>Ga0065711_1028151_pt1 | contig 43285 bp, 23 predicted proteins | sample Hoacrofraction12_FD_59098 | JGI IMG/M metagenome (GOLD analysis project Ga0065711, IMG submission 59098) | Hoatzin crop microbial communities from Cojedes, Venezuela - Epithelial fraction 12 v2 (version 2) | ecosystem: Host-associated > Birds > Digestive system > Esophagus > Crop | place... | reverse complement strand
TTTTTTTTTTTTTTTGTCTTGAGAACACCCTCAGGTCATGATTTTTGTTTTATAGGCGGGATCAAACTTGCCTTACCATCTACTCAAATTTATTTCACTTGTGAAAGCATGCGAGAGCATTCAGATTAAAACTAAAAAGCTTCCATTTCCTTATTTCTTTTGTCCTTTTTCAGAAGGGAGATTACAACTGGATACCTATGAAGAGCCTCTACAATTAAGAGAGAAGTTCTCCCCTAAGAAATAGCAAGCTATGAGCACAAGGAGGACGGGTACTTCATGATTTTGAGATATGTTTCAGCTAATGCACACTGAGAAACCTTTTGGTCTCACAAAATAAGGGCTTACTGAGGGTCAGAAAAAGAGAAATGGTCCACAATATCCCTCACAGACTTATTTTATTTATGTCTGGACAATTTCCAGTGCTGGGAGCATTAAGTACATAGCAATCCGTTGCAGGAACTAAGACAAGGGCACAAAACTTTCTTATTATCTTGAGAAAATTAAAGACAGAAAAGCTCTTTTCTCTAAAGCAACTTCTTAATATGGAGGAATATATAGCCACAGCTTGATTACAGTCTCTGCAGATTTTCTAAGCAGAGTTTCTCAATCACCGGGCTAGTTTGAAAGAGTATATTCTGTCTTTGGTTTTGTCCTGCTGTTTTTGTTTTATTTATCCTGTACATTTCTGAGTTGCTGAGCCTTTTCCCCTGAGGAGAAAAACAGACTGCACTTTCCCAGAGGTGTCATCACAACGTAAGAGCAGGGAAGCTCCGGAGACAGCAACATGTATCGTGCAGGTGGCAACGGGAGGATGGAGCTCAACCCAACACCTTTGTTGTGTTTCCTGCCATGGGAAGGGCCTTCCAGGGCCTCATGCTCTCTTTCAGCTGCTACCCAGACACTGAGAATCTGTCTGGTAAGAACTGGCCACAGCCCCTGGCCTCAAGCACAATACTGCCAACCGTCTGCTCTTGCTTTAGTCCTCTTAGGGAAACAGAGCTGCCTGTTCCAGAGCTGGTTTTCTCCTGTTGGGTCAATATGTACCCACCAATCCAGCTGGTCCCATCCTTGCTTACCAAAACTGGGCTCTGCCAGATTTGCTAAGGGAAACATGTGCAGATGGGCTTTGGAGCCCTTGAACTGCCCTCCTTCCATCTGGGATAGAGTTGCAAAGTCTTTCCTCTTTTGCCTTAGCTTTCATCAGCCTGGCTCTCTCCCTAGAGCTTTTATGGCCTTTGCCAACACAAACTCCTCACGGAGAAGAAGCAAAGAGAGGTCTGTGGGGACAACTTTTTAAAAAAACATCCTGCAGTTTCAGGATTTGCCTTAGCCTTAGACAAAATCTTTAAATCTTGTTGAACTTGAAACCTAAATATTAGTAAAAATGTTTGGCATTTTCTTCAGAAAGCCTGTGTAGCAGCAGAGGCTGGTGAAGCTGGTAGCCACAGTGAAGGCAGGAGTCAGCAGTTCAGTTACAATGACTGGCAGGTTTGATTTTCATCCTAAACTGCAAACAGACTGAAGTATCGTAATTCATGGCCTTGTGGACCTTAGCGCAAAGCCCAGTGATAATCTCTCTCAGTCACTAAAATATTTCTCTTCATTATAATCATCTAAGCTCAAAAATACCTCAAACATTAATTTCCTTTCTAACCTATTTATGTTGAGTTTTTTCAAAATCCCATTCAAATTGGTGGGATTATTATTCTTATGTTACTTTAAGGCCGAGATCTTAACATTCATTCAGAAACTGACAGCCATCCTGATGTTCAGGTAACTCCCAGTGTACCCAGAGAGCTGCCTTGCTGCAACACTCTTTATGTTGTAAGAAGTAGTATGCTAACCCCACATGTCAATATAGGGTATACTCTGATGATGAACATCTGCAGAGACAGGAGGATTTCACCCACTGGAAACACCTAGGTCCTGCTTTTTTCCACAGTATTCTGAGTTTCCTCTCGTCTTTGGTAGTCAAATACAAGTGTATACATATATAAAATTACCTTATAAGGTGTAGGGGAAGTAAGGTGCATAGTACTCTGTAGCTCTCCCTCGAGGTGAGGACAGAGTAGATGTCCTGTATTTCACATCTGTATTGACTGCCAGAAGACACTGGTCTTTAGTCACAGAAATCTCAGTTTTATGGTCCTCTCTGTTCTCATGTTGCTATTTCATCCTCTTGTTACGTGCTTGCATCTAATAGTATCTTTGCATCTGTATCCCATTCCATCTGCTGTATAAGGACCACAATCTGCAAAGGAAAAGGTATGCAAGAATTTCCAGCATACAGCTAGAGCAGTTTACATGCTCACCAAGGAAAATAAGGGTCTTTCAGTACTCATGCTGGCTATGTTTTCATCCTTTATAACTAACCCTGCTAAACAGACTGGACTGAGTGACTTCAAAGAGCTACAAAACACTGCCTTCAAACCACAAAGTACTGTCTTTAGACACTGCGTTTGGGCTGTAAGAGAACTGCAAATTCATCCGAACAGCAATATTTTGAAGACTTCTTTTCCACCTTTCTTTTACTTTTAAATTATTTTTCAGTTCAAAACCAGAACAAGCGAACAGAAGATGATGCAGAAGAAGGATGCCAGAATGGGGGCTGAAGGATCTATAACTTTGAAGTTCAATGCCTTTGAAGTAGTACTAAATAGCACTAGTTCATGCCAGTAACTAAAAATCACAGTTGTTTAACTGTTTCTCTGGAATCCTACTTTTACTAGCAAAAACAAGAATATAGGCTGTCAGGAAATATTCCTGCAAACCTGTATTGCTAAATATTGTTTTCTATTTTTTGTCCCATCTCAGTTCTCCTTAATTTATCTTCTAAATGTTGAAATTATTCTATCTTTTTCCAGTAGGTATAATCTTTTCATGTGGCAAAACTATATTTTTTCTTTTGACTCCAAAAGAAGTACATAAATTTTTAGTTTACTTATTTCCTAATCTGTCCATCAGTATTTAGAAGATAATGTATTTTTTACAGCCAGGATTTTCAAAGTAAACTTCAACTGATAGATGTGTGAGTTCCGATGAAAGTCTTTAAGGACTATTGACAATCCCAACCTAAGTGTCAGAGCAGACCAAACACTGATTATTGGATTTTTGTGGTGAAAGAGAAAATAGCATTTTGTGATGCATTGGACATCTAATCACTATTAGCATAAGTGAGAAGAAAAACGGCAATGGAAATTTATAGGATTTCACTCCTGGTACAAAAAAGTATAAACATAGAACTAGGCAAAAACAGATCACACCCAATGACTATCATGGGTTTTTTAATTATTATTTTGAAGGACTCATTGATGGAGGTAGTATCTTAACTCTTTCAACAATATCATATAGTCTTCATAAAGCCTCAGCTGTTGAATAAAGAGTCTGCCTGAGGATCTCAGCTTTTGGAGTATCCAAAAAAGATTACCAGATCTATTTTCCGAAGATCAGAGTATTTCAATTGGGTCGCTTGCAAATACTATCATATTGTACCCTATCATCTCAGAAACCCAAGCAAACAAAGTGAACCCATCATTTTTTTGCTGCTTCAGACTCTTAATTTTTATGTAGAAGTCTTGATTTAGGGACTTTATTTATGATTTTTCAACATCTAGTGTCAAAAAACCCCTATAAAATGTAACTCTACACTGCACTGTTTAATCCAGCTTTAAAGTTCCCTTCTGTTATTGAGAAGATAGACGACACTTGCACCAGAATGTGGATCTGTATCTGTGTCTTTTGAGCTTAGTAATATACCATGTTTATTTAACTCTGCATTAAACAGATCTTGTACGGCTCTTTCAGCTTCTTAATCTGATTGAAGTATGCCTTTAAGAATAAAAAATAGCAGACTATGCTTGAAAAATATTATTTAAAATTTCTTTGAACGTGAAAATGCCTAATTAGTTCTGAAATGTGTTTCTGAGTAATAACGATTAAACAATAAATCACTGTCTGAAGTCATCTGATTCTCAAAGATACTAATTGAATAAAATCTGTTTTCCCTTGTGAACAAATTTAGATATATTTGAACATAACCATTACATTAGAGATTATCCACATCATCTCAGTAGGGTACAGAAGACCTAATTCGTGCTTCATTTAAATCTGTAGCTAAACTTCATTAAACTTCACAAGTACAAGACTGATTTTACAACACATTATAAAGTGTGATTCTTCACTTTTTAGTATTTTTTATGCATGTGACTGGATTTGCTCCATTAAAATGTAAAAAGAATATTCTAAGAAACGGAATAGCTTTCTTCTAATTAGAACCACTCCTTCACTTCAGCTGTACCATTGCTAGGTGGGGGAAGGATCTGCAGACATTTTTTGTGCAAGCAACAGATGCAGCTGTCTATAAAGGATGAAAGTCGCCAGGCTTAATTTGGTTAGCTTGGCACCTCCCCTAGTGTGTCCATTCATTTCACTTGTTTCATTGAAAAGACAATTCAACTGAAGTCCTCGTCATTCAGAATGGTAATTAAATGTTAACAACTATAGCACAAAGGAAAAGTCATGTCTCTTCCCTGACTAAGGCTCTCTGAAGCATATTTCTTATGCTTGACCACAAACTGGCTGCAACTCAGACACCAAAGGAGGTTGCATTCTGCCCAGCCAAAAACATCTGGCGACAAGTCCCCTCATGGATTATCTGAACCTGCATCCACACTACACACCTAACCCCGCTCCAGGACAACTTGCCAGCATTTCTCCGTGTCAGGGAGCTGTGACAATGTGAATGACAACTCCAAAAATAGGACAGTGTCTTCAAGCATGCATACATTCAACGTTCTTTATAAAGAGAACATCAAAATGTGACAGCTGTGTAAAGCTGTGGGTTTGAGGTTTTTTAATAGTTTTTAAAAGACATGCATGGTGCATTTTTTGAGCTTCTCTAAAAGTCACTTGAGTTGAGACTGGGGTGATGGGAAAAGTTGTTTTGTTGCTGGACACAGAAAGAAGAGGAAAGCTCCTACTCTTGCCAGCTCCTAACTGAAGAACATCTACCAGATTAATTAGTCGGGCGTAGTTAGAGGGAATCAGTTGAAACACACAAATTTGAAAATTATGTGGGTTATGACTGATGGAAGTCCTGGGTGTCTGCCCTGGTGATTTGCAAAGCCCCTCCGGCTGCTTCCCCTGTGTGGAGAGTGCCAGTGGTAGGGAAATCTCCACTGTTGCCCAGCCCCTACAAATCCTTCTGACTGCAGGTGTTCCTCCCCCTTTGCTATTGGGGCTTTCCCTTGCAGGCCGTGTCCCTACAGGGAGCCCTAAATGCCACGATTTCATCTGTCCTCTCCCTTCCCTTCTTAGCATGGTTATCCAGTTATCAGTGAGCCTCTCCAGGCTTCAGCTGGAGGCTGCACATGAACTCTAGGTTTACAAAAAAACTAAGCAAGTTTAGTAAACAGAAGGGATTATTTATACCATCTGTGCCTTAAATGTCATTTTGAGTGTTGTGGGAAAGGTCACCTAAAACTGGCAGCCCAACACCAGCTCTACATTTACATGGGACTTTAGTGCATTTAATCATGGGGTGCATAAAATTTACACCATCCTAATTCATATGTGCAAGACCTTTTTTCACTGTTCTGCACTTAGCATGAGGCTTCCAATATTTTAAAATCAAATTACTTTTAGCATTGACCTGTAGAATAAATGCTAACCAGCGGTTTCTTGCAGCTGTTGTGTTTCCCTATTAACCTTTTGCCAATGTTAGCTTTCAGAAAGTCAGATTGTAACTCCTGGGCAAATCCAAATATGCTCTTTGGGAGAGGTAATTTCCAAAATGCACTCTAAGACTGGACAGAGCTTTACTGTTAAAGTAAATACTTCTATGCTTTTAAAAGATTTCTATACTATGTTACATATATACATATACAACTCCAAATATATTAATATATGCTTGGTTTTCACAATTTGTCCCTGTAAAATGTTTCATGATAACTTTCTAAAAAAGTTACAGAAAAATGCACAAAATCGAAGGACTTGATGTTTCATTATTCAGGTACATTTTTAGAACGTAAAAGTACGGAATGTATTTTTATCCTGCACAGTGCTTTGTGAGGTAATATTGAAATATGTATATGTAATCCCTTGTCTATAAAAAACACACATATAATCTCTAATCTACACACTGTCTAGACTATCACTAACCAATGACACCTATGGAAAGCACAGAGACAACCAACAAAAACTGTATTTTGAAATTTTATTTTTCTATTTTCACATATAGTCCACAGGGATACTTCTTTTTGTGTAGCCTTATTGAGCATAATACGGTACCAAGAAAAATCCAACCATAAGAAGATGAAATAGGACATTCAAATGGAAATGAGAAACATAATTTTAATTTGTGAAGGACATCATTAGCAGATTTTATCAGGCAATAACATGTTTAATTTGTTTCAAACTCAAATTATTAGGCTCATGTCGTTCACAACAGAATGATGCCAACGGTTGTATGTGCTCGTGTTGGAAATTTTGTTGTCCCTTAACACCTACACTTGCTGGATGACAAAGTGATCTTCTGGGGCCTTGAAACTGAGATTAGGTGCTGTCCTAATCATCGCTGAGACCTTTAGGTCTCACCTTAATATAATAAATATATTTGCAGAATATATACATAAAAATATAACTGAAAGAAAGATCTCAAAGAAATATCCAAGAGGGACTGGAGGAAATAATTCCCAATATGAATTCTCTAATCTAACACCTATTGAATTCAATAAAAAGTATGGAAAATAAAATGTACATAAAAGGAAATTCACTAGACCACCTGAATCTCTACATGCAATATTATGTCTTTATAATTCGCCAGTAGATTTGTGAAAGCACGACTGGCAAAGCTTGTTACTTATGTATTCTCCCAAACTCAGAGTATTAGCATTGCAGGGTATGGCAAGCAAAGGAAATAGATTTCTTTCCTCTCCTCAATTTTTTAAAGACAACTTTGCTAAATTTCAGTCCTAGGCACATATCACCACTTTGCACATTTTTCTTCTTTCTGCACTTGGTGCCTGAGCAATGTTAAAAAATCAGATGAAAGTAAGGAGGAAATCAACATAAGTAGAGCCAATATATCAACACAATTACTGGTAACAATGACAGCATGTATACCACATTGGTTATCACCAAAAAACACTGTTCGGAATCATGTCATCTAGAGCACAGTAGATAAATTGTTCTTTTATTCTTACAATTAGGAAAAAAAGAGAAAAGAACTTTTCCATCATCAGAAGTTTTCCAAAACAGCGTACTTTATTCCTCAATGTACTCAAGAAATCTTTAGCAAGAGTTGCTAAATATCCCATCCCTTGCACAGTATCAGGGCACCAGATATGCATGCTCTTGGGCTTTTAAGTCTACATGTGGATGAAGCAGTCTGAAACATCTGCCCTATGGATGGACCAGCCTTCATCTTGGATGAATAGTCCCTCTAACCCACAGAATAAAAAACAGTATCCCAGAAACTAGAGCCAAATAAAAGAGGGAAAAGTGCTGTGTTACTAACCTTCATGGTGAAGGAACAACATCCCTGGAAGACCTGCTGTCAGAGTTTTATCACAAATGTGCACAGGCACAGATATGTCAACAGAGAAATCAGTGAGGTGGCAGTAGCAGCAGCTCGTTCTTGGCCTCTGGGCAGGGCTGGGCAGAGCATTCAGCCTCTCAAGCTTTGAGGGGGATTTCTGTACCGATTGCTTTTCTCAGAGCTACCCAGGCAACACTTCTAACCTGGTCTCAGCTACAACATCACACAGCCAAGAGCATCATCCCCAGGACAAGGCGCTTGGGACCAGCAGCTGCCTGCCCAGGTAGCTACGGTGGCACCTAGAAATGAGGTGGGGTGTGGGAGAGAGAATTTTGAGAACAAAGAAGCTGAAGAAAATTTTTTTTGTAAATGTCTTCTGCCCAAATTTGTGTCAGAGGAAACTTTAGACTGACCTTTGCTGTGAATGGAATAATCAAGGAAAGGCTTTTTAAAATAAATATAATTAGTTATTATCAACTTTCGATAAACTTCCATTGAGCATCAAACAAATACACTTGTCTTTCCATAATGGGACCACATATAGCAACCCAGGGCCACACCTATGATCATTCATTCTTTGCCTTACCTTCCTTCACCCTCCTTTAACTCCCAGCCGTGTCTTCCCATATATAATCAATTTCATTGTGCCAAATTAATATTGGCAAGAATATGCCTTCTTTCTTTTCTCATAAAAATTAATGTAGTGTAATAAAGATGAGCCCCCAAGCTGAAAATCCCGTGCAGTTCAATATTACCTGCTCTCACTGTGAACTCAGCTGGAGGCCCGCATCTTCCTTCAGTGTAAAGTGACAGAGTGGTCTGAAATGCCACAAACCTCTGTTGTAAGCATCACGTACCAGTTGCATTAGTTTTCCTTTTGTTTCCTTGCATGATTCTATCAGAAATACCACGTGAAAATACTTACGCTCAGATTTTACTTTTAATAATGGATGTAAGTAAAGGCATTAGTAATTCAGAAAGCGGTATGGAGGAATTTGGCCAAGAAATTTAGAAGCAACAATAGCATTTATAGACTAGTACTGAAAATGTATCCTATATACACTAAAATGTAACCATTTTAAATACGACCGTGAATATAAAATAATTTCAGGGACTGGTATTTCACGAGACTTTCGAAAAGTGGTATTGAAGAGCTCCACTCCATTCATTCTGAAGATGAAGCAAAAAAACTTCTAATTGATGTCCAGGGACCACTTAGCAATAGGAGCCGAGGTTTGTTCTCAGTATATCTGGGATAATCCAGAACACCTTACGGCATGACATTATTCACTGCATATGTTTGTTTGAACAGAGAACATTGCAGCTAAATATATTAAATCCACAACTTTCAGCCCAAAGCCATTCACTTAAATTTAACGTGCTCTTACAAAAAATACAGCAAAGCAGGCAAAGGGAAATTTTTGTTTGTTTGGAAGTTGTGGGGATTACAAGGGGGTTGGTAGGTCTTTCTTTTTATCCTCCCAGATAACAATCAAATGAGGTTAGAGGCACTTTATAAATAGCAACAGAAAGGCGTTTGATCGTGTTATCAACCAACTAAAATGCTGGCTTATTTGTCTTGGCTGATGACAAGATCATCCTTTTCAAAGCACTTTTAATTATTCAGTTTCAAAACAGTTAATTCAGAATTCTAGTGCATTTCTCCTGACATTCTCCAAAAAACCCCATATGCTGTGAAGCTGCATTTATGGACCAAATATTTCTGATAGAAACACCCCACAGTTGACAAGACTGCTTTAAATCATCTGATGCAAGTCCAGCAAACCAATGGAGGAAGCATCCCCTCACTTTTAACACTCCCACGAAATATGTTCAGCAATGGAGCATGAGGCCATGTTGTTTAAATGTGTTAGAGTACGTATTTCACACAGTATATACCCATTTTTTAATGATCAGGATTTTTTTTTCCTTCAGGCCAATTCAAAACTTAGGAACAGCCAAATGAAAAAGGGTTTGTATGCTGAAAGTTCGTCTTTTTTACCCAGCTGCATCAGATGACTTAATAGAAGATATTACTTCTCCTTGCAACCCGAACTCCACTCAACATATAATAAACACGCTTTTTGAAAGACCCTCCCAGCCTCGACCTGCAATAAATCTTTACAGTTTGCACATAATAGTATATGTTAGGGCTATTTGTGAGGGTGTTTGTGTCCTTCTGGCCAGTACCTGTAACAGCCAAAACAAACAGGGAAGAGGAGGACAAACTCCTCCTGGTTCCTAACAGTCATCTAGGGAGCCCTGCAAACACCTTGTCATTTCTGGATGTCAGTCTGGCACACGCAGCCGGGAGCCGATTATTGAGTTAACCATTGTACTGCCAGACGGTACAGGTCGGTATGTGAAGGCTGTTATGCCGATTGCTTTTAAGCATTACTTTCTGAGACACTTCCCAATTCCCAAGTTCATTTGAAGCACCACTTCAAATACTTAGGGTGTTTTCGACAGCGAGTCTGCAGGGGAAGTGCCCTTTGCAGGCTGCAAAGTTATGTAAAATCATCAAACCCAAACCATTAAATCAAGGGTGCTTCTGTGCACAACTGGCAAAACCTTATTTCTAAACTATTTTTCACTGAGATAGAGCCAAGAAATTGATGTATTAATTAATAATGGTGGATAAATGACATCCTTGTTCTTTCCCCTGTGCGATGTTTCCCTGCCGGCTGCAGCAGGGGGAAGCAGCGTAGGGAGAAGTGCAGCCACTCGGTGCCATCTGACTGCTTCCATACCCAGCGTGGACACCGGCAGCCAGAACGTAACACTTAATTATCTTTTAGAAGAGTGTTTTCGGGAAAAGCTCTGCACCGCACACCCTAGTTCTACACCATGCTGATGAGCTGCAAACCCTAGTGCAGTTAGGACAGCCGTGAGCCCTTCTTACTGTGTTTGAAAAAGCTTCAGAACATGCTCATTGCCATCAGGCTCAGGAGGCCACAGCCTATGGGTCTTGCAAGTATGCCTGACAGCACCACAACTCAAGCTTCCATTTTTTATTTACTTTTCACAGTTTTATATTCGTACCAGAGTAGAAGCTGTCATCCAGGGAATTAATACGACTGAGAAATCGATTAATTGAGCACCAATAGCAGTATAATCTTCAAAGTTACCTTCTAAACTGCTATGAATCCGAGGACTTTGCTCAAACAGAAGAAATCACTAGCTGAAATCTTCCCAGTTGGTTTGGAGTCTGACATTGGGGCTGTCCTTTGCCTTCTTTGCCCCCCAATCACCCCTGCAGAATTAGCTGAGGGTCACTGGCCTAGTAAACGCTGCTGTGTGCTGCCCGGCAGCCTGGAGCTCGTCTGAACTGGCAAGCGAGCCAGCTAGCATCCAGCTTTTTGTGTTGCCAAAACAATGCAAAATAACTGCAGTGAACAGTTTTCCTTGCTTTGTAGTTTACTGTATATATATATATGTAGTCCCAGGAGCAAACAGTTTTGCAAGATTCATATTCTTTTTCATGTATATATTCGATGAAGCGAATAGTTTTCCTTGAAACAGCATTGCATATGTGTGTGTCTGTATACATATGCCATGAAAAGTCCCTGCTCATTCCACCTTTTAGGCAGCAGACTCCTGCTGAGGTGCATCACTCACATTGAAATCAAGCAGCGTGGGCAATGAGTGGGACTTAGACACCTATCTTCCAGGAAGAGCTCAGCTAAAGCTGTTGAATTAAGTTGCTAAGCACTGTGCTTGTTAATAACTGACTAGTAACGCGAAAAGGGAAGCGGCAAGTTTTGACAGACTTTGACAAGCTGAGTAAATCGAGCGCTGAGTACACAGAGGGCTTTTAGGCCACGCCACATGCTCACAGCCAGGTCCCTCCAGCCTGATCGCCCTGCTAATGGATTAAACTGTCACGGCATGGCCGAATGCAAACACTCTGCGAACGGCAGTGCCTTAAATAGCTGGTGCCCAGCGTTCAGAGCTCCTGAGCCCCAGGAGGGACAAGGATGCCACCAAGCCCAGTTGTGTCACCGTGCTGGTCCTGGGTGATGCACCCTCAGGCACCCCATGCCAGATACCCCGGAGGGGCAGGGGCTGGGGGGACCAGCCCAAGACTCCCACTGCCCCAGCACTGAGGGACTGTTCTGCTCCCCTCTCTCCCCCAGCAGAGAGCTTCATCTCAGCCGCTTTAACGTTACCCAGAGCGTTTATTAGCACCATCAGAAACCACCTGTATAAAACCGAACAGTGTTTGCTACCTTCGCTCTTCCAGTTGCTGGCCCTTTTCTGAGGACAGAAGCCCACCAGCCCATTTCCTTACCCAGCAGTCACAAATCTACTGAGTGATGGCACACATCAAATCTCACTGTAGGGCAGCAGAACTGGTACATGTTCTTCTCAAACACAGTGAAGCGTTATTTCTTCTGGGTGTAAAGGCAATTGATGGCAGCCTTTGGCTGCAAGGCTCCATCTCCTGGTTTTAGGTAGATATTGCACAGCATAAGGAAACGGCTCATTTTCAAAATACGTAAGAAATGAGGACATTATTGATATACTGGAGAGATACCAATTCATTGGGTTAAAAACCTATGTTATCCTTCACTTCTGAAGTAGTACAAACATTACCAAAATTTTATAATAATATATGTTGCTCTGTGTAGCTTCAAACTTGCTTCTGAGATGAAAAGAAAGCCCTTTGACCACATAGGATGTTCCTGCTATCATTGAAGCAGTGTGTCTAAGCCAGAAGGGACTGCTATTCCACCTTAGCCTTTAACCAGTTGCTGTAGCTGACCTTTAAAGGTCCCTTCCAACCCAAACCATTCTGTGATTCTATGAAAACATTGCAAAGAGGTGTTTTTACCATATCTTCCTTTTTCTAGGACGAGGTCACTGGGAAGATCACCTGAGATGTGGGGAGTGGAACGGCTCCTCTGGGAAGTACAACTTTCCAACCCCCCTTCACCTCCCCCTGAGGGCTCCATCTCACCAGCACCCCCAGCTCCGCCCAGAGATGCTGGCAATACTGACCTTTAGCATGAGTACATCCTCCCTAGCGCTCACTCACCAAATAATTTTGAAATGCATTCTCTTTCGGGTTTTATCTCAATAGAATGAAAAGAATGGGAGAATCCTTTCATGTATTTATCACCCCCCACACTACTCAGAGACACATAAACAGCAATGCGTGCAGGTCACAGACCCGAAGCCAGCTACCAGCATAAGGACTCCCACGTTTCCCTGCGCTGCCTCAGTGCAAAGGCCGAACAATTCCAAAAAAAATAGTTACAGCAGACCGCAGCAATTGAGCCAACCACTCTAATGACAATCCTTGTACGAGAAGTGAGACCCAGCTTTACTCCCAAATACTATAGTTCGAAAGCACGTTTAGACATACATAAAACATACCTGAAAGGTAGGGTGGTCAGACCTTGAGGTGATCCACAAAGGCAATATCAGTGGAGGAAACATAGCATTTGCAGTGAAATGAGTAAGACAACCTCATACATGAGAAAAAGGTAAGTTAGTGGAGACCACCCAATTTAAAATTCCTGCCTGTTATTTTTAATTATTGAAGAGAAAGTTTTTTTATTTCAAGTCATGTATTATTAATGATGACTCACAGTGCAGTATCAGAGGAGACATTGAGAAAAGTCAGTGTAAATTCACTGTTCATCAGAGTCATTATTTACAGTTAATATTTGATCGTCAGTCCAAAAGGCAAAGCATGCCAAGGAAATACAAGATCCCTACACCACAAACCTTGCAGTGTGAGTTTCTCTCTTCTTATCTGTTGCTCACGCAGCCAGAAAAATCCTTTCTGTTGTTCCTGTACAATATTCTAAGGGGCCTCTCCTTGCCTTCCGGCTCTCTCTGAAGTCAATGGAAATTTCCTGCTTTACAGTGGTGACACATCTAGCCCCATGTCTTTAAAAATACCACTATCAGCAGGAATAATGATTCCTCTTCACAGTACATTATACTCTACATGAATCTGACATTTGCAAAGGCTGGGGGAGTAGACACACAGGACTTAAAAGACATTTGATGCAAGTTTGATTTTCCCCTGTCCTTCTCACAGTCTCCTCAAACACCACATATTTTTCATACAGTTGTGGATACAAAAAAATTTAATTTTCTGTCATGAGGTGCTGTTTTTACTATGTTGCCAGGCATCTATTTCACCCAAAGAATATTTTGCTTATCAGTGGATGACATAAATATAACCGATGGTTTGATGTTGAAAGGCAATTTCAATGTAAATGAGCTACATGAGAACAAGAAGATTTCGAACGTAGCAACTTTCCTGCATCTGTAATCAATGACAGGTTACTCTGCCCAGTGATCTCAGTATCCATTGAAGAGTATCGTGGCAGCTAACTATGTCCAGATTTCAGGCATTTTTCAATGCAGTAAAGTGAATATTAACAAATACTTCAACGAAACCTTTTGATCAGGCTCTGGTAGCTTTGATCAGGCCATGCAGCATTTTCTGCTGCATCATTCACATTGAAACATCAAAAAAGCACAGGAATGAGTCACCGTATTGCACTTTTTTATCTTTTATCTTTGTTTTGGAGGATAGTACTTATGCACAACCAGGTTAAAAAACGCTATTTCATGTCACCAATATTTGAAAACATAATTTGGCCAAAACCATTATTTTGTTAAAATAACTTAGGCATAAGCCCAAATGGAGGCAAGAGCTTGACAGTATCGTGAAATCAGACCAGCCTTAGATTTGCCTGTGTTTAAAATGGCAAATGCGCCACTGGGAACTGAATCCTCCCATCTTTACAAAGGCAAAATTTTCATTAACTTCACCCCCTACGTATCTTTCAGATATTACCCATAAGGATGTTGTATGTGACTACCACGTTGCTCTAACTTCCAACTTTTATTGTTGCCTAAGTTGGTGGCTAGTGGCTCCATCCCTTCATGACTCCCTGGAAGCTGCGGCAGGGCTGGCTTCAGCGAGGCTGTGGTTGAGGGCACGGGCGTAGGGCACTGAGCTCACTGGTACACCGCTCAGACTATGTTAATGGTAAAGTGAGGGGAGAAAGACTCTACAGGCATGGTGGGTTGACTTTGGCTGGCCAGCAGGTACCCACCAAGCCGCTTTCTCACTGCCCCTCTTCAGCAGGGCAGAGGGAGAAAATATGATGAAAAGTTCATGGACGGGACAAGGACAAGGAGATCACTCACCCTTTGCCATCATCAAAACAGACTTGACTTGGGGAAGATTAATTTAATATCTTGCCAGAGAGTAGGATGATGAAAACTAAAATAAATCTAAAACACCTTCCCCCCACCCCTCCCTTCTTACCAGGCTCAACTTCACTCCCATTTCTCTACCTCCTTCTCCCAAGCGTCCCAGGGAGGTGGGGAATGGGGGTTGTGGTCAGTTCATGATATGCTGTCGCTGCCGTTCTTTCCTCCTCACACTCTTCCCCTGGTCTAGAATGGGGTCTCACCCACAGGAGACAATTCTCCACAAACTTCTCCAATGTGAGTCCTTCCCATGGGGTGCAGTCCTTCAAGAACAGCTCCAGTGTGGGTTCTTTCCCACGGGGTGCAGTCCTTCCAGAACAGAATGCTCCAGCGTGGGTCCCCCATGGGGTCACAAGTTCTTTCAGCAAACCTGCTCCGCTGTGGGCTCCTCTGTCCATGGGTCCACAGGTCCTGCCAGGAGCCTGCTCCAGCACGGGCTCCCCACAGGGTCATTGGCTTCTTTGGGCATCCACCTGCTCCAGTGTGGGGTCCTCCATGGGCTGCAGGCAGATATCTGCTCCACCGTGGACCTCTATGGGCTGCAGGGGCACAGTCTGCCTCACCATGGTCTTCTCCACAGGCTGCAGGGATATCTCTGCTCCGGCATCTGGAGCACCTCCTCCCTGTCCTTCTTCACTGACCTGGGTGTCTGCAGGGCTACTTCTCTCACATTTTTCTCAACCCTCTCCCTTGCAGTTGCTGCTCAGCATTTCCTGCCCGTTCTTGGATACATTATCACAGAGGTGCTACCAACATTGCAGACAGGCTCAGCTTTGGCTAGCGGTAGGTCTGCCGCAGAGCTGGCTGGCACTGGCTTTGTCCAACTGGGGGTAGCTCCTGCTGTCTTCTCACAGAAGCCACCCCTGCAGCCCCCTGCTACCTTGCCATGTAAACCCAACACAACAGGTAACCCTTTCAGTAGTCCATTCATGAGAAATGACAGAGAAGGCCAGACCTACCATATTTAAAATATGTTTATAAGAATTAGTATCAGCTTTCAGTCAATGCTCCTAGTGAAACGGAGTTGCTGCTGTATCAGTGTACAGCTGATGTTATGAACAGCACATCACTAGATACGGTGAGGAAAATGGGAGTCAGGTGAGCAGAGAGCTGGAGGCTGAATCCTGAATTTTAGGAGAGCAGGTAGTCCATGCTTCAAGCCGTTAGAAATCAAATGTGCTAAGTGCCCTGAATTCTCCCACTTCATTCCCTTATTTTATTTCTGACTCATTTAAAGCTGAATTCTGAAAATTATCGCAGGAGTGTATGATGCTTAATGCTTTATTTAGCCTACATTAAATGCTACACTGCTTCTTCTGTGGCATTTGTCTGTTTGTTTACTTTTTCCCCCTTTTATTTTGTATGCATTTTTGTACGCATCTTTTTTCTGTACACAGTTTTGAAATGCATAATGAGATGCCGAAGTGCAATGAGGACACAGAATTATAGCCTCATTTTTCCTGATTTTATTTACTATTGAATTTCAGAATGCACATTTTCTACTGCCCTGGGGATAATGAAATTCAACAGAAATCTTTAAAAAAGATTGGGAAATCTATACAATGTTCTGGTTTCCTCTAAGGAAAGCTGCATCTGTGAGTCACTACATTTCCGTTATGTCCCCAGACTATCGTTACTTGCCTTCCCTCTCTACCTTGTATTATTCTCTGACTTCTTGGTTGTACCATAAGGATCACTATTTGTTTCCTGAAGGCAGGCAGGAATTTTTTTATCCTCCAGTCGAAAGCGGTGGTGTATCATCCATACCTGCAGTATCTAAAACAGTATTTCTCAAACAAGGGATCAGGGCTGATAAGAATGCATGTCAATCTCGAGTGCAGATAGCAGCACACGGTAGCTGAAGACTTTGAGTAGGTCACTGAAGATTTCAAGGCATACACCAGCCTGCTTTTCCAGGTATAACGCCCCACATGTTAGCTGTGGCTTTCTTAAGAATAAAGGTATGGATCAAGCTCTTTATTTTTGTTCCCCATTCCCAACAGTTGTGTTACTCTGAGGAGGAGTGGAAACATGTTGTGCAAATTACACTCTATTTGTATTTGGTGCTTGCTAAAGGATCAGCTCCATTGCCTACAAGCAGCTAATTTCACATCTAATACGGTAATTTACAGACACCTGTTACAAGTTTCCCACAAGCGAGCTTTCCTTCTTTATCATTACCGGGTAGCTACGCACAGTCCCCACCACGCAGACCCACTTCATGGTGCAAGCAGGAGCGAGGGGTTGTCTCGGAGAGGGTGAGACGAGGGGCTGGCGCGGGGCGATGCGGCGGGCATGTGGAGCAGGTCTTGCTGTGAATCCCGGTGCCTTTTCACAAGCACTCGCCAGCGCCGGAGAAGCACCCCAGAGACAGACCGGTGAGGACCTGCCAGGCAGGACTGGGGAGAGAAAGTCAGCCTGAGGAAGCGTGTGGCTCTTACCTGCTCTTGTCTGCATTGATATAAAAATTTGAACCTGTTTCGGACACATACCTTGGGTACAGGAATTATTTTAGAGGGTTTTTTGCTGCTCTTCATTGGACATTAAATTTTTTTGCCTGATATACCTCTTTGTAATTAATTTGCTTTGCTTCACAGCAAATACAATATGTTCAATCAATAAGGAGGAAATTCTGAGGCCACTTTTTGTGACTAGACCATGTAAAGTGGTTTTAATGTAATCAGGGCTCTGGCTCTGAGGTCCATTCCGTCAGTCAATCATAGGGCTTACGGAAAGGCTGTGTAACTCATGGCCTGAAGCCAAATTTGCTTAACATCACCCCCTCAAGGGCTCAGTTCGATGGTGGTGAGTAAACATTTACGTCACAGCTTACTTCTGGCACAGTACAGAGTTAAAACAAGCCAGAAATTACTATTTTACTTTTATGAGCCCAGAAACTTACTGCTTTAAATACAGATTTGGGATATTTCATTATACCACTAAAATTTACATAATTGCTTTCGAAACTGATTCACACAGAGATCTTAAATATGCAGGTTTATTCTCATATCCCTTCCAGCAAAGAAAAAAATTACCACCCGAGAGTGTGTAGAAGGGTAATATTTCACTCAGTTCACTACCAGACTTCCTCAAGCGTAAAGACGCAAATGTGAAAATTGACAAAACTTTTGTATTTTTTCTGATTCTGCACAACTCTTAAAGCTTCCAGGAGCTTCTACTGCTTTTCTCAGATAATTTTGTCTCTGGGAAAAAAGGATGAGGCTGTTGGGAGTAGCTGGTGAGAGATGGATGGGAATCTCATAAATGCCTGTGTATTTCCAGCCTCCTGCGAAGAGATGATTCCAGCCCTCTCTCTCTGTCACTCAAATACCAGGAATGACAGAAGTAGGCAGCAGAGACTGGAGACACCAGAAGGTGGGGAGGCATCCCCTAAGTGCCACAGTAGCTGTGATGACAAACAGAACATAGCATACACAAACCTAACTGAGTTCCACTTTTACCACATGGCATGTTTTATTCATAGGGTATACTACATATTTTTTAAATTGCTTCATGTCATTTGAGCAAGTTTTGCAGGGAGAGACATTATGATTTTTAAACTAGTTGAGAGAATTGGAAAAAGTGGGCAAGTTTTCTTGATCAGAGTTTCTTCATTAGCCCTGACAAGTTGCAAGTCCCTGCTATTGCTTGTTCAAACGACTTTCCTTGACAGTGAGGGGGAGGAGAGAAAAAAGGGAGGGAAGAAAAAGAAGGGTCATGGAAAGGTGGCTCACAGAAACACACTGTGTGCACTTCCATTGTGAAGCCTTCTCACTTCCTTATTATCTATCTGCCAGAAACTGTCTTTTCCAATTTTTCTCTCTATATATGTTTATTTCAGAAGCTTAAGTGAAGTATTGTCTTTTGATTAGAGCTGCAGTTATATAAAAGTGTCTAAAAGCAGTTGTATAAAAGTATAAACAGAAGGTATATGATCTCCTGCCAGTCACTACTAGTTCACACCAGACCTCAAGTTTTCAGGAAAATGTAGAAAACACTGTGTTTGGGTTAAACATGATACATTTCTGGATGCTCAACCCGTCTCAGACTTCAGAGAAATATATTGACTTCGTAAGCCTGCATCGTTGCTGTTAGCCATTTGAGGACTACAGGGTACATCTGCATTCATGCTCTGCCATTGAGCTTTGAGAATGATCATTTCAGCTCCGTTACTCTGCCATAGGTCTGCCGTGTTCTGGGTATGCTACAATTTGAGTCAAATCACACAGAAAAAATTTGAACTTCATAGTTTCTGGCTAAGATCTCTGCTTCTTCTCCAGCCTTTCATGATACAAAACAAGGATGGAGATCATAAAGAAGCCCTCAGGGCCCCATGACATGAGGCACAGCAAAATGCTGAGTACTGCTGCAAGCCGCAGAGACAACGGGAGTGGAGTAGCTCACGCCAGGAGCATGTCCAGCCGCAGCTGACAGCACGGAGGCGAACAGGGCCCTCATCTTCCAGGGTTGTGGGTCAGGGCTGCACAGACACTCACCCAGAGTATTTCCAAATGTTAGCGTCCTGTGCATCGTCCAAATGAATATGAAAGATTTGCATCCTGAGTACGATGCAGGATTTGCAGAAAAAAGAGAAAAGACTATTTTTTAATTCAGTCCATTTTAAGGCATCTACTCTGTCTGAAGGCATTTCCCCTGCACATGTGACATACTGTGGCTGACATTTGCTTGATTTCAGTGATTGGAACAAGCACAGCTTTCTCCCCAAATGTAAGCTCCCTTTTACTTCAACCTTATGAAATTTCTCAGAGAGTGAGTGCCTCTTTGCTAAGGGAGGTGAACTACTGGCCAGGCTGAACAAGACACCTGATGTCGCCTGGCTCCACCACTCTCCCAGCTACTGTGTGACTTCAGCTTTCCAGATGGGGCTTCAGTGTGCAACAGCAGAAACCGAGGAGCCCACGTGCAGAAGACAAACTCTGTCACAGAGAACAGCATCACACATGTTGCTGTCTTTTTGCAAGCTTGACTTTGTGAAAGTCATCTCATAGGACAGAGCTTGTTCTTGTTTGCATTTAAATGCCTAGATGAATCCCTGATGAATCCCTAGATGAATTTCTATTTGGCAGGAGCGAGATCTAGTTGCTGCAGTACACATGTACTCACTGGTTCCAGCAGTGAGTTGTACATGTTCTCTATTTGTAGTAGTCCTAGAAGGTAGCATTTGGAGGAGAGGCAGCACAGCCTCACAGCTCTTGTGTGTATTTCCCAGCAATATCATTAGGACTATGAGTAGCAATTTAATGCCGATGAGCAGAGCCCTCAAATTTGGGTGTATTTAAGTAGAGGAGAGAACCTATATTATTGTGAAGCTTACTTCAGTGAGGTGTGTTATTTTTGTCCATCACATTACGGGAACTTGGAGGTGGGATTAGCCTCCAGTTATGACATACAAATGTAAATGTTAACTTACAGCTCTTAAAATGTCCAATGTAGTCCACCAGGATCTGGTCAGTGGAGGCCAGAGGGTGATTCAGCCCTGCCTGGGGCTTGAGTCTGCTGCCCACACAGAGCCACATCCTGCTCTTTGAGATGCGTGGAGGTTTCTGAGACAAGCACCAAGGCCTAGCAAATCTAAGGCACAACCTAGGTGACACATACACTGCTGCAGAGCATCTGACGGTGGTCAGCCACTTGCCCTTGCACAGTCTCAGGGGCACCAGATGCACACGAGAGGACACCGGTGGCTACTTAGCTGAGTGGCTCACTACCAGCTGGTGACTGTGTCGGCTGGATCCCACAGACTCCACTGGGAGCTTCGATACCCACGTACCATCTCCTGTGTCTAGGTGCGGGAGGCTCACACCAAACTCTGCTTTGGCAGTTTTTAAGGATTGTTTGCCACGTCTCCCTTTGCATGACTGCAGCTCTCCTTGAAGGGGAGGGTTCAGTTTTGGTTAGTTTGTTAATTCCTCTTCATTTTGCCTGGGTTCACAAGGACTTCTGAGTTAGATCAGGCATCACTGTTACTTACATCTTTTTATGATGTAAAAGCATAATACAATATTCATATCATACAGCTATCACATACTGATTTACTGCTTAATCCAGCACTGAATTCAAATTACAAAATGAAATAAAAATATATTGTTGTGGTCCCACAAGGGAGATGGTATTGTCTGAATTAAACTGACAACAGGCAAATACAGATTCGAGTGCATTCTGTCACATGGCAGGTAGCACGTCAGCTGCATATCCAAAACCCCAATCACAAACTTATACAGTAGTAGTTTTTTTCTGTTTCCCTGCCATCCTGTTCATGGGAGTGAGCAAGCAAAGGGAATTCTACTTCAAGCCCTTGCTTGTGTAATCTGCTAACAGAGCTACAACACAGTGGTGGTCCAGGTGAGAGCATGGTCTCATGGAACAAAGCACCAGCAGATAGTACAAGAGGGCTTTGCTCTACTCATCTGCGCAGCCCATGGGCTTTCAGCCGGTAACCCACAGAAAGGCAGCTGGGTAGGAATGGTGGTCTTGAAAGGGCTTCCCTGCACCAGTGGAATATTTGTGAATTATTTCATGGCCAAAAGAGCACCAGATGAGTTTCAAACAGAGAGACGAGTGTTTGAGGAAGTGCTGCCCTTCTATAACGCTGTAAGTGCAGCAAGAACTTTCTACTTTTTGGCAGCTAGTGACATTACAAGATCAAATCCTCATTTATGTTATAAAATGCCTCGGCTGGGTAATACTTGAAAAAAACCAATGTTCGTAAAATACATTCACTTCTATCCTTGTTGCCTTTTAAGGTACTGAAAAGGATATTTATTACATTATTGTGGATACCATAATAATTCTTGTTACATTAACATAGGACACTGCATTTTTATTAAAGAGTGACTGAGGTTTAATCAAATGAAAAAAACCAAAATCTTCAAAAGTAAATAAAATCGAAAATACCAGTATAGCTCTTATGACTTGCAGAAGCTAAACAAAATAAAAAAATAACACACATCTGTATGCTCAAAATAACCCAACTGCTGCTATAAAAACATTGTACGTGCTTTCTGTTTCACAAAGCAACCAATGCTTTACTTAAAGATATTTCAGGCATTTTCTTCATCACTGCATCATCAGTGTCTAGGCACGCATCAGTTAAAATGTAAGTAACCTTTCCCCACAGTCTGTATTAACTTCTGTGGGAGAAGCCTGATGAGATCTATGCGTTTCTGCACTGGAGCGTTAGACATGATGAACATACACTGCAATGCAAAAACCATCTCTGATAGAACATGAGAAAAATCCAGAATTAATGAGCAGCTGAGTTTTGTCTGTATCTGAGCTTTTCACATGCAAGATGTTTGCATCCAGGATTCGGAGAGAGGGATGAATGCCAGGCATGTACTTCAGCTGCTTGACTATTCAGGAGTGACGAGATCCAGCGTTTTGACCTCAAGCCAAGTTTAATTTGCCAGTGGACACCAGGTCTTTTATACAAGATCAGGCTTTAGAAGGTGAGCCTCAGAGGTCACAGAGGAGCTACTCATTTCAGTGAAGACAGGTTGTCCTTACCATGAGGCAGGCTGCAGTGGTAAAGTTTGGTCACTGGTGAGAGTCATATGCAATTCAATTTATTTGACAAATTTTCATCTAAAACCCTTTCTATTTTGACTGTATTCATGACTCGAGCTCTTTCTCTGTCCAATGAATTTTCAAATAGCAAACTCTAAGGGCATCCTGACTGTACATAGCACATACCACCTAGTGCCCCAGGATCAGCTGCTAGGATCATTCCAGTATAAGCAAAATATTGACAGTTTAAATCAGAAACAAATGACCACGATATCAAAGATTTAATGTAACTCCTCAGCATTCCTTGTCAAGGATTAAAAATTATAGCTTGCTTGTTTATGAAAACAAAAAGTTTGTTGAAAGCAAGTACCCTCACTCCTACTGCCTGCCTTATCTAAACACAAGAATGGAAAAGTCAGAGACATGTTCACAGACCTTCCCATCATACACACTGTTATCTTCTTCATGCCATTTCTAGACTGTACATGATTAGAAGATTATTATTTCTAAGAATATGCAAACTGGCAACAGCCGAGATGAAGAAACTTTCATATCCAAAATGTAAGAGAAAAAAAATCGCTGAAGTTCCAAAAAGTTTAATGAAGATCTTTTTCATTTCATTTTCTCTGGTCAAGTTTAATCTGAATCTTAATGTATTAAGTGCTATTAGCATTAATCTCCATGCACGTGAGACTGACGAGGCCTAATCGGTTTCTACGCCATATCATCTCGCATTCATATGCAAATGTGCTCAGATCATTTCATCACATGAGATGTTGTTCCTTAATCAAGCTACTGAAAACAGAAACCCTGCTAGAAAAAGGAAATTATTGCCAGAGATAAGACAAAGAGAGATATTTTCAATTTCAAATTTCTTTTTTTTTAACCTCTCACTCAAGAATTCTTATGAGTTATTTTAGAAAAGTTAGGAAAGCACATATCCTATGGCCTTCAGATTTTTTCCCTAAACTTTCTTTTAATGTGGTCATTCTTTTCTTTGGCCTAAGTTCCCGAATGATCAAAAGGAGCTGGAGCTCTACAGGCACATCTCCTTTTGCTGTGGGCCCTGGGGCTATACAGCATTCGAGGGAGGTTATCAGAAACGTCCCAACTCTGTAGCTAAAACAAATGGGAATTAATCAGTTAATCCAATTGTTAAAGTAAATACCTGCTGGATTAACAAATAAAATGATGTTTAGTAAAGCAAAACATTCAGAATTCCTTTTTAGTTTCCATAAAATTGAATATAGACTTCATTATCAAGTATAACCGTTGCTTATACGGTCTCTCTCTAGTGAGGAGCAAGAAATATGCATATAGCAAGTGCAGTTCATACAATCTATTTTATATATTTACATTTGAATAAGTGAGTGATATTCTGGAAATGCCTATTTGCCTCAATTAGGTAAAGTGGGACACTGCATGAGTAGCTCGTCTGTAAATATTTAAAGCTGGTAAGATGCACCTCCCCCCTTTCTGTGTACATCAAAACTCTCTCTCTCTCTTCATATTAGAAAAATCCAGCATCCAAAAATTTAGATATGTAGGGATTATGATGGCTTGAGCATCTTTAATTTGCCTGTCTTAATGCATTGTGATACAGTCTTTAATTACAGGATCACATCCTTTTTTACCATCAGATGCCTCCTTCAATGCATGCACAATTAATGAGCTCTCCTTCAGTGACTGAGAAAGGGAAGAGAGGTTATACAGGATAGTCAGAATCCTTTAAACATGGCACTATACAACATGTGATAATTAAAACAAAAGCAATGTGGTACATAGAAAATGAATTTTTAAAAGCTGTTGACAGGTCTCGGGGTGCATTTGTAAACAGTGAGGCCTCATTAAGGGTATGTATTCTTAAGGCCATGCTGAGGTCAGTGCTTGTTCTTTACATTTTTATTAATCATCTGGAAGAAATGAGAGAATCCTTACTGATTAAAGTGTACATGTGACACATGAAGAGGCTGCACTGAAATAAATGAGTTGATAGGCTGCTGCAAGCAAATGACATGTGGATCAATACAGATAATTGTAATTCAACAATATTCAGGAATTTTAGACATAATGAGACACTATCTTAGGAACAGTAACCGAAATGATTGGGGCATCACATCAGTCAGCTGAAGATGAGCTCCTTGTACAGTATGCAAAGGGAATAACAGCAAAACAAAAAGCCATTCCCGGGATAAATGAGCAAAAGAATACCAAAAAGGGCTAGAAATGTTATGCAACCTAGCACTAGCAAGTCTTCTTCTGAGATGCTGTGCACAGTCCCGGTGCTCACAACTCAAGAAGGAATAAATTGGATCTCCCTGGTTCACAGATAAACCAGGAGAAAGATTAAAGGATTGGAAAATCTGCCTTAGTGGAAAACTGAAGATCAGTCTGTTTACCTTAGCAAAAAGGCTAAAGTGTGCCTTGATCACAGTTTCTAATTACCTCTAGGGGGAATAGCAATTCAATAATTGAGGGCTCTTCAGTCTCAAAAGCATAAACATAACAAGATCGAGTACCTGGAAGTTGAAAGTAGAGACATTCAGATATTACATGCATTAGTATTATGAAAATTAATCACTTCAATAATTTAATTAAAATAATGCCAGATTGTCCATACTGCAAATATTTAAATTGAGATTTTCTGTCTTTTAAAAAGAGATGCACTAGTTAAACAAAAACTAATTCAGGGAAGAACTGACCTGTGCTGCGCTGGAGGTCAGAGTAAACTACCAGCTCTGAACTTTGGATCTAGGATGATGTTGCTTCATTTCATTGTTGGGGGGGTATGTCTCATTTATAGTACATATGGTTATAAAATGTTCTTTTCTCATGGAATTTCTTTTACCATATTGTTAGGGTGCTGCACCAGCATTATAATCTCTACAACAGGCCAGTTCGGGACAGAGGAGTGGAATTATTGGTATTTTAGGGAAAAAGCACCAAAGTGAGATTATGTTTGAAAGCACCTGTTAATTGTGGATGCACAGTTTGGAAGGCTTGTGCCTGATCCTTCAAAATACCTTGCACTTCTGAGTACTTCATGTATTTCAAGTACAGCTCCTACTGCCATCAGTCATGGCTCTGAAAGCTCAGTACTTCCACATGTCAAAGCCTAGGAATTCACAAGGAAACTCAGAAATAAAGACCACACAGTTAATGACCACTTCTGGATGAAAAATTATTTCAAATTATTCCTGCAGCAGAGAACTGCAGGAATTCAGTGTCCGAACCAAGTTCTACAGGGCAACGTTCAAAGATTTAACTGTGAGATCAATTTTCCTATACTGAAATCCCCTTCTTCGATCAGTACAGAACTTTTTGCTCTGTAGTGTAGGAGGCAGGGATAAAAAACAACAGTCCCTGTCACCGCACAACCCGAGTTCATCCTTAGAATACATCCTGCCACCACAGTCGGTCTCGTCAAGGTCCTGTGAAAAAAAAATGCTCAGTGAGGGAATAAAGGTACAGTATAACGCACCTCCATGAGGTTACAGACAACTTTTCTGCAATTCTGGTATTTCCTAGATATCAAGTGTCTGAATTTGCAGTCTTGGTGCTTTTTCTAACAGTTTCAGTTTTAAATGTGCCAGTTCCTGGGTTCTCCTATTATCTTTTAAGTAGAAAATTTATCATTGTCATTTTACCAGCTGGATGCTCAATGGAGTAAAAAAATTCAGACTCGGCATGCAGAATCGTGCTGTACTAGCTAGAGCAGGAATGAGCTCACACTATGCAGCTGTCATCCTTCTCTATCCTCACACGCTTTCTCAACGCATTCCTTACACCATCGTCGGAATGGAGGAGGAGTGCTGTGCCACCACGGATCACTCTCCTTCGTATCTCAGCACAGCCCAGTCCCTCCCAGCATATGGGTGATCTAGACCTCTCCTGGTTTCCCCCACTGCTGTCTATCCATCCCCGCATGTGCACACAGGTAGAGACACAACCATGAGGTCTTGCAGGTGCAGAAGCTAAGGGAAGGGCTCTGCACAGCAACTGCGAGGCGAGCAGCAAGTGCTTCCCAAAGCGGGCTGGGACATGCCTGCTGTATCGGGGTGCACGGTTGAAACATGCATCACTGCGGCAAGGCTGCGGGCACCAGGCTGCTCTGCCACACTGGCCTGACTCACCAGAAGCACTTGCTTAACTGCTTTGCATAGCACGTAATCTCTTTACTGGCGTAGAGGCACCTGGGAGGAAGCGACCTTCTCTAATGTGCAGGGAGTATATTGTGCCTGACTAATTTTATGGGTCCCTATTGACAAAAGGCTTTATCTGTGCTTTCCATCCATTTAACTATAAATCTCTGTGAGTTTCGACTCCTGGGGACCCATGTAATTTAGTTTGATGAATGATTCTGTGTTTTATGGTAGTGCAATGAAATCTGTTGGTAAGATGTACTAATTCATTTCCTCATAATTAATGGGTGACAGACAACACAGTACAGAAATAACAGATTGTTGAATCAACTGATACATCAAGGTGAGCCAAGCCTATGCAAGCTGCCAGTGAAGAATTAGAGAGTGCCTTTGTAACAGTATAAAATCCAACACAAGGTGTAAAACCAAAACGTGAACACATTCCCAAGCAGTCTCGGTCCCAAATACCTACTGTCTGTGGTATTCCTCTGAGAAACCCCTCCCTCCTTCAGTGCCTTGTGTATACCGTGGTGCCACACATTGTGTGTACATACTTTTCTTCTCCCAACCACAGTAACTTGCTATTTCCATCGTATAATAATCCTCTTACATCTCCTGAGTATTGAAATATTATGATACTGCACTAAAAAGCCACAAGCCTCCCAAAAAACTTTACCTTCCAAGAGTTAACTTCCAAGATGAAGCTGAATAATGGAAACAATATCAGTAGGTAACCATTTATGGGCATTTAAGGCTTTTAAAAAGTAAAAAAAAATTCTTTTGTTCTTTTTTTTATCAGAATTTCTCTGTCATCTACCCTAGAACATCTCCCACCAGAAAAGGCAGAGGCTCGAGAGGAATGCAGTAAGCCTACTGCAGAATGGGAGGCATCTGGAGCTGGCAGACTGTCCTGGCAAGTCCATTTTCGGCAAGGAGCTGTAATCAGTGGTCAGTGCCTTCACAGCCAAGATTCATTCAGAGGCTCTGCATCACCGTAATACATTAGCCAAGGCCCATCTGCAAGGCGGCCTTTTGCAAGTCTTTCTAACAAGAAGCATGCCCCTGGAATTGCCAATAGCAATGCAAGCCTGCTCCTGCAAGACATCTTCTGTTGAGCTGGTGCGTCGTAAGTATTCATCATCTCCCTTTTTGTCTGATGTTGCTAAACACGTGTGGCAGGCTGGAGGAGACAGGAATTACAGAGGGTATGGAGACAGAAAACAGAGAATAGAAATTTGGTAGAAAATCCTCCATAACAGCCTTGACAAAAGGAAAGGAAACCTACCCCTTTGACAGTGTAGTTTCTCAGAGGGTAGCAATGGAAATGGCAGGCTGCTTAGGCAGAGGCACTGGCCGTGGTTCACCACTGGGCAGCGGCACGCCTGGCTTCACCTGAGCAGCCAGAGGAACAGCTGCTGGTTACCTGCATTTCTTCTGCCCCATCAACACCCAGCCTCGCAGGCTGTGGGGCTGAATTTGCTGCAGTTGCCTTGACCTTCATCATCACCTCACATGCAGCCAGCCCGGTGACTCCCAAGGACCTTTCAAGTGAACTGTATTGACCAGAGAGTGGTGTGGATGGCTTGGGTCTGGGTGGTTTGCAACAAAGAAGCAGTCTGTGTTATCAAGGAAGATGTTCCACCCCAGAAACATTCTTGTGACATTTGCCATCTAATGAATACGCCATTTTGGATCTTACATATTCAGTATTTCTAGCAACTTGTATTTCAATCAACACTTAATGACTGTGTGGATATCAGTATCAACAATTTATTATCAAAAGGTTTTTATTCTCTACATGAAGGCTCTAAAAAAGACAACATTTCTTCATCTTATTTGTGGAAAGGTCAAAATGGTATTGCAGAAGTTCTTGCTGCTGTTCTTTATATATTCAATATCTATTTGGAAAAATAAAAAGTATAGACCACAGCTGCCAGGCTAGACAAGATAACAGATGTTAACACCTGTAAATAAAACAAGCCCTCCATAATTATACCTTAAAGTATTCAATTGTGAAAAACTATTTAAAAATACTAATGCTGCCTGTTTCCCATTCAGTGACCTATGGCTTCTACAGTTTATTAACAACACAAGCAAAAATAAGGAGCAATCTAGAAGCTTTAATTTTCTTGCTGCTGGAATATCTCCACAGAGAGTCTCCTCATGTTCAGCATAATGATTTGAAATTTGTACATAGCTTTCATCAGCAACGACTTTGTCTGACTTGTCTTATATATTAACAGATGCTTCCCAGTGCAAGTGCTCGACCCCTGTGTCCTGTCAGCTGGGCCAGTTGTGACTTGTATTTGGAATATAATGCAAGATAGTGGTTTTAACGTTTAAACCAGCCCACGGCTTCCGCAGCTTGGTGGTACACAAAGGAGATAAGCTCACATGACTGACGTACAGGACAAGTTGTAAACACTGCATTGCTAAGTTAGACACAGATAAATTCAGCTTGCCTGCATTCATCCTCAATGACATGCTGGCAGTGCACATCTGCCTGCCTCCTTGCAGGATGTGCTGGCAGCAGCCACCTGCCTCCGGTACAGCAACGAAGGTGGCACGTGGGTCTTTTATGCTGAAAAGTTAATGAGGTTTGCACCTTGGATCATGCAGCTACATCTACTGTGCTGTGCAAAGCAGCCGGCCCCATGCGTGGCCTCAGAGACAAAACAGCTGATGCTCTCCATTGCCTGTCGCAGGGTATGCCGTGACACAGCTGCAACAACGGAGACAGGATTTGAGAACATGCTCTACAGCACTTCTAGAGTTTCCTTATACTTGCCCCATATATGTGTCTGACGCTCAATGCAGTGCCTATCTGTCCCAGAGGTGACAACATCAGATAGTCCGGTGACACAGGGTCCTTCCACAAAAGCCCCTGGCCAACTCTGCTGCAAGGGCTATAATTAACAGACAGTCTGAGCTGAGGCTGAATGCAGGAAGAACTCGTATGCTTTTGTGCTCAGGAAAAAGCTAAACTAAGTATTTCTCCTCAGGGTGGTCTACTGAGTGTTGCAGACCACTTGTTAGGGTCTTATCCACTGCAGGGTCTTACGATGTCTCAGCTGTTGATCTTCATCACTGGCAGGATACTCAGTGAGGTGAATCTTTCGTCTGATCCATACGTAGGCAATCTTGCCTTTGGACATATTGGCTTTTACAATGTACTGCAAGAGAGGCCTTCCTAAAATTTTATACACGAATGGAGGAATGTGTGAATTAAATTTGGAAGTAAGTTCACATATTAATGTAGATGCCATCAGTATAAGGGCAGACCATGGTAAAAGGGAGATGTTGGGAAGTTAAGTTTTAAATCCTGTTCACTACATAAAATTACCTTTGCAATCTGCTTAGAATAGCATCTAGACATAATAAAGAATAATTTTAAATAGAATAAGTAAATGAGCAGTAAGATAACTATTTTGGGGGGTTCACTGTAGTATTATAAAAGGGAAATGAATGCCTGTGTTGGGACAGTATCTGACTAAGAAAGCTACCAACATTCATGAGGTCTCTGCCTTTCCTCCCAAGACTAGCATCTCTTGAGGCTGTGGGCTTGTTCCTCAGCCTTTCTTGGAAGCAGAAAGTCTGAAAAAACAGATTGGCCCTTAGATAGGAGTGTCTGAGGGAAACCTCAATGCTCTGGTCTGATTCTGAGGTCTCTTACAAAACAGACTGCCTCAAGTCAGTCTCCCCATTTTTCTTCTTGGAAGTAGATCCCACTCTTAAAGCTACTCATTTCACAGGCAATATTTACAAATGCTTTTTAGCAAAAGGAAATTTCCTTTAATAGAAGCATCAACAAGCAAATCTTCACCTACAGTCAAGCTGGTCTGTGCAAGTGGTCTCAGCATCACACACAGAAAATCTTTCTGCAAAATTTTTTGCGAACACCCTAATTTGACTGCTTATGAGCACTACAAGATTAAAATCTATGTATTTTAGAGGTTCGTAACCCACTTCTAAAGCTATGTTGCAGACAGCCACAGACAGCCAAACCAGGTGACTTGCTACTCTGACACTAGTCAGCCAGGCTCCTGTAGCAGCCAGTGGTTGCCAGTACCTGTTTGGCTTCTGTGTCTCCACAGACTGGTTTGCCTCTTGTGAAACTGTGGAGCTTCACACAGCACTCCAAATGCGTGCACATTATCCCTATCAGATTATGACTCCCGCTGTCACGGCAGGGGGGTGCGACTAAACAAGAGTCTGAAAATGATGTTGATAAACAGGCTAGCGGATGTCTGGAGAGGAATCACGGTAGGCTCCTAGTCCCATATTTTTTATCATTAACAGCTGAATTGCACAGATTCATTCCTGTGAATGTACCATTTACTTATTCAGTGGCATAATGATAGTACTGTTTTGTTTTCTACTTCTTCCCTAACGATCTCTAATGTGAGGCCTTTCTGACGTTCTCTAAGCATTACATTGACGTTTTTAGAGTACTGGCTGCGATAACTCCAGATTTTTTCTCCATTAATCGTAACAACTTACGCAGAGACAATCAGTATGCATCCCTAGTAATAGAGATTCTTTCTTTTTCAAACCAAAAAGATTAACTGCCCTTATTCGCACTGAAATTCATTTGCCATATTGCTGTGCAGTTATTCAGATGAGGTCTTCTTTACCTTAAATGACACAGAATGTAATGCATACAGCAAACAAGCCAATACCACATAATGTCATTGTACAGACATCATGTAACACAGTAGAACCAGAGGCAAGAATTTGCAGTCCCAACACACATTATAGTCATTCAAAGGACTGAACTGAAACATGATGTAACCCAAAGAAAAAAACAGTTGTCTCTCTCTTTTTCTCTCTGTTTCTTTCTTATTACCTGGTGGATTTTTCTCTTTCACAGAATATTCCAGAAAAGGCTCTCATATTCAAAAAACATCACTGAGTCGTATTCAGTATCACCAAATATTTCAAATTTAATAACCCATATTCCTTCAGTTACTTCATATGAACAAAAATTCAAAGTAAAACCCTCTCTATTAATTTTATTGTTAGAACAGATGTAAATGGTGTTCATGTTATACCGCATTTGTTAATAAACAACTCTACAGAGTTCTCAGAAAGCTGTATCTTATTGAATATTGATAAAAATAAAGTGTTAATCATAGTGGAAATGTTCAAAAGTTTATTTTACTGGTTGCCTGAATTTTTGTGAGGAACTGCATCTTGAAAACAGAAGTTGCTCTAAAATTAACTGGAAAATACCAGAACACGCATTTAAAAGAATCAATCCCAGCAATGACTGAAGGACACTGTCAGCTGACCCCGTACTGTCTCTCTCAGTGCCTTCGTCATGTGAGGATGCCTAAGCACTTTCAACAGGAAAGTGGATTGGGCCCCACCTGATGGACAGAGAAGACAAACAGAGCTTCCATATTAAAAGAGAAACATTCTGTTCTGATATAAATATTTTCACTTCCCCCATAACTTAATCATTAGGGAACTGTGAGCTTGCATAAATAGATGCTATTCAGAATATAAACACCAGAGTCACTTTGATTTGTTTCCCTTTAGCAGAGTACATCTGAAAGGATGATAAGCAAAGATAACATATCTTCAAATTCCATCCTAACAAACAATAAATTTCTCTTTAAAGGCAGGCTTTCAAAGCACAATTCATGCAATTTCTCAGCCCAGTACACAGCCAGATGTCTTGAGGCCAAGTAAGCCACTTCAGAAGCAACGGTAGATGGCAAGTCATGTAAAGGGTCAATAACAACAGTATTACACATATCTGTGAAAATAGTAGCAAATTAATTTTATTACAGATTCATGTTCAAAGTTTCAGAAGAGTAGGAATTCTGAAGCTAAAGAGCAGTATGAATAGTCATCCGTTTACTATCTACCCGAGGACACTAAAAGAACTTGCCTTGTAATTAAAACCTTTCAGTGGGATGAAAGAGCTCAACAGGAAAAATCAGATGCTCAAAAATAAAAAGGTGGCTTCTAAATATGAAACCATACTACTTGTTACAGCTTTCATAATTAGCTTCTTTTTTAGTTCTTTTAATGCACTTCCTACTGGGATATATTCAGAAAGACTGGGGCTTCCATTATTTCCGTGTCTAGTAGGAAAATACATAAAAATTAGGAAGACAAAATAGACACAAAGGATTTGATTTAGATGCATACATAAGAAGAAGGGCACAGCTGCATTTCCTTAGGTAATTCTGGTATAAATAACTGAGAGCAATGCTCACAATCACAAAAAAGATGAGTTAGTGTTTCAAAAAATAATCTTTCTGAAAAGTTGCTGCTTCTCAGCTAAGAAGCAGTACCCAACTGATTTTCTGTGTCTTCTTAAGACTTATACAGCGTGAAGGAAACAAGATTCACTTACGCCACCTTCAAGCTGACCACTAACATGAAATCCAAACAGACCTGTGACAGTAACTCTTCTGGGTAGCTAGCGCAACTAGTGCATGGAGGAGTGAAGGTATCATGCTTAAAGAAGAAGAGAAGTTTATTTTGGTTTATCTCAGAGTATTTTCTTCTGGTTTATTGGGACAGACAAAAAAAAAAGAAAATATGAATAAATAGCTTCTGTTCAAAATTAATTTTTATTAAGCCCAGAATGAAGCAATCTCATTCCAGAAAGTAAATAATTTTCTTTGCACTGTTATTTTGAAATGATAAACCAAACTGTTCATTTAAAACATGTCAAAATGTTCACGCTAGTCCACCTTTTTAAAAGTAGTTAAAGTACTTGTAGATAGTCTCAGATTCACGAACAGATTTAATTAATTGACATGTGCTGCTCTCCATCAATAAAATATTTGAGAGAAAGATCATCTATGTACAATATCTTCTTGATTGTTCAAAATGCATAAAAGAGGGTTGGAAGAGAGCATGCACAACAATAATCCATGCCATGGCAGGCAGTGGAAGATGAAAGAGGGGATGAAAACTGATAAACAGGCATGGTATGGAACCACTCAGAGAAGTCATAAATTATAGGAAAGCCCAGTTCTTCCTGTTCAATACAAAAGCCTATGGGCCAGAAAGGATATGGTTCCTGTCTCCTTCTTGGGGGTGAAATCATTCTGAGAAAGAGGTCAGGGACTAAAGAGACGTTCACAGGTGAGCAGCACAGCCTCCTAGGCTTTAAAGAGGAGCATGAGCCTTTGTATCCTGAGAAGCGAGAGACCATGAACCATGCTGGCAGAAAAGGCCAAAGGGAACAGCAGGAGCATTATGATCACGGCAGTCACGGAGGCACAACACTTCCTGAGCCTTTGACAGACTGTAATAGGTGAAGTTTCATGTTGTTGAATCAAAATATCTAGATCTATCCTTTACAGTCCTTTCATGTGTGTCCGCTCCTTACTAAGCAAATAAACATCCTCCTTCATCGATCTACAGGTTAGAAGTCATCACCTCTATGTTCTGATCTCAGGGTTTGGTCTTTTTCCATTTCGTTTCTAACTATATGATGCATTATTATTTTCTTTGGGATAGTGTAAAGATTCCTTTCTGCTTGTCATGGAATTTACTTATCAATTAACTGTATCACGATTCAAAATCCTATTTTAAAAATAAGCTTACGACTCCTTTCACCCAAAAAAACAGAAGTACCTTAGGTCAGTAATTGTATATGGGCATTTACAATGAGTGTTTTCTAACCTTCTAAGAAAGTAGGCATAAAATGGTTTCCATGCGCTTTATGATAAAGCAGCAGTGTAAATACACTGAATATGTGATACACCTTGTCCATGAGGACTTTTGCACAGCAGCTAGCATATTGATGACATTACAGCTGCACATTACATACCTGTCCATTTGACAGCATGGGAGCAGAGGACCAAGCCAGGCATCAGGCACAGCCAAAGCCAATATCCAGGTGGCAAAGCCACATTCTGCAGTGCGCTACCAAGTCTCACAGCAGCAACCAAATCTCAACCTGTCAGCAACACTGCCATGTAATGTAATGGCTAGGTGCCTGCCTAACATCAGCTTAGCAAAGGAGGACCTTCTTCTGATACCATCACTGCTAATCAGATGATGACATGAAGCATGGACAGCTACAGTATCCATCTCCATCAGACTGCACTCCAGCCCATGGAGAGACTGTGCAGAGAGTAACCTGCTGCAGAGCTGCAGCAGGAATACTCCCTGCAAGTGAATAAGGTGCCCAATCATTCTCCTTTTCATTTCCTCTCCCACCAGCTAGCAGGATGCCACCCTTTTGCAAAATACTCAGTATGGGCAAGAGCAAGGCACTTATAAAGCAGGGTCATTACTAGGGGCCAAAGAATGTATTTGGGTTGGTGCCTGCACCTGTTTTGGGAGACTGGTATAGAAGCTATTCTGCTGCCAATGCAAAGCTGAACCATGTTGTTAATTTGTCCTCTTTCTGGGGTCAGCAAAACTCAGTTCCGCCTGCACCCAGAGCTGGATAACTACACTCTGTGAAGAAGTGCTAGCTAGGAGTCGCAGAACTGTTGTACCAGTGTTGGGCACCAGAATTGCCCTAAACTCTAAGCTGATTGCCTTAACTTAAAGTTGCTGTAAATTGCAAGGGGACAAGCTGATACTTGGATATCTTTTTCATTCCTTGCTCAAACATGTACCACCCATCATTTTCCCATCCTTACTAATGAAGGAAGCACAGCTTGATCTCTGCTGCAGATCCAATCCAAGGTCTCTAAATGCTCAATGCTCCCAAAAGCCTTTATTCTAACTGCATCTGTTGAAAGGTTATCATTGCACGGTGAACAGGCACTGGTGAGGGCATCAGTGTTGGGGAATAATCACACTTCATTCTGAGAATGTGGTTGCATTCAAACACATCTATAGTTATGTTTGAAACTATATTATTTCAGACACAGGAAAGGTCATTTCAAGGATAATCTCTCTTCCCGAGATTAATCCACCACGACGGTCTTTAAAAGCAGATTTCTTTTATATCTTTCATATCAATCAGGAAAAAATACGCATTTGTTATAGCACAGCATCCCTCAAACCCTAGCAGCATGATAGCACTCCTTGATGTTGGTCTCTTTGTCATGTTTTAGAAATGTGATGGCTGTCTGAGCACTTCCACATCTGCTGATAAAGTATTATCTCCTGAAAAGACTGCACATAGTGGTTTTGGATTTATGTACAACCACATAAAACATTACTCATAAACTGTCCAACATGAAGAACCTAAAATAACAGCTCTGATCTTCGAACATACGTGAGGAGAGATGGAGCAGAAGTAGCACAATGGATTGGCATTCATGGGACTGCTCACAGTCCAGGGAAGGTCTCCAGCCTCTGCTGCTGGTGTCATGTTTCACCTCAAAATAATTTGAAATGCTGGTGGGAAGAATCATAGAAATGCTGATAGGAAAGCGCCTCTGGAATTCTCTAGTCCTACGTCCAGATTACAGCAGGACTATCGCCAACATAAGGTCAGTCAGGGCTTTGCCCTGTTGAGTTCTGAAAATTTCCAAGGATGAAGACTCACAGCTTCTCTGGGTAACCCGTTCCAGTATTGCACTACCCTTCTCATGAAATGGTTTATCTTAATGTCCAGCTTGCATCTCCTACACTGCAGTCTGTGGCTCTGACCTTCTCTGAGTAATCATCCAGTACCAAGAACATTTTGGCTCCACCATTTTTTCAAGAAGTTGTAGGGTGCTATTAAACCTTCCTTTAGCCTCCTTTTTGCCAAATTAAACAATCCCAGACCCCTAACCTCTCCTTGATCTTTGTAAGATCATGTGCTGACCTTGCAGTAGCCTTCCACTGGATCCTCTCCAGTTTCTCAACATCCTTCCTGAGCTCTGGGTCTCAAAAACAGGTACAGCATTCCAGCTGTGACTTCATCAACGTAAAGAAAGCGTGTAACTTCCCTAGCTATGCTGGTCACACTCCCCCTCAAGCTGCCCAGTATGCAGTTCCCCCTATTTGTAAGGAAACATTTGATTAAATGATAGACAATTTGGCATCTAGTCTAACACCCAGGGTCTTCCAGCAGGATTTCTGGCACCCAGCCTGTACTGGCACATGGGGCTACTCGATTCCAGGTGTGAAACTTTGCACTTCTCCTTGTTAAACTTCACAAGGTTTCTGTTGGTCCAATTTTCAGTTTTCTCAAAATCTCTCCAGACTGAACATTCAGCAAGCCACCTACCCTCCTGCCCAGAATAGTAGCATCTGCAAATTTGATATCTCATCATTCCGGTCATTAATGAAGAAATTTAAGAGTATAGTCTTTTGGTATGGATCTCTGGGTAATTTTGCTCATGATCAGACACTAACCAGGCACAGAATCACTGATTACTACTGTTTGAGCAGTCCAGTTTTCAGTTGATCTAATTCCACTTGTTCAACTCGCATTTCCTCATCTTAGAGACAAGAACACTGAGGTAGATGCTATCAAAAGCCTTAGAACAGTCAAGGTTTACTACATCCACTGCTTTCCCATCATCCTTACAGCCAGCCATTTCATCATAGATGGCAATCAGTTTGGTCAGAATCTGGTAAACCAGATCTTCCTACTATTCATCATCTTGTTGTCATTCGCTTGCTTGGAAATGAGTTCCAAGTGGATATGCTACACTCTTTTTCCACAGATTAAGCTGAGAATTTAAGCAGCCTTTAGGTCCCTAGATCCTCCTTTCTTTCTTAAACACGGGTGTAATGTCAACCTTTTCTAGCCATCGGGGCCCAGGCTTGCTCTCTTGCCAGAATGATAGACAGTGACCTTGCAATCACATCAGCCTGCTTTTTCAGCACCTTGAGTGAACCCTAAACAGTCCCATGCACATGAACACACCTGGCTTCTCTAAATACTCCCTAACCTATTGTTTCCCCAGTGTTGGCTGTACCTCTTCTTAACCAACAGGATTTGCCTGGAAAGGCTGAAATGAAAAAGTTGTTGAACGAACATTTTCTTTATTGTCCATCACTAGGTTGCCTCTCCACCATCTGTCCATAGACTCACATTTTATCTGTACTTCTTTTTGCCACTGTGCACATGGAATCCACCTGGTTTTCCCCTTCTGTACTACGCCAGTCTTTTCTACAAGTGACCCTCAGCCTTCCTGATTTCCATTCCACACGTATGAGTAATATTTTATTCTCGACATTTATAAACTGTTCTTATTTACACTTCTTGATTCCTCCTTCTTTGATTTGTAGTTCATTTAGAATTTACGTTTTAGGCAACAAGGCCCTCTGCTGAATTTTACAGTCTTCCTGCACAAGAGGACAGGTTGTTTCTGAGTGCTCGGTATGATTTTCTTCAAAATGATCCTGCTATAGTGAGACACTTTTCCACATTATGGCAGCTTCCCACGTGATTCTGTTTAGCGATATCCTACACAACAGAAGTCTGCTCTCTTGAAGGACAGAGTCCAAACTCCACTACTCACGATTCTAGCCCTTCTCCAGCTTTTAAGCAATTCATTGCTCTGAATAATTTTAAAAAGATGTTTTTTAAAAGAACTTGAGCTTAAGAATTGGCTAAATTCTTCAGTATTGAAGTCACCTGCCAAAGAAGTATTGGGTCCCAGAATCCAGAATCATGACCAAATTCCAGACCACATATGTATGCAATTTCACAAATTTATCTATATCATGAAATATGCCTCCACTTGTAGCCGACTGAAATTTCCAGACCTACACCGAATGAAGCCTACTGCAAACCCACGGTACTCAGCCTATAAGCCTTTGAGGCAGAACAGCTTTCACACACACCTGCCCCATCTCCTGATAAGTCCCCAGACACAGTCGGTGAATAAAGCGCAGCTCGTCTGAATTGTTCAGGCAGGTCACACATTGCCGCTCTTTGCCAAGCGCTCCGTGTTCCTTCTCACCTGTCTAACTGCTATGTAAATGAGGCCCATACATGAGTATCGCAGGAGACAGTCTGATCAAGTGGCAGAAGCACGACCGTTCATGTGCCAGAGGGAACCGCAAACTACAGATCTAGAACTCCTCCATGAAAGATTACGTAGGTTCCTCCTCAGAAATTAATTTCTAAAGAAATTGCAGTTTCAAGTGATTTTTAAATGGCACTGCAACCACCTCAATTAACACTGCAGACTTCAAATGATCCCTTCTTTCCTATGGAAGTCATATGATACAGAAACTCAGAGTGACTCATACCACACTGTGATACGCTAATATAGTTTTATTTTAAAATCTGGTCAAAATTCCTGCTAGTATAAAACCTACTACAGTTCCTCCCATAAGAATAAATTCTTTCCCTTGGAGTCTGTTAGATGAATGTGATATACAAATACGTGTCTTTACACTACTCAGAGCACAAATGGGGGAAGGACAGATTATAAACCCATCTGTCCACAAAGCAATGATTCATACTACTGAAAAACCTTGAAGATTTATGCAAAAGGCCAATGTAATGGTGTTGGGTTTATGAATATATTTAACACATTTATCTGTCCTAGATTTGTACCTAAGATTATAAAAGATTGTGAAAACAATAGCTTTTAAGAGGGTGTATTTACCCTATTGTAATAGCAAATGAGCCATAAAGCTTTTAGCTGGGTGGTAACATCCAAAGAAATCTTAAAGGAGCAAGGAACTGACTTTACTGCCTTCCTTCATTATATACCAACTTAACAAATTATTGGAGATGCAACAGGTGTGGGAACAAGGGGGAGCATGGTTGAAGGTAGGCATGGATAACATCAAACCCATTTGGGTTGTTGGAAAGGTCTAACGCAGTCCTGACACAGATAACAAAAAATGTGTAAGACATGAAACAGTCTGGGAAACAGCAGGTGGGAGTCCTTTCTTTGTGTTACAGGAGGAGCCACAGTGTTTTGAACAGCTTTATGCTTTGACTGAATAGAATAGAATAGAATAGAATAGAATAGAATAGAATAGAATAGAATAGAATAGAATAGAATAGAGGTTGTCTGTACAGACCACAGCAGCCTGAAGACACTCTAAATGTAACACATGCCACATGGGAGGAGAACACTTTGATATCTAAAACTGTCTTCAGATAGGTCTGCCTTGTATCTAAGAGAAACACAGAAGAACTAAATACAGCAGCTGGTTTTGTCATGTCATTAGGCTGAAAAAAACACTTTATTTGGATGCTCCTGCAGTGCATTATTTTCTCAGGAAGAGGCTATTCTCATTTAAACTAAGCAGCTACAAGGCCACAGGTGGACACCCTCTTATTGATCCAGCTGTACCAAAAAAAGAGGTCACTGCCCTCAATTTTTCACCACTATCAGCAGTTCCTTACCATCACCTCTCTGCCTCAGGCCATCACCCCATTGAGGTCACAGTTCAGCAACTATAATTAGTTTCAGGTAAAAGTGAATTTAACCTGAGCCTGATTCTGCCTGAAGGATGATGTCAGACCATACTCATACGAACTAGAGCCAGCAGAATGAACAAGTATTTCCATTCATAGAGCACTAACAAGCACCAGGGGCCGTTACCTCTCTTGTCACAAGAAACCCCCCCAGAGAAAAAGCTCTGTCGAGGCCCAGGAATGGGCGCTGCGACCTGCAGCCAGCAGAGGGGCCTCTCTGTAGCTTCGTATCTTTAATTGCCTCCTGCAGACTTCTCCCTTTCATTCAGCCTCCTAGGGCGCAGCCTAACAGGAGACTCCGGCTAACATAGAAAAGAAACTGTAACAGCAGCTGCCTACCACATTCTGCAGGTGGCAGTAGGAAACCCTGCAAACTTCTTAATTCATGAAAACGTTGACTAACAGAGCAGTAATTACACCCCAAAACATTCCTGCAGGGATTCTGGCAACAACTGTCTTCATACCATGTTCTGGTTAGACATCTAACTGATGGTTTCTTTCATTTCTAGCTGTGCCCTAAAGCCTTGCTCAAGTCTGTGTATGTTACATATTGGTCAATACAGTTTTCTAGAACTTCCCTGGGACATCTGTCAATCAATTCCAACCCAACAGTCCATGAGCAGAGACTAAGATAAGACAAGTAATGGTACAGAATTTAACAACAGGGTTTTTTTGAAGAGCGTAAAGGAGACCAAAGAATAATTTATTGTAGGCAGTCATGAGTATTAAAAACAAGTATTGGGAAGTATTGTTTTTATCATAATATGTACAGAAAAAAGTACTTCCCACAGAAAAAATAGCTTGCTTTTACAGCTGCTCACTCAAATTACCTGATGTATAGCAGAACATATTGTGACTTAATCTTTCAGCCACACCCATAACCTTAATTTTGAAACTCCAGGTTAGTTTTCATTTGATGTAATGAACTCTTGAACAGAATAGGCATTTATTGAACATACTTGACACTTCCGTGCTCTTTTTTATGTTCTTTTTCCTGCCTCCGAATTGAGCCTGTTGATACATCTTTCCCCTGTATCTCCTAATTTATGATGCCTTATAACACAAATAACTTGTAATGTTTGTTTACTGCTCAAAGTCCTTGTTATTACACAGATTCTCCTTTTTTGTTACAACTCTTCCTGTCCTTATTGAGTATCTGTCATTCAAAGAAAACTTCAACTCTTTTATATCAACTAGGATTCATAACACTCATAGAAGTTCAGTGTTATGAACATTTTACAAGGAGTCAGTTGGAGCACCATAAGACATGATTAATTTGTCACCAGATCACACAGCAAGCTGTCTCAGAGCTAAGAAAGAAGCTAAGCCTCTTTGTTTACCAGATCTGGGTTCAGTATTTTCCCAAGTCTCATTAGCTGTTACTGTTGGGCTTTTCACCCTCGTCTACGCTGTAGGACATGTCTGCTTCTTAGTATCATCCAGCAGATATAATTAGCTTGTTTGCACAGAGGTCAAAGACATCACTGAAGCTCTTGATCTCTCCTTCCTTCTTGTGACGTATCAGTTGGCTTTCGGTCTTCTAAAATATATCTGCAGTTTGTCATAGAGTGTACAAGGAAGCAGCACTTGGTAGGCCTTTGCAGGCCACCACAGACACTGTGTACGAAGTACAGCCATTTCCTAAATTCATTATCTGCTGTCTGGTTTCCCATGATTCCAGGGAACTCCATGGTTAAGGTGGCTCCTTCCAGTTTTATGTTCCTATAAGCCATACCTCTATAGTCCCTAGACAAAGCGCCTACTCTAAGATCCTAATTCACGTAGGCATTCTGTTCAGTCCATCCCCTCACCTCCCTTAGTACATTCTTAACATTAAATATATTCTTAAGTCCCACTAGTTTCTATATGATTTGAGTTTGCATTATAGCTAAGTTTGCACTAAGCTATAAAGGCAAGAGAGAACTCCAATCTTCATTTTGAAAGCATTTATCTGGTGCTCTTTTTCCATAAAATTATAAATCACTAGAACCAAAGCAAAGTGGCCATGCTGCGTAACGGGAATAAGTGCACTGAGCTTCAGTTCTGCAACAGATTAGTGCTAGTACTGACAAGAGTCACCTGCATTATATGCAGGTTTTAAATGGGTAGGATTTCAATATATAAAGGAGGTTTATAAGAAATCTGGAGAGAAACTTTTTATCAAGGCCTGTAGTGACAGAAGAGCAACAGTTCAAAAGAGATTGGATAGAAGGAAGAAATTCTTTACTGTGAGGGTGGTGAGGCACAGGAACAGGCTGCCCAGAGAAGCTGTGGCTGCCCCCTCCCTGGCAGTGTTCGAGCCCAGGCTGGATGGGGCTTTGAGCAACCTGGGCTAGTGGAAGGGGTCCCTGCCCATGGCAGGGGAGTTGGACCAGATGATCTTCAAAGGTCACTTCCAACTCTTCCAACCCAAACCAATCTGTGATTCTGTGATTCTATGAAATCAGGGTTACATTTAGGATTAAGAGCTGGGCTGGAGGAAAGTCGTGAGTCGGGCTAATGCAGACAAACAGAGAGGGGTGTCTGAATAACGGACTCATTGCTGCCACTGTGGGTCATCAGGCTAGATTTCTAGTTCAGTCGCCACATAGGTCATTAAATCAGATTTCGGGTTTGGCAGTGGGGTGATTGTAAGCCTATTTCAGAAGGCCTGCTAAGGTTACATTTTGGTTTGGAGCAAGCAGAGGTCCATCAAATATGTTTCGGGACAGGGTTAGAGCAAAGTTTAGTTCTCGTAAGGGTAAAAACAAATTGATCAAGAAAAAAACCTGCCTAGCTCCAGTGCGGGCTGCAGGGCTGTGCGTTGCTTTACGGTCTATACTGTACTAGACTCTCTCTGCTTCGGGTAGGTGAAGGTCACTGCGCTTTTGGCTATCATTTGGGTCGTGGTATTTGAAAACAGGCTGGTAGAAGCTTCACAGAAGTTGCAACATCCAGCCTTAGAAAGCTCTCACTGGTGGCCTAAAAATCCTCCCCGACTTCCAACGTAGCATGACTCTGCTTGGTCGGTCCCCAGCCTTCCCTACCCTGTGCGACTCCCGTGGCGTGCCAGTGCTGCCCACCTCTCCGTGCACAGCCCGGCTGCGCACCACCACCTCACAGCTCCCCGCAGCAGGCGGCTGGAGGCCAGGACCACTCTTCCTCCTGCGCCCTGCCACGTGCGCAGCCGACAGGGCCTTCAGCCCACGCTGGGACCGCCGTGTCGGCCGCCCAGGCCCACGTGTGTCCGTGTATGTTCGACAGCCAGAAACTCCTGGATGCTCCTGAACCGATCCTCAGCGCGCATCGATTCCGTATTTTCGCGAGCCTCTGGAAGCCCTCGGGAGGAGGAGGAGAGCCCACCGCGGAGCCCGCTGCCCCGAGCCGCTGGGGCGGCAGCCACGCAGGCACCGCCACCGCCGAGCACCCCGCGCCAGGCGCGGCGTGGAAGGACGAGGCCGGGAGGGCTCGGCGCTCGGCTCCAGGCGCCGACGAGCCAAGGGGCTTCGCGCATTCACCGCGCCCCGGAGGCAGTGCCGGCAGGGC
>Ga0065711_1028150_pt1 | contig 43296 bp, 30 predicted proteins | sample Hoacrofraction12_FD_59098 | JGI IMG/M metagenome (GOLD analysis project Ga0065711, IMG submission 59098) | Hoatzin crop microbial communities from Cojedes, Venezuela - Epithelial fraction 12 v2 (version 2) | ecosystem: Host-associated > Birds > Digestive system > Esophagus > Crop | place... | reverse complement strand
AGCCTATGAACCAGCAGCAATGGACGCTTGGCAGTGAGCACCAGACCATCCTCGGGCACGACTGCCAGCAGGCTACTTGCGAATGGCGAGGCCGAAAGTTTGTGGCTTGGTTTGCCTGCGATATTCCCGTGCGCCTCGGTCCTTGGACGTTCGGTGGATTGCCAGGTCTGATTCTGAAACTCTATGACAGCGACCACCTCTACACTTGGGAGGCCGTCAGTTTGCGCTCTGGCTCGTTCCCCATCAAGAAGCGCGACTACACAGGATTTCGCAAGGACTCACGCGACCACATCCACAAGCTGCAGGTTGCCGCCAACCGCGACCATCTGAAAGTCGGTGGAGCACGCGACAGAAAAACCGGTCAACTGAAATCAAAGCCGCATCCTTACGAACCATTAGAAATAGAGTGAAAATCGCACATAACATATTCATTCTGCTCATCATAGCCTTGTTCTTCTTGCAGGGCAAGGTAATGGCGCAGACCGTCATCGAAGGCTCGGTGCTGGACGCACAGGGCAAGGCGGTGGATGCCTACGTCACCGCCACGGCTAAGGGGGCGGGAAACATCCTCAGCTATGGCGACACCGACAGCAAGGGGCACTACAGGCTGGAAGTGAAAAGCCAAGCAGACTCGCTCGTGGTGACGGCGGCAGGAATGGCCATAGGGCAGCAGGTGAGGCGGGTGGCGAATCGCTCGCAGCGGTTGGACTTCAACGTGAAGGAGCAGTCGATGCAACTGAAGGAGGTGAGCGTGCGGGCGCAGAAAATCCGGCAGAGCGGTGATACGCTAAACTACCTCGTGGGTGCCTATCAGCAGCAGAGTGACCGCACCATCGGCGATGTGCTCAAGCGTATGCCAGGCATTGAGGTGAGCGACGGCGGCGGCATCAAGTTCAACGGCAAGAGCATCTCGAAGTTCTACGTGGAGGACATGGACTTGCTGCAAGGCCGCTACGGTCTGGCCACGAACAACGTGAACGCGCAAGACGTGGCGACGGTGCAGGTGCTGCAGAACCACCAGCCGGTGAAAGCCCTGCAAGGGCGCACGCTGACCGACGACGTGGCTATCAACCTGAAGCTGAAGGATGCGGCGAAGGGTACCGTGGCGGTGAATGCGATGGTGGGAGGCGGAGGACAGCAGGCAGGCGGCTGGGGCTTCGGAGCGCGTCCATTGTCGGACGGCACGACCGCCATCGGGCGGAATCCGCTCTGGACTGCGGAACTGGTGGGCATGTACTTCGCCAAGCGGCGGCAGAACATGACGCTCTACAAAGGCAACAATACGGGCGACGACGTGTCGAAGGAACTCACCTCGCACTACTCGGGCATCAACAGCGTGGGCCTCTATCCCTTCTGTCCTACGGGCGCGGTGATGCCGTCGGGAAGCGGGCTGCCGCAGAAGCGCACGTTCGACAACCACTCGCACATCGTGACGATGAACCATCTGGAGAAAGTGGGCAGGGATACGGAACTGACGATGAACATGGCTTACCACCACGACCGCATCCGTCAGGAGGACACGACGGAGTCTGACCGATTCCTCAGTGACGACCAGCGGCTGCTGAGCAGCGAGACGCTGATTTCGATGACTACACTGAACAACCTGAGCGCGAACCTGCGGTATTGCCGCAATGCAGCGAGCGGATTCACGGCAAACGTAATCAAGTTTGACGGCGGTTGGAACACCGACGATGTGCAGAGCCTGCTGTCATCGAGCCTTACTGGGGCGCAACCTGTCGATTACGGCAGCAACCAGGTCAGCCAGCATTTCCACCGTCCGTCGCTATCGGTGAGCAACACGCTGAACACCATCCGCAACTATGGCAAGCATACGCTCGACCTGCATTTCTCGGCAGGCTACGCCCAGCGTCCCAACACGCTCACGGTGGGGGTGGACTCGCTGCTGCAGGGCACAACGGCACGCTATGAGCAGGACTTGACCTCGAGACATATTGCCGGCAACTTCCACACCAACTACAGTCTCCACCTGGGTTCCTTCTCGCTGAACTATGGCGTGGTGGCCCATGCCAGCCTGCACGGCATCAAAACTGAACTTGAGGGGTTTACGCCGCCAAGTGGAGGGGCTTCCCTGCTCAACGACCTCTGGTATAATACCTACGAGCTGACGTTCGGTCAATATTACAAGTATGAGCAAGCGGGCTGGCGGCTCTCGCTCGGTTGTCCGCTTAATCTATACACGCAGACGCTTGACGACCGCATCCGCCAAGACACGCACAGCTACACTCACCTCCTGGTCTCGCCGACTTTCTCGGCCAGCTACGAGTGGCGCGACTGGAGCGGCAACGTCAACGCTTCCTATTATAAGAATGTGGGCGACCCAGGCGGCATCTACAGCGGTTACATCATGAACAACTATCGCTCGTTCCAGCGGTCGTATGTGGAGCAGCTTTCCGAGACCGACCGCATCAATGCGGGTGCAACCATCGCCTACCGCAGCGCCCTCAACGCCACCTTCTTCCGCATCAGCGGCAATTACAGCCGCACGCGCGACAACCAGATTTACGGCTACGACTATCGCGGTGCGACGAGTGTGGTGCAGGCAGTTGACCAGAAGACCGACGCCAGCAGCTACAGCATCGGTTTCGACGGCAGCAAGGGCTTCGACTGGCTGCAATCGACCATCCGAGCCTTCGGCGGCTACAGCTACAGCAAGAGCGAACAACTCATTGCCCAGACGCTCTATCCCTTCCACTCGCGCACCGTCAGCATCGGCGCCGGTGGCACCATCACGCCCCTGCCGTGGTTCAATATTGTGCTGAGCAGCGGCTATGCGTGGAACGTCGCGGCAACCGATAAGGGCGGCGACAACTTGGCGCAGACCGTCCGCACCGCCACCCAGCGCATCAAGCTGAACGTCTATGTCACCAAACGACTCACCCTCACCGCCTCGGTCGAGGACAACTACAGCAACCTGACCGCTGAGAACCGCCACGCCTGGTTCGGTGACCTCTCAGCCAAGTACAAGCTGAAGCACATCGACTTGGAACTGCAGGCCAACAACCTCTTCAACCAGCGGCAGTACACCCGTGTCAGCTACAGCGGCCTCGACATCTTCACCACCACATCCCAACTCCGCCCGCTGAACGTAATCGCCACCGTAAGGTTCAAGTTGCTGTAACATAAATAGTTAATAAAAAGATTAGATAGCATTATTTGGGGCGAATAAATATGAGAAGAACTTTCATTATTTTCTGTCTCCTCTCCGCTACACCTTCGATTCCCACCTCATCGGCCGCACGGTGCTGCTCACCTGCCAGCTCAATCTTGCGAAGTAAATCAAGGCTGGATGGCGCATTTGCCACCCAGCCTTGCATCTTTTTTTGTCCGTTTGCATTCGTTTTTCACAAAAAAGCCCATTTTTGGGGTTGCAAAATAGCAGTTTTGCAACTTAAGCACTTTTTTCTGCAATTTAAGCATTAACAAATGTTAAAAATGGGGGGGGGTAAAAATTTGCCGTGTTTTTTTCAGTTTTTTTTCATTTACTTTGCAGCCAGTGCCAGCTGCGTGGCAGTTCGGCGGAGACTATTCACACGATTTTTTCACTTAAATTAAAATTGTCTATGAAACATTCTACTACTTTCCTCCTCGTCGCCCTGCTCTGCATGCTGGGGCTGGACGCTAGGGCTGCCGCCTACGACTTCCTCGTGGATGGCGTCTACTACCAGAAGTTGTCGGACTCCACGGTGTGCGTTGCGCCGAAAACCTACTACAGTGGCTATGCCACCTATTCGGGCGACGTGAGCGTTCCTGCGCAAGTGGCTAACGACGACGTAACTTACACGGTCGTGGGCGTTGATTGCCGCGCTTTCCAAAATTGCTCCGAACTGACCAGCGTGAGCCTGCCCGCCACGATGGAATGGATTGGCCTAATGAGCACTGGCAAATATGGGAATTATCCTTTTGAGCAGTGTACCAACCTGACCACCATCACGATAGACGCGGACAATCCGTATTTCACAACTGGCGACGCGAGCAATGCCGTGTACAACAAGGAAATGACGACCATACTTGCTTGCATGCCAGGCGTGACGGGCTCTTTCACAGTGCCTGAAACCGTCACGACGATTGCGACAGATGCCTTTGAAAATTGCACAGGTCTTACCTCTGTTTCCTTGCCCAGCGGACTGGAAACCATTGAGGCACGCTCTTTCAGAGGATGCGACGGCCTGACGGAGTTCGAGATTCCAGAAGGCGTGAAAACAATAGGAAAATGGGCTTTTGCCTATTGCGACGGATTGACAACGGCAACGATTCCTGCGTCGGCAACCGATATTACGTTTGGCGTTTTCGTTGGTTGCTCGGCGCTGACTGCCATCAGCGTGGATGCGGCCAACACGGCTTATTGCAGCGTGGACGGCATTGTTTATAACAAGGACATGACCACTATTCTGGAAGTGCCTGCCGGACTCACGGGCAGCGTGACCATTCCCAGCGGTATCACGGAAATCGGCGACTATGCGTTTTATGGCAGCCAACTGTCTGAGGTGGTTATTCCTGAGGGCGTCACAAAGATTGGCGACGGTGCTTTTTGTGGTTGCAAGAATCTTACGTCGATTGATTTGCCCAGCACGCTGGATTCCATTGGGGATTGTGCTTTCATTGAATGTACTGCGCTGACTAGCATTGTTCTGCCCGAGGGGTTGAAATATGTTGGTAGTGCAGCCTTCCAACGTTGCATTTCGCTGACGACTTTGACCGTGCCCTCCACGCTGGAGACGCTTTCTGACTATGTTTTCTCGGTGTGCCCGGGATTGAAGGAAGTGACGATTTCGGAAGGTGTGAAACAGATTGAACAGTATGCGTTCTGGCAGTCGAGCTTAGCAGAAATTACGCTGCCTGCCTCAGTGGACTCTGTTTCGTATTGTGCGTTCAATGAATGCGACTCGCTGATGAATATCTATGTAGCCGATGGCAATACCAACTACAGTTCCGTGGACGGCATGCTGTGCTCCAAGGATGGCACAACGCTTGCCATCTTCCCCTGCGGGCGCATCACTGAGACCACGCGCATCCCCGAAGGCATCCAAGCAATTGGTTTTGGTGCAGTGGATGGCGTCGAAATCATGAAAACCGTTGTCCTGCCCTCCACAGTCATCAGCCTGCCGGTGGACGCTTTTCACCAGAGTTTTTGTTGGGTTTTGGAAAACATTATTCTCTATAGCACGAATGCCGTTTTCGATTCGATTACTACGAAACGACATGGTTCTAACTACGGAACCTTCAACATCTATGTGCCAGTCTCGGCGCTTGAGTACTACAAGGCGCAGGAAGTGCTTTCCGGCCAAAACGTGCAGCCGTTCTGGCAGGTTTCCACAAAGCTGCCAGTGGCAGTGAACGGCGCGACGCGTTACTTCAGCACCTACTACAGTGACCAGGCCACTTTGCTTTCTGACGGCGTGACAGGCTATTCCGTGATTGACGCTTCGGCATCTGCTGGCGCCAAACTGCGCATCCGCCGCACCGCCGCAGAGGGCACGGGCGTGGCCACAGTGAAGCAACTGGAAGGCACGGTGCTGCCCGCTGGCGGCTACCTCGTTTCCACCGATACGCCGCAGGACACAGTCTTCATCTTCGGAACCGACGAAACCCCTATCACCGTGGAGGGCAACATGCTCATTGGCTCCACCACCGAACAGGCGTTCTGCGCAAGCGGCACCTATTACTATGTGCTGGCAGAGGAAGGCGGCACGGTGGGCTTCTATTATCAGGACACCAACGAATGGGACGGCAACAGCGAACTGAGCGGCAAGAGCGAAGGCGAAGGCGTGCTCTGCGCTGCCAATATGGCCGTGCTGCCCGTGGACGAGGCCAATGCCACCACCTCTTACGCACTGGAAGTGGACACGCCAGAGACTTGGACGCAAATCAACAGCGGCACTTACACCTATGAGCAGTTCTTCTCAGGCACATACAGCGACATGCCGCTCTACGTGAGTGACAAAGACCCCAACCGCTACAAGATTGGCAATTGGGGGTACAACGGTGAGGACTTCATATTCACTTGGGACGGCGACACCACCGTGGTGGTTGAGTATGACCAATACGTGGGATACACCTTCGACTCGTATGGCGATGTGCTGGTAGGTGATTTGACAGAATATACCGGCGGCACCAATTACGGCGTAAGTTATTACAACAAAGAGGAGGGCAAGTTCTACTTCGCTGTGATTTACTATGTAAGTGCCGGAATCTTTGGCTACGGCACCGAAACGTTTGCCCTCGACGACCCGACTGACGTGAAGACCATCGAGACGGAAACAGAGACGGCAGCAGGCGGTCCGAATGTTTGGTACACCCTGAGCGGCGTGCGGCTGGGCAGCGAGGCGCCCACGGCCAAGGGCATCTACATCGTTACCAACGGCAAGGAGAGCCGCAAGGTGCTCGTGAAATAACAAACCTTATCCGATAAATGCAGCAAGGCTGGATGGCGCATTTGCCACCCAGCCTTGCATGTTTTTTTGTCCGCAGATTGCGGAAATCACTTCGCGTCGGCCACGAGCGCTTTCAGGCGTTCCTGATATTCCTTGCACTTCGCGGTGAGTTCGTCCTGACTGCCGCCGGGGAACTGCCCATAGACGGCGAGGGGTGCCTGCCAAACCATCTCGGCGTGGTTGCACTGGCCTTCGTAGGGGCGGACGTATTCCTCAATGGTGTACTTGTTGCGGCCGCCGTGCTGGTAGGCCTCTTCGGGCGAGCCCGTGGTGCAGCACACCATGAATTTCTTGCCCTTCACGATGCTTTCTTCGCCCGTGAACGTCATGAACACTTCGTCGGTCCACTGCTTCAGCACGTGCGGAGCGCTCATCCAGTAGAACGGGAACTGATAGACGAGGACTTTGGCGCGCGAAACGGCTTCGCGATAGGTCTCCGGAGTGACGGGATAGTCATTGACATTGACCACCTGCACGCCTTCTACTTCGGCAGCGGCCTTGGCCAGTGCGGCGTTGGCCGTGCTTTTGCTCAGGTCGGGATGTGCCACGAGCCTTGGCGGAGCAGTATTTCCGCCTCATCGCCGATGTGCTGAAAAGGGGTTTCAATGACAAAATCATCGACCACCTGACGGCCGCGCTGCGCGAGGAAATCCTCGTGCTCTACCGCTCGCAGGAGTCGCTGCTCCACACTGCCAACAACCGCAGCCAGGACATCTTCAACCGCTTCCTCTCGCTCGTCAGCCAGCACTCCGCCGAGCAGCGAACCATTGCCTTCTATGCCGGCCAGCTCTTCCTCTCGCCGGGCTACCTGAGCACCGTCATCAAGAACGTCAGTGGCAAGAGCCTCATGCACTGGGTGGACCTCTCGGTGGTCAACAAGGCGAGAATCGCGCTGCGCTATGCCGACCAGTCCATTGCCGAAATCGCCCACAGCCTCGGCTTCGACGAGCAAACCACCTTCACCCGCTTCTTCAAGCGCATGACGGGCCAAACGCCAAGCGCTTTCCGGGCCATGCAATAGGCCAGGAAAGCGCTTGCTTTTTATATATAAGGAGAGAGAATTTATTTCGATGCGCCTGAGGCACCTGCGCCTCCTTGCTTCTGAATTCCGCCCACCATGTCGCTGTTTTCAATGGTGCGGCTCGTCTTCTTCACCTGTGTCTGCGTCTTGCCGAAGCGGTAGTTCAGGGAAAGTTGCACGAACTGGTTGCGGCTGTATCCCGTGCTGCTGCCCCGCATGTCGCCGCGGTTGGTGTGGTTCTCATACTTGAAATTGCGGCTCAGCAGGTTGTTCATGCTCAGTTGCACCGTCAGGCGGTCGTCCTTCAGGAACGCGCGCTGCAGGCTCAGCCTCACCACCGGCTTCACCATGCCCGAATAGCTGTAGAGATTTTCCACGTCGCGGCCCAGGCCAAACCACATGACGCCGGCGGTGGCGCGCACTTTCCACGGCAGCGTCTGCATCACGTTGGCATAGAAATAGCCGCTCCAGCCGTCGTTTTGCAGGTCGAGCGACGGGTTGCGAAGGAACTTGTAGTCCACTTCGCCGTTCACCACCAGCGTCGTCGTTTTCGTCATCATCCACTGCACGAACCCGCTCAGGCCGAACCGCCGCGAGCGGTTGTTGTTGCTGTAGGTGTTGTAAATCATGTCATCCTTCGTGTAGGTCAGGCCGCCGATGAAATTGTCGGCCCACGAGAAGAACGGATGCACGTTGAACGTCACTTTCTGCCCCACCTGCTGATAGTTCAGGCCGATGCTCGAGAGGCGCGCGCTGCTCAGGTCGGGATTGCCAAACTCCGTGGTCGTGGCGCTGGCGCGCACGGCAGGGTTGAGGTAGGAGATGCCGGGGCGGCTGATGCTCGTGGAGTAGCTGAGGCGCAGGCTCTTGAAGTCGCTGAATTTCCACGTCGCGCTGGCAGTCGGCACCCAGTCGTTCAGGTTCTGGTGGTAGTCCTGCCCGTCGCCGTTGGGGAATTTCGCCTCCAGTCGGCTGTACTCGTAGCGCAGCCCGGCGCGCAGGCTCAGTTTGCCGCGGCTGTAGAGCCACGACGCGTAGGCCGCCGCCACCTGCGTGTTGTGGTGGAATTTGTTGTCGCTGTCCATGCTTTCGTCGCCATCGTAGGCCATGGTTGTGTGGCTGCGGTTCAGGCGCAAAATGTATTTGCCGCCCACCTCCAGCTTGTGCCACTGCCACAGCGGCCTCACGTAGTCCGCCTGCAGCGTGTGTTCCACATAGCGTTCGCGCAAGCGCTGGCTGTAGCCTGTGTAGGCGAAGCTCGGGTTCACGAGGTCGAAATAGGCGTGCTCTTGATTGTCGTTCTGGCCCGTTTGGCTGAGCATGTAGGAAAGGGTCAGTATCTCGCCAGGGCGCATCGTCTTGTGCTCATAGTCCACGCGCCCGTCGATGCCGTAGCCCAGGTAGTCGGGCCAAGTGAACGTGTTGCGCAGCGACGACGTCAGCGCGCCGTCTTGGTCGTAGTAGGTGCCTGTGTTCTCGCCGTCAATGTCGAGCGTGTAGCGATAGGCGTCGAGCGAAAGGGTCAGCAGGTTGAGCGAATCAATCTCCCAGCTGCCTTCCACGTTTCCGCCCAGCACCCGCGCCGGCTGGTGCGTCATCGACGTGTAGTCCATGCGCGTGCCAGTGCTCAGATAGGTTCGCGTGCCTTCACTGCGCACCTGCCCCTCCTTCTTGCTCTGCAAGTGATAGTAAAGGCTGCTGCTCAGCGTCACCTTCCCCACCTGGCCCGTCAGGTAGCCATTCAGCGCGCCCGAGCCCAAAGTGTTGGCCAGCGCGCCCACCGAACCGTTCACGCCGCTGAGGCGAACGCCCGTCTGCATCACGATGTTCAGAATGGCCGTAGTGCCCTCCGCATCATACTTCGCGCCAGGCTCCGTAATCACCTCCACGCGCTTCACCATGCTCGCCGGAATGCTCTTCAGCACCTCCTTCGGGTGGCCCGACAGCGACGGGTCGGGGTGCCCGTTCTTGTAATACTTGAACGATGTGCTGCCCTGCACGCGCACCTGCTCATCGCCGTCCACGCTCACCAGCGGCACCTTCCGCAGCATGTCCATCAGCGTGGCCGTCTTGGCCTCCGGGTCCGCCTCCATGCTGTAGCTCAGGCGGTCGGGCTCCACCTTCACCAGTTGGCGCATCGACACCACTTCCACCTCCCGGAGCACCTGCCCGTCCTCCTTCAGCACAATCGTTGCGCCGTTGGCTGCAGGAACCGTCGCCGATTCATAGCCCACGAAACTCGCCTTCAGCCACTTTCCGCGCTCATTCAGCGGCAGGGAGAAACGGCCGTCAGCGTCGCACGAACCGCCGCTCACAAACGCGCTGTCCGCGCTCAGCATCACCACATTGGCGAAGCCCACTGCCGCGCCCTGCGCATCCACCACACGCCCTTCCAACTGCTCCGCGCTTTGCGCCGCAGCGCCCACGGCAAACATCGCCGCCAGCACCCACGCGCCCACACGATTAATCCACATTGCTTTCATTGTTTATCACTTTTTCATTTTTGCTTTCTAATACTTTCTGACGCCAAATCCGCCACTTTTGCAACACCTCCGCGCCACTTTTTCTTGAAAAACCTCACCAGCGCCCCTATATATAATAAGGAGTAGCCCCATTATTATTTGCCTTTGCCAGTGTAATACTTTTGTAGAACGGTGCAAAGGTAGTGTTTTTTCTTTGAACCGCCAAGGCTTTTACCGAGATTTTAATCCTTTTTTTGCGCCTGCGGCAAACATTCCTGCCTAACCCATTTTCGGAAACGACCGCAGTGGTTTTTGAAAACGACCGCAGTGGTTTTGAAAAACGACCGCAGTCGTTTTTGGAAACGACCGCACTCGTTTTTTTCCTGCGGCGCAAAAAGAATTTCGGAAAAAACGGGAAAGATGGTTGTAAATTGGAAAAAAGGTTGTACCTTTGCAGTCGAATTTATGTGGATAGATTTGGGCTGCTTGCAACCACACTAAAAAATGCTAAAAACAGGAAAGGAGGCCTGGGTCTTTTTTTCTGAGCATGTTGGAGCTCCCCTTTTTCTTTTCACCAGTGTTTAATCTACTAAAACAGAAAAGATTATGGGTTATCTTTTTACATCGGAATCAGTGAGCGAGGGCCATCCCGACAAGGTGGCCGACCGCATCAGCGACTCCGTTCTCGACAATCTCTTGGCCTACGACCCCGACTCGAAGGTGGCCGTGGAAACGCTTGTGACGACCGGACAGGTGGTCATTGCCGGCGAAGTGAAAAGCAAAGCGTATGTTGACCTGCAGCAGGTGGCGCGCGAAGCCATCCGCGACATCGGCTACACCGACCCCCGGCTGGGGTTTGAGTCGGAGAGCTGCGGCCTGCTCAGCGCCATTCACGAGCAGAGCGGCGACATCAATCAGGGCGTGGAGCGCGCCGTGGCCGAGGACCAGGGCGCGGGCGACCAAGGCATGATGTTTGGCTATGCCACGAACGAGACATCGCTGTTCATGCCCCTTCCGCTGGCGCTCAGCCACCTGATTGTGAGGACTTTGGCGGAAATCCGCAAGGAGGGCGTGGTGATGAAGTACCTGCGCCCCGACGCCAAGAGCCAGGTGACCGTGGAATATGGCGGGGATGGCCGGGCCGAGCGCATCGACACCATCGTGGTTTCCACGCAGCACGACGATTTCGCGGACGACGAGGCCATGCATGAGCAGATTGACAGCGACGTGAGAAATATCCTCATTCCGCGCGTGAAAGAGCACTTGGCGCAAGACCCGCAGGTGCTGCGCCTGTTTGAGGGCGAAATTCGCTACTTGGTGAACCCCACCGGCCGCTTCGTTTTGGGCGGCCCTGCGGGCGACACGGGCCTGACGGGGCGCAAAATCATTGTGGATACCTACGGCGGCCGCGGCGCACACGGCGGCGGCGCGTTCAGCGGAAAAGACCCCTCGAAGGTGGACCGCTCGGCCGCTTACGCAGCGCGCCACATCGCCAAGAACATGGTGGCGGCGGGCGTGAGCGACGAGATGCTCGTGCAGGTGAGCTACGCCATCGGCGAGGCCAAGCCCGTGAGCATCTTCGTGGACACCTACGGCAAGAAGCACGTGGACCTGAGCGACGGCGAAATTGCGAAGAAAGTGGGCGAACTCTTCGACCTGCGCCCGCACGCCATTGAGCAGCGCCTGAAGCTGCGCCAGCCCATCTATGCCGAGACGTCGGCCTACGGGCACATGGGCCGCGAGCCGCAGGTGGTGAAAAAGGCGTTCAAGAACCACTACTATGGCGACAAGACCATGGAGGTGGAGCTGTTCACCTGGGAAAAACTCGACCGCGTGGACGAAATCAAGCGCGCTTTCGGGCTCTGAAATGAAAGGCGGCGCCTTTTTGAAAACCATTTGACGAATGTTTCCGCTCGATTCCCTTTGGCAAGCGTCGCAGCAGTGGCGCGAAGGCAATTATGAGTTGCCGCACCTGCTGCCGCCCGTGGCGTCGGATTCGCTCTTCAGCAGCGCGCCGGCGGCAGGGGAGGACTATGCCGTGGGCATTGCGCCGAGCCTGGGCATGGGCGAGCAGACGTGGGTGGTGGCGCTCACGCTGGCCATGCTGGCGGCGGTGCTGGCCACGCTGCTGCGCCATTGGGACTACTGGAGCTACCGCATTCAGGACTTCGTGAGCGACGAAAGGCGGTTCAACGAAATGAGCACGCAGAACACGCAGAGCCAAACGCCGCGCGTGCTGCTGCTGGTGGCGGTGGGCATTTGCAGCGTGGCCCTGCTCGCCCTGCAGCCGTGGTCGCCCCAATCGGCCGTGGTGGCGCCCCATTTCGACTTGCTTGGCAACCAGCTGGCGCGCCATTTCCTGCACATTTTCGGACTGGTGGCGGGCTGGCTGCTGCTCAAGACCGTGGCCTATCAGGTGGTGAACTGGACGTTTTTCCCGAGCAAGGAGAACGGCCGGTGGATGTCCGCCTTCTACCTGCTCAACGGCCTCTTTGGCGTGGCCATTTTTGCCCTCGCCGCGCTCAAAATTTTCGTCGGGCTGAGCGCTTCGCAGTTGTCATTTTGCTTGCTCGTTTTGGTCATTTCATACAAATTTCTGGTGATTTTTAAGCTGAAAAGTAACTTTAAGACAAAAAATTATGGATATTTGCTGATTTTTTTGTACTTTTGCACGCTCGAATTAGCACCTGCACTTATTGTGTGGCACTTTGTGGCGAATAATTACCTCATTTCGTAGAATCAAAACAGGCCGCCCCACTGGCAAAAAGTTACAACTGAATGACGCCGAAAATTCTTATTTCACAACCAAAACCGCAGACGGAGAAGTCACCCTACTTTGACCTCGCCGAAAAATATGGCGTGGAAATGGTGTTCCGGCCCTTCATCAAGATTGAGCCCATGAGCGCCAAGGATTTCCGAGCCCAGAAGGTCTCGATTCCTGGACACACCGCCATCGTATTCACTTCGCGGCACGGCATCGACCATTTCTTCGCTTTGTGCAAAGACCTGCGCGTCAATATCCCTGAAGACATGAAGTATTTCTGCAAGTCGGAGCAAGTGGCGCTCTACATCCAGAAGTACGTCGTTTACCGCAAGCGCAAAGTGTTCTACCCCCTCACCGGCAGGGTGCAGGACCTCATCCCCATCATGGTGAAGCACAAGACCGAATCGTACTTCGTGCCGCAGTCGTCGGCCCACAACGACGAGCTGAAGAACATGCTCGACGAGGCAGGACTGCAGCACGACGAGGCCGTGATGTACTACACCGTGAGCAACGATTTCAAGGAGGATGAGCCGTTCGACTACAACATGCTCGTATTCTTCTCGCCCGAAGGCATCCACTCGCTGCTCAAGAACTTCCCCAACTTTGAGCAGGGCACCATCGCCATCGCGTGCCTCGGACAGAAAACCATTGAGGCCGCTGAGGCTGCCGGACTGCGCGTGGACATGCGTCCCACGCCCGAACTGCGCAGCGTGCCGGCCATGATTGAGAATTTCATCCAACACCACAGCAAGGAGGAAATCTGATGGACGCTGAGGCAGGGCAGGACATTGGCCTGAACAACGCTCAGAAGCGCCCCGAAACGTTTTCCAAAGCAGAGCGCATCTGCAGCAAGCGGGTGGTGGAAAAACTATTCGCAGGAGGAAATCCGTCGATGACGGCATTCCCCCTGCGCGTCGTTTTCTGCCTGCAGCCCGCACCAGCCGACGCCCCCGATGCGCTGCCGCCTGCCTGCGTGCTCGTTTCAGTGGCGAAGAAGCGCCTGCACCACGCCGTGGACCGCAACCGCACGAAGCGGCAAATTCGCGAGGCCTACCGCCACAACAAGCATCTGCTCACCGACGCGCTGGCGCATAAGGGCCTGCACGCCGACATCGCTTTCATCTGCCTGAATCAAGAACTATGCAGCAGCCAGAAAATAAGCAGCAGCATGCAGCGACTCCTGCAGCGCATGGCCGAGACGCTGGAGCAGGAGTAGCGCGCCATTGTGCCGTTGTTTCCGCCCTGCTTTGGGTGTGGAAGGCCCTTTGCACCGCCCTTTCCTACGTGCTGCTCCTACCTATATATTTCTACCGCACGTGCATCAGCCCCTTCACGCCCGCCGCCTGCCGCTTCACTCCCACCTGCTCCCACTATGCGCTGCAGGCCATCAAGAAGCACGGCCCCTTCAAAGGGCTCTACCTGGCCGTGAAGCGCATCCTCAGGTGCAACCCCTGGGGCGGCAGCGGCTACGACCCCGTGCCAGAGAAATTCCACTGGTGAAACGTTTACGCAGTGAACCTTTTGACCCGTTGCACGCTTTTTTCCGCGGAAAAATTTGGCGGTGAATCCGAAAAGTCCTAACTTTGCAAGCGAAAAGGTAAAAAGGAGAGTTCCGACATAGCAATATGTTGGGATTCTTTCTTTTTCTCACTTTACCGAAAAGAAAAACATAAACAACTAAAAAACAAACTACTTATGGCTTACATGTCTCAAGAGGGCTACGATAAGCTGAGAGCCCAAATCAAACAACTGGAAGAGGTGGAGCGCCCAGAGGTGATTCGCCAAATTCAGGAGGCAAGAGAAAAAGGCGACCTCTCCGAGAACGCAGAATACGACGCTGCCAAAGAGGCGCAGGGAAAACTGGAAACGAAAATCGCACAGCTCAAGGCACAGCTGATGGACGCCAAGATTATTGACCCCAGCAAGGTGCAAACGGATGTGGTTCAGATACTTTCGCGCGTGGAAATGAAGAACGTGAAGACTGGCGCAACCATGACCTACCAACTGGTGAGCGAGGGCGAGGCCAACCTTTCGGAAGGCAAAATCTCCGTCGCAACGCCCATTGCGCAGGGCCTGCTTGGCAAGAAAGTAGGCGACATCGCCCAAATCAAAATTCCGCAGGGCGTCATCGAGCTGCAGGTGGTGAAAATCTCCATCTGACCCGCCCCAGCAACGTTTTTCTCACGACGAAAACAAACGGAGCCTATGACCATTTTCAGCAAAATCGCCGCCGGGGAAATCCCCAGCTACAAGTGCGCCGAAACCGACGAGTTCTACGCATTTCTCGACATCAATCCGCTGGCAAAGGGGCACACGCTGTGCATTCCGCGCCGCGAAGTGGACTACATTTTCGACATGAGCGACGAGGAAATCGCGCGCTTCCAGGTCTTCGCCAAGCACGTGGCGCAGGCACTCAAGCAGGTCATTCCCTGCGTGAAAGTGGGACAGGCCGTGCTCGGCCTCGAAGTGCCGCACGCACACATCCACCTCGTGCCCATGCAGAGCGAGAAAGACATGGACTTCCGCAAGGAAAAATTGCAGCTTTCTCCCGATGAAATGGGCGAAATTGCATCGAAAATCCTCGAAGCATTCAAGCAACTATGAAGGCGCTGACGGTGGTGAAAGTGGGCGGAAAAATCGTTGAAGACGAACTTTCGCTCAAGCAACTGCTCAAGGACTTCTCGGCCCTCGCCGAAGACAAAGTGCTGGTGCACGGCGGCGGGCGCTCTGCCACGAAGCTGGCGGAGCAAATGGGCTTGGAAACCACGATGATTGGCGGCCGCCGCGTCACCGACGCTGACATGCTGCGCGTCGTCACCATGGTCTATGCCGGCCTCGTCAACAAGAACGTTGTGGCCAAACTGCAGGCGTGCGGCGTCAATGCCGTGGGACTCACCGGCGCCGACCTCGGCGTGATGCTTGCGGAGAAGCGCAAACCCGTGAAAATTGCCGATGAAATGGTCGATTTTGGCTTCGTCGGCGACGTGGAAAAGTGCAACGGACAGACGCTCGCATCGCTCATCCAGCTCGGCGCAGTGCCTGTGATGGCGCCCATCACCCACGACGGACAGGGGCAACTGCTCAACACCAACGCCGACACCATCGCCGCCGAAACGGCCAAGAGCCTCGTCCCTTTCTTCGACGTCACGCTCGTCTATTGCTTCGAAAAGCTCGGCGTTTTGTCCGATGAAATGGACGATTTTTCAGTCATTCCCCACATCACCGCCGCCGATTTCCCCACGCTGGTAGAGCGCGGCACCATCTCTGGCGGCATGATTCCGAAAATCGAAAACGCCCTCAGCGCCTGCCGTGCCGGTGTCAGCCGCGTTGTCATCACACGCGCGGACCGAATCGGCCAAGAAGGCGGCACCGTCATCACGCTCAACTGAGCAGGAACACAAACCAAAAAAGCACGATTTCCCCGATGAAATCGTGCTTTTTTGATGTCTTTTTCCCTCAAACAGGAATGCTTTTGCCGCCAATTTGAGGCATTTTTTCCCAAGAGTTTGGGACTTTTCTCGCCGTTTTATTCGTTCACCACGAGCATTTTCGCGGCCACGCCCTTCTTTCCGTCGGAGTCGGCGGCGAGGATGTAGTAGATGCCGGTGGCGCATTTCTTGCCATTTTGCATGGTGCGGTCCCACGTGTATTCGCCGCCCACGCTGGTGCCCTCGTGTACGAGGCGGCCGGCAGCGTTGACGATTTTCACGTTGGTGTCGCGCATCAGGCCCGTGATGACCACATTGCCGGCATATTCGGGGCGAACGGGGTTGGGATAGACCTTGACGTTGCTCTCGCTGAGCGAGGATTCCGGCTCGGTGGCGTCGCCCATATAAGAAATGAGGCCGGCGCTCGTGGCGAAAAAGACTTCGCCCGTTTGGCCGTCAATGGCGATGTCGTAGATTTCGTCGGACAGCAGCGGCGTGTCGTCGGCCGTGAAGTGGTGGATGGTTTCCAGGCCGTCGGCCGAAACGAGATAGACGCCGTTGTCGGTGGTGCCAATCCATTTGCGGTTGCCGCCGTCTACGCAGATGCACTTGATGTTCACATCGCTCAGCAGATAGTCCGCCAAGTTCGTGCCATCGTTGCGCGGCACCTTCACCTGGGTGAAGTAGAAATCGCTGTTGAACACCGTTTTAGGGCTGTAGGTGACGAAGAGTCCGCGCTCGCAGCCAATCCAAATGTTGCCGTCGAGGTCCTCGCAAATCTCGTTCATCTCGGTCGGCGTGTACTGCGTGCCGTCCTGGTTGTAGAAGGAATTGATGAACGTGTGCGCCTTGCTGCTGGGGTCATAGACCAGAATGCCTGCGCGGTGGCCGCCACCCGTGGAGCGGCGCGAGTTCATCCACGCCCAGCCGCGCTGGTCGAAGCGGATGTGGTCGAAAGTGGGATAGCCGGCGATTTCGCTGAAATAGAACGAAGCCCACGTGCCGTCCTTCTTCAGCACATGCACGATGGTGTCCACTTCGTTGGTGCACATCCAGAGGTTGCCGCTCGCGTCGTAGGACAGGCCCGTGACGCGGACATAATATTCTGGATGGGAAACATTGGGCAGGATGGTTTGCAGGGGCGAATTGGTGCAGGTGTAGTGATTGGTCATTTGCCCGTTCTTGAACTCGTAGAGGCCGCTTCGGACAGTGGAAACGAAGTGGTGGGTGTTGTCCGAAGGGTCTTCCACCACGTCCGTCGCGTTGCGGTAGCCATTGCTGCCCACTTCGGCGATGGGTCCCTCCTCGTCAAACGCCGTCCAGGTCTGGTTTTCGTAGGCCATGACGGTGCCTTCGTAGAACACTTCGGGATAGTTGAACGCGCCGCCGGCCACGAGCAGCCGCCCCGCGTCGGTCATTTGCAGGCGGTAGGCGTAATTGCGCAGCGGACTGTTTGGCGCAATCGTGCCCACTTTCACCTCAAAATCGCTCGACAGGCCCTGCAGCCCATTGTCGCCGCAGGCTGCCCAGTAGGTGCCGCCAGAGTAGTCCATTCCGCTGATATTCTGCGTGTTGGTTTGAGTGGTGCATTCGCCGTTGGCGTCAATTTTGGCCACGGTTGAGGTGTTGAAGGCATAGAATTCGCCATTGGTCACCTGCCAACTGTAGAACCTGCCGCTGGCCTTGCGCGTAATCTGAAACTGCTCGTTGCGGGCCAGGAAGATGCCGTCCTTGGCCAGGGCATAGACATTGCCGTTGTAGTAGGCCAGCAGCGGGAAATTGTAGTTCTGAATTTTAGTCCAGTTGCTTGGGTCGAGCAGGTTCTCGTCCGTGTTTCCCATGTACACTCCGCCAGTGGTTGCGGCGTAGAAGAGATTGCCCTTCACGGCCACGCTGTTCACGCTCTGCCCCAGGTTGTAGAAATCGCCGAAGAGGCGCTTCTTCAGGTCCACGCACACGATGCCGCTGCCCGTGCTCACGTAGAGCGTGCTGCCCTGCACGGAGGCGTCGTTGATGGTCTTGTCGGAAAGCGTTTTCAGCTTCAGGTCGGGCAAATTATAGACATCGCCGTCTGCGCTGAGCAGGTCGATGTTGCCGTTGTCGTAGACAATGACGAGCTCGCCGCCCGCCTCCCAGGGCAGGATGGTGAAGATGCCGTTGTCGGAAAGCGCGCTGGCCTTGTCGTAGGTCTGCGTACTGGTGTCATCGATGTCGTAGGAGAAGAGCCCGTTGTTCGCCATCACATAGACAGTTTGGCCCATCACCGCCACTTTCTGGGCGTTGTGGTAGGCGGCATATACGCGCCAATCGCCGATGGCGGCTGAGGCCACGGCCATGCAGCTCATCAGCGTGAGCAGGAGGAGAAGTCGTTTCATCATGTGCGTTGCGGCGCCCGTTTTTTGGGCGCCCCGTTATCTATATAACGTGAAAGGGCGCTGGTTATTGTCAGCCGCCGCCGTCTTTTGCGCAAACGGGCGCGGTTCTTGGCGCAAATTTCCGAAGTCTTTGCTGCAAACTTTGGGTTGCAGAAACTCAGCCGGCGAAGTCATTTTCAGAAACGACTGCAGTCGTTTTGAAAAACGACCGCAGTGGTTTTGGAAAACGACCGCAGTCGTTTTTGCAAAGGAAGGTTTCCGTTTTCTGGAAAGTTTTGCCGTTTCGCGTCGCAGGGCACGGCGTTTCGCGGCGCAGGGTTCGGCGTTTGGGGGTGTGGGAAACGAAAAAGCGGCCCGCGGATGCGGGTCGCTTGGAAGGGTGTGAAAGTGTTTCGCGAAATCTGTGAAAGTGTTTCGCGAAGCGGTTGGGGTTATTTCACGAGGACTTTCTTGACTGTTCCGTCGGTGAGTCGTACGATGTTGATGCCTTGCTGGAGCGCAGGGAACTTGCGGCCGTTGAGGTCGTAGATGGCTGCGGGCGCTGCGGCGTGGGCGGCATCGGCCGGGGCGATGGTGATGCCCGTGGGCGCCTCTTGTCCGAGGTAGTAGAGGTGGAAGTTGTCGAAGATGGTCCAGTCGGCGGCCACGGTCTCAGTCTTGCGCACGCCGACGCGGAGCACGCCGTCCTCGCCTACGTAGATGTCAACGTAGTTGCCATCGGGGTTCTGGTTGTAGGTGTCGAAGAGGATGTTGGTCGCCTCCATGGTGTTGGCGAAGTACTGCACTTGGTCGGCCTCAGCGTCAGCATTGGGCGTCCAGTAGCCGTTGAATTCTTCGCCCGTGGTGCCAAATTCAGCCCAGGATTGGAACTTGTTGGCGTTGGTGTTGGCGTAGATTTCGGGTTTCATCTCGGTGGGTTCGCCGGTGGTTGCGGTGTCGAGTGCGTAGGCGTTCTCGCAGGAGCCGTAGCGGTAGAAGCCCTGGCAGGCGAAGCGGTAGTAGCCGGCGGGCAGGTCGGTGATGATTTGGTAGATGTCGAAGTTGGTGTTGTAGAACTCGCACTCGCTGTAGTAGTTGGCAGGTGTGCCGTTCTCGTAGGTCCAGCCTTCGTTGCTGTCGCCGTTGAACGAGGGATTGACGAGGAAAGTGGTGATGTCGGCGGGGTTGTCCTCGCTGGCTTCCTTGTCGGTGATGCTCTGCTTCATGGCGTCGCGGAGGGCGTCGGCATATTCAGCGAGCTTGTCGGCGTCTGCGCCATTGGCGGTGATGTCGCTCACCTGCGTGGCAATGAGCTCGTTGCAAGCGTCAGTGTTCCATTCCTCGGCGGCGGTGAGCGCGCTCACGTAGTCGGTGTAGGCGTCGTAGAGTTCGTTGAGTTCGGGCAGTGCAGCGACGGTGCAGGTGTCGGAGTTGATGACTGCGTCGATGTATTCAGCTCCGGTGTTGAGCACTTGCTTGGCGTTGTCGCTGTTGGTGTTGGCAGCGTCGTTTGCGATGTCCTCGTTTGCGGTGAATGCCTGCTCGGTGGCGAGGGTTTCCTTCATCTCCTCAATGAATGCGGTGAGGTCGTCGATGGCGGCGTAGGTGTCCTCGTTTGCGGCGAGCTCTGCAATTTTCTCCTTTGCAGCGGTCTGGTCGCCCTTGAGGATGAGCTGGTCGGCAATTTTGTTGGCCTCTTCCACTTTGGCCTGGAGGTCGGCGTTGAGGTCGACGTCAGTGCCGTAGTAGGTGAGGCGGAAGTTGGTTGCGCAGAACCATCCGGAGTAGGCTGTTCCGCTGGTGGTTGCGGCTGCGCCGATGATGAGCGTGCCGGTTTCGTCCACATAGACTTTGTCGGTGGTGAGGGTGGTCCAAGTCTGTGCGTCCCATCCGTTGATGGCGAGGTTTTCGGACACCTTCGTCACGTCGGCAGCCGTGGCATAGACGTGCTGGGTGGTGGGGTTGGCGTTGGTGATGAGGTCTGCGCTGATGCTGTAGTAGCCGGCGGGCAGGCCCGTGATGGTCTGGTGGATGTCGAGCGTGCCTGTGGTGGTCTTGGCGTGCCAGTTGTTCCAGGTGATGCGTCCCTCGGTCCAGTTGACGCGTGCGTCGTCCACGGTGAAGGTGTTGCCGTTCACCCATCCGTCGCTGTTGGCATCGCTGGGGGTGGCGTTGGTGGAGTAGCCGTGGTCAGTTTCGTAGGGGAAGGTGTAGGTGCCGTCGCCGTTGTCGGTGGGTTCAGCATCGGTGTTGCAGAACCAGGGGTGGAGCACGAGCTCAGTGACGTCGATTCCGCTGCCGTCCTCGGGCAGGGCCTGCGAGGTGACGTAGGTGGCGTAGGCCTCTTGCACGGCCTCAGCAGCGGCCGTTGCGGGGTCGGTGGATGTGGCGTCGGCAAGCGTGGCCTCAGCAGCGTCGAGGGCTGCGATGAAGTCGTCGTAGCCAGGGTAGTTGGTCTCGGCAGCGCTGGCGCGATAGTCGCTGATGGTGGACTTCACGTCTTCGGTTGCATCGACGATGGCCTCGGCGTCGGCCACGAGCTGGCGTACGTCGGTTGCGCCCTGCTTGTAGCCGTCGACGGTGGGATTCTCGTCGAGGCTTTCGTCAATGGCGTTCACCTTGTCCTCGAGTTCGCCGAGGAGGGTGGGGTAGTCCTCGAGTTCGGAGAGGAACTCGTCGAAATCGTCGAGGGCGTCCTGATATTCGCCCTGTGCCACGGCGAGCAGTACGTCGTCGTCCACTTCGCCGCGCTTCATCTTCATGACAAGCGCCTGTGCGTCGGCGTTGAGCTCACCGGCATAGATGGTGAAGTCGTCGTAGGCGAAAGCGGGGTCGGGGTCAGCCCATGTCCACTGCGCCACGCCGCCGAGGTAGAGGTCGTTGTAGTTGCCGAGGTTTCCGAAGAAAGTGTTGGTGCCGTCGGTGGAGGCGTAGAAGGGGTCGTCGCCGGTCTTGCAGGTCCACTGGTTCTGGAGCTCGCCATCGACGAAGAGCTGCGCGGTGTTTTCGCTGGCGTTGAGCACGAGCGCCACGTAGTGCCAGTTGTCGTCGAAGCCCGTTGCGACGTAGGCGATGGAGTCGTTGCCCTCGCTGTCCTTCACGGTCTGCTCCTCGGTTTTCTGGGCTAGCCAGGCGGTGGAAATGGTGTTGGTGCCGTTCACGTTCTCGCCGTCGCCGAAGTCATCCCAACGGCCGCTCCAGTCGTTGATTTGCATCCAGAGGCGCGTGTTGACGGCCCACATGGGACCGTTCCATCCGTCGCTGGCGGTGAGTCCGCGGTTTCCGCTGGTGTAGAAGGTGAAGAGTACGCTGTAGTAGTAGCTGATGCTGGGGAAGTCAACGTTTGCCACGGTGGGGTTGACCCAGAAGCCGAGGGAAATGGTGTTGTCCTTGGTCTTCTGTCCGGCGGTTTTCAGTCCGTCGGTCTCAATGCGGAGGTAGTTTGTGGCCTTGGTTGCCACGGCCGCCGTTGGGGCATTCTGGTAGTAGGTGCCGAAGTTGGCGTCGTCGCTGGTGCGCAGTTCGCCGTCGCCCACCTGCGTTCCGCCGAAGTCGGCCACGCTGGTAGCGCCCTCGAAGTCGAGGGTATAGACTGCGCGGGGCAGTGTGGTCTGCGCGCTTGCGCTGAGTGCCATGCAGGCCAGGCCCAGGAGTGTGGTGTAGAGTTTTCTCATTTTTTGCGATTAGTTTTTTGCGTTAGACTATAATATAATAAGGTGTGGTTTCCTTTTCGGAAAAAAAAGACTGCGCCCTGCCGCAGTGGCATTGTTGGGGCGCAGTCTTTGGGTGTGTTTCGGGATTAGTCGTTGAGTTTGGCCTTGATGAACTCGCGGTTGAGGCGTGCGATGTTGGCGATGGTTTCGCACTTGGGGCAAACGGCCTCGCACGCACGGGTGTTGGTGCAGTTGCCGAATCCGAGTTCGTCCATCTTGGCCACCATGGCCTTGGCGCGCTTGGCAGCCTCGGGGCGTCCTTGCGGCAGGAGTGCGAGCTGGCTGACCTTGCTGCTGACGAAGAGCATGGCGGAGCCGTTCTTGCAGGCAGCGACGCACGCGCCGCAGCCGATGCAGCTTGCGCAGTCCATGGCCTCGTCGGCGTTCTGCTTGGGAATGAGGATGGCGTTGGCGTCCTGCGGGGCACCGGTGCGCACGCTCACGTAGCCGCCGGCCTGAATGATTTTGTCGAAAGCGGTGCGGTCCACCATGCAGTCCTTGATGACGGGGAAACCGGCGGAGCGCCAGGGTTCCACGGTGATGACGTCGCCGTCCTTGAACCGGCGCATGTAGAGCTGGCAGGTTGTTGCTCCGCGCTCGGTCTTGCCGTGTGGCGTGCCGTTGATGTAGAGGGAGCACATGCCGCAGATGCCTTCGCGGCAGTCATGGTCGAAGACGAAGGGTTCTTTTCCTTCCTCCACGAGCTGCTCGTTGAGAATGTCGAGCATTTCGAGGAAAGAGGTGTCGCCTGGAATGTCTTTCATTTCGCGCTCGTCGAAATGTCCCTTGTCCTTCGGGCCGTTCTGTTTCCAGTATCTGATTTTGAATGAAATATTCTTGTCCATAGTGCTTAGTTCTTATAGTTACGTGTTTGAACTTTAATGGCCTCATATTCGAGGGGCTCTTTGATGAGTTCGGGAGCCACGGCGTCGCTACCTTTGTATTCCCAGCAGCCCACGTAGAAGTAGTTCTCGTCGTCGCGCTTGGCTTCGCCTTCCTCCGTCTGGTACTCCTCGCGGAAGTGGCCGCCGCAGCTCTCGTTGCGCGAGAGGGCGTCGTAGGCGATGAGCTTGCCCATGGTGATGAAGTCGTCGAGGTGAACGGCCTTGTCGAGCTCCACGTTGAGTCCGTCGCGCGAGCCAGGGATGAAGAGGTTGGTGTCGAACTCTTTGCGGAGCTCGTCAATCTTGCGGATGCCTTCCTCGAGTCCTTCCTTGGTGCGGCCCATGCCGATGTATTCCCAGCAGATGTGTCCGAGCTCCTTGTGGATGCTGTCCACGGAGCGCTTGCCCTTGATGCTCATGAGCTTCTGGATGCGGTCTTCCACCTGCTTCTCGGTCTCGATGAACTCAATCTTGTCGGTGGAGATGCGGGGCCAGATTTCCTGGTCGGCCAGGTAGTTCTGAATGGTGTAGGGGAGCACGAAGTAGCCGTCGGCAAGTCCCTGCATGAGGGCGCTGGCGCCGAGTCGGTTTGCGCCGTGGTCGGAGAAGTTGCACTCGCCGATGGCGAACAGGCCGGGGATGCTGGTCTGCAGCTCGTAGTCCACCCAGATGCCGCCCATGGTGTAGTGGATGGCGGGGAAAATCATCATCGGCTCCTCGTAGGGGTCAACGTCGGTGATTTCCTCATACATGTCGAAGAGGTTGCCGTAGCGCTGTGCCACCACGTCCTTGCCGAGGCGCTGGATGCTCTCGGAGAAGTCGAGGAACACGGCCAGGCCAGTGTTGTTCACGCCATAGCCCTTGTCGCAGCGCTCTTTGGCAGCGCGGCTGGCCACGTCGCGGGGCACGAGGTTGCCGAATGCGGGGTAGCGGCGCTCCAGGTAGTAGTCGCGGTCTTCCTCAGGAATTTGGCTTCCCTTGATTTCGCCGCGCTGCAGTTTCTTGGCGTCTTCCAATTTCTTGGGCACCCAGATGCGGCCGTCGTTGCGGAGCGACTCGGACATGAGGGTGAGCTTCGACTGCTTGTCGCCGTGAACTGGGATGCAAGTGGGGTGAATCTGCACGTAGCAGGGGTTGGCAAAGTAAGCGCCCTTGCGGTAGCACGACATGGCGGCCGTCACGTTGCAGCCCATGGCGTTGGTGGAAAGGAAGTAGGTGTTGCCGTAGCCGCCGGTGGCGATGACCACAGCGTTTGCGCTGAAGCGCTCCAGCTTGCCCGTCACGAGGTTCTTGGCGATGATGCCGCGGGCGCGGCCGTCAACGATGACCACGTCGAGCATTTCGTAGCGGGTGAAGAGCTTCACCTTGCCAGCCTGCACCTGTGCGCTGAGTGCGCTGTAGGCGCCGAGCAGCAGCTGCTGTCCCGTCTGTCCCTTGGCGTAGAATGTGCGGCTCACCTGAGCGCCGCCGAAGGAGCGGTTGGCCAGCGTGCCGCCGTATTCGCGGGCGAAAGGCACGCCTTGTGCCACGCACTGGTCGATGATGTTGTTCGACACCTCTGCCAGTCGATAGACATTGGCCTCACGGGCGCGGTAGTCGCCGCCCTTCACGGTGTCGTAGAAAAGTCTGTACACGCTGTCGCCGTCGTTCTGGTAGTTCTTGGCAGCGTTGATGCCGCCCTGCGCAGCGATGGAGTGTGCGCGGCGTGGCGAGTCTTGGATGCAGAAATTGAGCACGTTGAAGCCCATTTCGCCGAGCGAGGCAGCAGCCGAAGCGCCGGCCAGGCCAGTGCCCACCACGATGACGTCGAGCTTGAGTTTATTTTTCGGGTTCACCAGGCGCTGGTGGGCCTTGTAGTTGGTCCACTTCTCGGCCACGGGTCCTTCCGGTATTCTGGAATTGATTGTTTTAGCCATAATGCTGAATTCTTTTTTAGTTCTAAAGTTAGTCTTTCAGGCTTAAGCCAGATGTCCCACGCACTGCGGGAAGAAGCAGAAACCGATGAGCACGGCCAGGAACATGAGCATGACCACGGTCACCCAGATGTTGCCAATCACGCGCCAGCGGTTGAACCACACGTGGCCGCTCCAGCCGATGGTCTGGATGGCGCTCCAGAAACCGTGGGTGATGTGGAACCAGATGGCCAGCAGCCAAATCACGTAGAGAATGACGAACACCAGGTTCTTCGTGATGAGACTGCCGTCGGCAGCGAACAGCGCGAAGGTGCTCTGGATGTAGGCGAAGCCGTCGCCAGGAGCGTGAATGCCCTCAGTGCCAGCCAGTTCGGCAAACATCATGTTGTACCAGAAGTTGTAGAGATGGAGCAGCAGGCCGAGGCACACGATGATGCCCAGCACCAGCATGTTCTGCGATGCCCACTCCACTTGCTTGGGTTTGTCCGTCACCGCGTAGCGGTTGTTGCCGCGCGCTTTGCGGTTTTGGAACGTCAGGATGAAGGCGTAGATGAAGTGAATCACCATGAGCGCTGCCAGAGCCACCGTCGCTGCGACGGCATACCAGTTGGCGCCAAGGAATTCGCAAATCATGTTGTAGCCTTCAGCCGAAATCAGTGCCACGACGTTCATCGACGCGTGGAACGTCAGGAAGAGAATCAGCGCCATGCCCGTAACGGACATAATCACTTTTCTTCCGATTGAAGAATTACATAACCACATAAGTTTTTTTAGATTAAATGAATGATTTTATAAGATTTTTTGCTTTCCATTTGGTTAGCCCGCACCGATGGCAGTGCGGCATTTCAATTTGCAAAAGTAAACAAATCTGCTCACTTTCACAAAAAAATGCACGAAAAAAACACTTTTCTTTCGCACAACCCAACTTTTTCAGTAACTTTGCAGACCGCAACAGACCTAAAAACAACTTGCAAGACATGAAAACCATCACGCTCAGAAACTTCGCAATTGCGCTCGCCATCGCCTTTTCGGCATGCGTCAGCGCACAGGCCCAGCAGGCAGAAAACGTGGAACTCGCCCGATTCGGCTATTTCAGCTACGAGGAAGTGCTCAAGGCCATGCCCCAGTATCAGGCCGCGCAGCAGCAAATCAGCCAGCTGGAGCAGACCTACGAGGCCGAACTGCAGCGCAGCAAGCAGGAATTCAGCCGCCAGTACGCCGAATTTGCCGAAGGCCAGCAGACCTTCACCGAGAACATTCTGCTCAAGCGCCAGAAAGAGCTCGAGCAGCTCATGCAGAGCAACTTGCAATTCAAGGCGCAGGCACAGGCCGAGCTGCAGAGCAAGAAGGAAAGCCTGCTCCAGCCCGTCAAGGCCAAGCTCAATGATGCCATCCACCAAATCGGCATGAACCGCCACTACGCCTTCATCCTCAACACCGACCAAAACGCCGTGCCGTTCGTCAATGCCGCACTCGGCGACGACATCACTGCCGACATTCTCAAAATTCTCCAATAAAACCAGCAACCCTTTGAACAACAAATCCATAGCAGCCGTTGCACACGGCAAGACAGTGCCCATCGGCGTATTCGATTCCGGATACGGCGGCCTCACCATTCTCAACGCCATCCGCCAGCAGATGCCGCAGTACGACTACATCTACCTCGGCGACAATGCCCGCGCGCCCTACGGTCCGCTCTCCTTCGACGTGGTCTATGAGTTCACCCTCCAGGCCGTGAAGAAACTGTTTGCCCTCGGATGCCCCCTCGTCATCCTGGCTTGCAACACCGCTTCGGCAAAGGCTTTGCGCACCATTCAGCAAGGCTACATTGCCAACGAAATGCCCGACCACCGCGTGCTCGGCATCATCCGCCCAACGGCCGAAATCGTGGGACAACTCTCGCAGACCAAGCACATCGGCGTGATGGCCACCGAGGGAACCATCAAGAGCGAGAGCTACACCCTCGAAATCCACAACCAGACGCCCCGTGCCCACGTCACTGGGCTGGCATGCCCCATGTGGGTGCCGCTCGTTGAGAATGCTGAGTACGACAAGCCCGGCGCCGACTATTTTGTGCGCGAGCGCCTCGAACTGCTCATGGACCTCGACCCGCTCATCGACACCATCATCCTCGGCTGCACGCACTATCCCTTCCTCCTGCCCAAAATACGCACCTACACCCCCGAGCACGTTACGCTCGTGCCGCAGGGCAAGTACATCGCCGCCAGCCTGGAGGACTACCTCGGCCGCCACGCCGACATGCGCAAGCGCCTCACCGAGGGCGGCACCTGCACCTACTACACCACCGAAAACGCGGAGAAGTTCAGCGAGCACGCCACGCTCTTCTTCAACAAGCACATCGACGTGCAGCGCATCACGCTCTGATTCCTCTCCGCAGAAAAACTCAAAAAAGCGCCATTTCATCGGGAAATTTGGCGCTTTTTTCATTGCTCCTATGCACAAAACTTTTTGCCACAGCATAAAAAAGAAAACAGTCCGCCTGTTGCCAAAAGGCGCATTTTTCCCGCCGCCATATATATAAATAGGAGAAAAGTTTGGACGTTTTGCATAAAATTGCTAACTTTGCAACCAAATTTAGTGCATATTCGTAAGTTTTCCGCCCAAATTCGCATAAATATGCACTGAAAAGGTGATAAGATTGTTCTGAAACGTAATAAAAAATCAAGAAACAAGCATGAGTGAAGCTTTGGAAATCAAAGAGCTGAGCGACGTCGTGGTGCGCTTTTCGGGCGACAGCGGCGACGGCATGCAGCTCGCTGGCAACATTTTCTCCACGGTCAGCGCAACCGTGGGCAACAGTATTTCCACTTTTCCGGACTATCCGGCCGACATCCGCGCCCCGCAAGGCAGCCTCACAGGCGTCAGCGGCTTTCAGGTGCATGTGGGCAGCGAGGCTGTCTATACTCCCGGCGACAAGTGCGACGTCCTCGTCGCCATGAACGCCGCAGCCCTCAAGACGCAGTACCGCTACGCCAAGCCCGGCGCCGCCATCATCATCGACACCGACGCCTTCAAGGCAGCTGACCTGAAGAAGGCGGCGTTCCAGACCGACGACGCCCTCGCAGAAATGGGCATCGACAAGGATCAAGTCATCGCATGCCCCATCACCACCATGGTGAAGGACTGCCTGGCCGACAGCGGCATGGACGCCAAGAGCGTGCTCAAGTGCCGAAACATGTTCGCCCTCGGCCTCGTCTGCTGGCTCTTCGACCGCGACCTCGGCGTGGCGTTCAGCTTCCTCCGCGAGAAATTTGCCAAGAAGCCGCAGCTGGCAGAGGCCAACGTCAAGGTCATTCAGGCTGGCTACGACTACGGACACAACACGCACAGCAGCGTGGCAAACGTCTATCGCATTGAGTCGAAAAGCAAGCAGCCCGGCCGCTACATGGACATTACTGGCAACAAGGCCACGGCCTACGGACTCATGGCCGCTGCCGAAAAGGCTGGCCTGCGCCTCTATCTCGGCTCCTATCCCATCACGCCCGCAACCGACATCCTGCACGAACTGTCGAAGCACAAGTCGATGGGCGTCATCACCGTGCAGTGCGAGGACGAAATCAGCGGCTGCGCATCGGCCCTCGGTGCCAGTTTCGGCGGCGCATTGGCCGCCACAAGCACCTCGGGTCCTGGCATTTGCCTGAAGTCCGAGGCCATGAACCTGGCCGTCATCATGGAACTCCCGCTCGTGGTCATCGACGTTCAGCGCGGCGGTCCGGCAACGGGTCTGCCCACCAAGTCGGAGCAGACCGACCTGCTGCAGGTGCTTTTCGGCCGAAACGGCGAGAGCCCCATGCCCGTCATTGCCGCCCTTTCCCCCACCGACTGCTTCGACGCCGCATTCCAGGCATCGAAAATGGCGCTTGAGCACATGACGCCTGTCGTGCTCATGACCGACGCCTACGTGGCCAACGGCAGTGCCGCATTCCGCCTGCCGTCCCTGCCCGACATGCCCGCCATCCAGCCTCCGTATGTGCCTGAAGGCCTGCGCGAAACGTGGGCGCCCTATCTCCGCGACGAGCAGACCAAGGTGCGCTACTGGGCAGTGCCAGGCCGCGAAGGATTTGCCCACATCCTGGGCGGTCTGGAGAAGGACAACCAGACGGGCGCCATCAGCACCAATCCAGAGAACCACGACCTCATGACGCGCCTCCGTCAGGAGAAAATCGACCGCATCGCCGTGCCCGACCTCGAAGTGCTGGGCGACAAAGACGACGCCGAACTCCTCATCGTGGGCTTCGGCGGCACCTACGGCCACCTGCACGCCGCCATGGACACGCTGCGCGCCAAGGGAAAGAAAGTGGCCATGGCGCAGTTCAAATTCATCAACCCCCTGCCCAAAAACGCCGCCGAGGTGCTGCTCAAGTACCCGCAAGTGGTGGTGGCAGAGCAGAACATGGGCCAGTTGGCCGCATGGCTCCGCATGAAGGTCGATGGATTCGTGCCAAAGCAGTTCAACCAAGTGAAAGGCCAACCCTTCGTGGTGGAAGAACTCGTCGCCGCTTTCGAGAAAATCATGAAATAAAAGTCAGCAGAATGGAAGAAGTTAAGAGAATGAGCATTCGCTTCGCTCATTAGAAGTCAAAGCCGATACCCGATTCTCATTGAAAAAACTATCGGCTCTAACTTCTAAGGCACGCAGTGCCTGCTCACTTCTTTAACTTCTATAACTTCTGAAAACATCAACACAAATAGTCAAAAAACCTCACACAATATGCCCTACACAGCACAAGACTATAAGAAAGGCCAGCCGCGCTGGTGCCCCGGATGCGGCGACCACTTCTTCCTCGCTTCATTCCACAAGGCCCTGGCCGAAATCGGCGTAGCGCCACACGACGTGGCAGTCATCAGCGGCATCGGCTGCTCCAGCCGCCTGCCCCACTACATGGCCACCTACGGCATGAACACCATCCACGGACGCGCCGCTGCCATCGCCACGGGCGTCAAGGTGGCCAACCCCCACCTCAGCGTCTGGCAAATCAGCGGCGACGGCGACGGGCTCGCCATCGGCGGCAACCACTTCATCCATGCCAACCGCCGCAACATCGACATCAACATCGTGCTGCTCAACAACCGCATCTACGGCCTCACCAAAGGCCAGTATTCGCCCACTTCGCCCCGCGGATTCGTTTCCAAGTCAAGCCCTTACGGCACCGTGGAAGACCCCTTCCGCCCCGCTGAGCTCTGCTTCGGAGCACGCGGCCACTTCTTCGCACGCGCCGTCGCCACCGATGCCCAGGGAACGGTCGAAATCCTCAAGGCCGCACATGCCCACAAAGGCACCGCCGTTTGCGAAATCCTGCAGAACTGCGTCATCTTCAACAACGGCACGCACGACAGCGTCTATAGCGCACCGGCACGCAAGCAGAACGCCATCTACGTGAAGCACGGACAGCCGCTCATCTTCGGCGAGAACAACGAATTCGGACTCGTGCAAGACGGCTTCAGCCTCCGCGTGGTGCGCATCGGCGAAGGCGGCATCACCGAGAAGGACATTCTCGTGCACGATGCCCACGCCGAAGACCCCACGCTGCAGCTCAAACTCGCCATGATGGAGGGCCCCGACTTCCCCGTTGCGCTCGGCGTCATCCGCGACGTGCCAGCGCCCACCTACAACGAGGCAGTCTATGCGCAGCTCGACGAGGTGAGCCAGAAAAAGCCCTACCACAACTTCGCCGAACTGCTCGAGACCAACGACATCTGGGAGGTGAAATAACCCCCTCCCAGCTGCGATTTCTTCACAAAACCACGCACAAAATCACACACAGACTATGGGATTTGGCAGATGGATAGGCGGCGTGCTGGGCTACATGCTCGGCGGCTGGCTTGGCGCTTTCTTCGGCTACGTCATTGGCGGCGTCTTCGACGGCGCGACCGCTGACGCCGACCATCAAATCGGCGGAGACTCAGGCACTTACGGCAATGGCGGCAGCGGCTACGGCGGCTCCTACACCAACGACTGGCAGCAAACGACCAGCAGCCGCGCCGAAGGGCAGCGCAACAGTTTCCTCTTCTCCATGATGGTGCTGACAAGCTATGTCATTCAGGCCGACATCAAAATCATGCATAGCGAAATGGAGTTCGTCCGCCAATTCCTCCGCGCCAACTACGGCGCAGCGGCAGAGAGCGAGGGCGACAGCATGCTCAAGAAACTCTTCACCCTGCGCAAAAGCAAAAGCGAAACGCAGTGGCGCAGCGCCATCAAGGGCTGTTGCGAGCAAATCCGCCAGAACATGCCCTCCTACCAGCGCCTCCAGCTCCTCGCCTTCCTCGTAGAAGTGGCCAAGGCCGACGGCGCCGTGGTGCAGGCCGAAATCAGCATCCTCTACGAACTCGCCGCCTGGCTCGGCGTGAGCAGCGGCCAAGTGGACCAGCTCAACAACCTCGGCGGCAACAGCCTCGACGAGGCATACAAGGTCCTCGGCATCACCAAAGACGCCACCGACGACGAGGTAAAGCAGGCCTACCGCCGCATGGCCCTGAAATACCACCCCGACCGCGTGCAAGACCTGGGCGAGGACGTGAAGAAGCAGGCGGAAGAGACCTTCAAGAAAATCACCGCCGCCAAAGAAAAAATCTACGCCGCAAGGGGCATCAAATAGCCCGCGCACGGCGCCAGTCACCAAGAAATCGCCGCCCTCCCGCGGCGATTTTTTTTCGCACTGGCCGAAAAGGAATAAACGCTTCTGCTTCGCAGCGGTTAGTTTTTGCCGATAAGGGGGAGCAGGGAGGCGACGAGAAGAGGGCGCGCTGGCAGATTTGCGGGCGCGCCCTCTGGAGTTGGGGATTGGGTTGTGCGGGGCAGGTTATTTCATTATCACTTTGTAGGCGCGCTTGTTGGCTTTGACCACGTAGAGGCCGTCGGGCAGCGGGGTAGCGGGGGCGTAGGCGCGGCCCTGTGCATCGTACACGGCGTCGGGCGTGCGGCCGTCGATGAGGATGCGGTGGTTCTGAGTGCTGACGCGTTCGCTTTCCTTGGCTTTGCTGATGATGTCGCCGATGGCGAGGGGTTGGTCGGTGGTGGTGACGGTGATGGACTGGTCGTCGAGGCCTTCGGAGGTGGCGCTGACGGTGAACTGCCCAGCGGTTTCGGTGGACTTGGCGATGGCGAGCGCGCGGCCCTTGAAGAGGCGTGGCGACTGGCTGCGGAAACTCTCCTGGTCGGTGGGGGAGGCGTTGCCGCAGGCGAGGAGAGTGCCGTTGCCGTCGATGCTGAAGTGGATGGTCCGCTCGTTGTCGTAAACCACCTGCCCGTCTTTGTCGATGAGTTCGACAGTGATGTAGGCGAGGTCCACTCCGTCGGACTGGATGCTGGCGCGGTCCACGCGCATGCGCAGGGCGACGGGTTCGCCGACTGTCTTGAGCTCGAAGGCCTCACCCTCGGTGGTTCCATCGTAGCAGACGGCGCGCAGTGTGCCAGGTTTGTAGGGGGTGTAGAAACCTGCCCAGTAGGTGTCGGAGGTGGCCTTCTCGCCGAGGAGTTCGTCGTTCAGGTAGAGGCGGACGTAAGGCGAGCGGGAATAGACGTTGACGGTGAAGATATCATCGTCGGTGTAGCCGTCGTAGGTCCAGTATTGCTCCTCGAGCTGCCATCCCCAAGGGGAGATGCGCATGGAGGTGCCGGAGGGCACGGGCTCTTCCACGCCCATGGTGATGGGGGCGCGGTGCCAGACGACGTCGCGGTAGTAGGACTGCGGTTTCTTCTCGCCGATGAGGTCGATGTCACCACACCATCCGTTGAACCAGGGCCAGCCATAGCCGTTGTTGCCGTAGCCCTGGTTCGAGGGACCGGCGTTGCCGATGCCTGCTTCGCCGAGGTAGTCCATGGCGGTCCACACGAAGTCGCCCACGACGTAGGGCTGTTCCTCCACGAGGTCCCAGTTCTGGCTGGCCTGCTTGGGATAGGTCTCCGAACCGTACATCACGCGGTTGGGGTGGGTCGAGTGGTCTTCTGTGTACTTGCTGTAGAGGTAGTTGTAGCCGCCCACGTCGAGACTCTGGAAGGCCTTGTTGTCGTAGTCGGACCAGGAGTGGCTGTAGTTATCCCAGTCGCAGATGGCGGCGGTGATGGGACGGGTGTCGTCGAGGCGGAGAATGTCGTTGCGCAGTCGCTTGGCGGCTGCCATTCCAGCGGTTTCGATGCGCCCGGGGATTTCGTTGCCGAGACTCCACATGACAATGGAGGGATGGTTGCGGTCGCGGCGCACCATGGTCTGGATGTCGCGGTCGCTGAACTCGCTGAAGTAGTTGTGGTAGTCATCGGCGTTCTTAGCCTCGAGCCATTGGTCGAACGACTCGTCGATGACGAGCAGGCCGATGCTGTCGCAGGCATCGAGGAAATGGACTGAGGGAAGGTTGTGGCTGCACCGCACGGCGTTGAATCCCTGGTCTTTCAGCAGCTGCAGTTTGCGGTCCTCGGCGCGGTCGTAGGCGGCGGCGCCGAGCAGGCCGTTGTCGTGGTGGACGCATCCGCCCTGCATGAGCATGGACTGGTCGTTGAGCAGGAATCCGCTTTCGGCGCTGAACTCAATGGTGCGCAGGCCGAACTTCGTGGTGGTCTGGTCGGCCTCCTGGCTGCCCTTGCCCTTCACGCTCATGACGGCGCGGTAGAGGCGGGGCGATTCGGGCGACCAGCGGCTGGGGCTGGCGATGCTCAGGCTGAAGTTGACGGGGACGGTGGCATGGGCGGCCACGGCGAGTTCGGTCTCCTCCGTCGCCACGGCATTGCCGCTGGGGTCGTAGACCGTGACTTCCACCTGCGCCGTCTTGTCCTGCGCCGTTTCGTTGCGCACGCTGGTTTGTGCCTCCACCACGGCCTTGGCGTCGGAGAGAGAGGTGGTCTTCAGGAAGGTGTCCCACTCGTTGAGGTGCAGGCGGGGCGTCTTCATCAACCAGACGTGGCGGTAGATGCCGCTGCCAGTGTACCAGCGGCTGTTGTGCCCTTCGTTGGTCACGCGAACCGCGATGACGTTGGTCTTGCCAGGGGCGTTGCAGAACTTGGTGATGTCGAAGCGGAAGGTGGTGTAGCCGTAGTGGTTGAAATAGGTGCGGATGCCGTTAATCCACACTTCTGCTTGGTTGTAAACGCCTTCGAACATGAGCGAGATGCACTTGTCGGCATCGCCCTTGTCGAGCGTGAAAGCCTTTCTGTACCAACCAATTCCGCCGATGGTCCAACCAGTGTCGCGACCGCCGGGGCTTTGTTTCGAGAAAGGACCTACGTTGTCACCCGCGGCGGTGGCAGCGTCGGTCTCTACCGACCAGTCGTGAGGCAGGTCGAGCGTGCGCCATGCCGAGTCGTCTAAGTCGGGCGAGGAGGCGCCGGCGGTCTCGCCATACTGGAATTTCCATCCCTTGTCGATGCAGGTCTGGCGGTCGTCGGCCTGCGCGGCGGTGCCTGCCATGAGGGCGAGCACCAAGAGAATGAGGTGAAGGTTTTTTTTCATATTCTTAGTTTTTTTTCGGTTTTCTGAAAGTTATTTCGTCATCCATCCGCTGTAGGCACTCAGGCGGGAGTAGTCGGCGTCCTGCTTGAAGGTCTTGCCGTCGGTCTGCAACTGGTAGGCGCCGTCCACGCACTCCAGCTGGCGGAAGCTGCCCGTGAGGGAGTAGGTGCCGTCGAGGGCAGTGGTGGCGGGCGTCATTTTCTTGACGAGGACGTTGCGGAATACGAGCAGGTCATCGGTGTCGCTCTTGCCCTTCACTAGGTAGGTCTCGCCGGCGCTCAGGTTCTCGGTGCGCGCGGTGGCGGTGATGGTGGCGAGGCCGTCGGTGGACGTGATTTCGCTGATTTTCAGCACCTCGGCGAAGAATTCGGATGCTTGTGCCGCCGTGACGTCGAAGGGCAGGCACAGCGTGGTGTAGCTGGAGGTGGGGATGGTGCGCTTGAGATAGACGTTGGCGTAGGTGTCGCCTCGAATGACGTTCACGTCGTAATCCTCGCTCAGGCCGATTTCCTCAGGGGTTCCAGGGGCGATGCAGAGAACTTTCACCTGGGCGATGGACACCCAGTCGTTCACGTTGTCGCTGCCCGCGGTGATGCCGATGCGGAGCGGCACGCCCGCCTCGACGGTGCATTCCACGGTCAGGCTCTGCCACGTGGCCGACGTAATTTCCGCTTTGCTATCGCCGGCAAAGAAGTAGGTGCCGCTGCCATTCTGCCCCGCCTTCGACGAGTCGTTGTAGATGCGGGCCACGACGTAGGCGCTGATGCGGTAGGTGCCGGGCAGCAGGTTCGCGTCTTGCCAGATGAGGTCGGCACTGATGACGGGCGACCAGTACCACGATTCGATGCCGTAGCCGTCGTAGTCGCTGGAGGCGAACTCCGCCTTGTGGCAGTTGTAGTTGGACGCGGCGTCCTGCCCGTGGCGCGACCACCCGTAGTTTGCCGTGCACGAGGCGTTGCTCACGAGCGCCGTCAGGTCGTAGGGATTCTCCTCCGTCGCGTTCAGGTATTGCTCCAAATCCAGCGACTGCGCCTGTGCCATGGCCGAGGCCAAGAGAAGGGCAATGGTGAAAAGTCTGGTTCTCATAGAATGGGTGTTTTAGTTAGATTACGGGAGCAAAGATAGGGAAAAAGTCTGGACTCTCAAAAGCATAGGACTTCTTTTTCCTAAATTTTGTCATATAACCACGAAAAAAAACGACCGCAGTGAAAATAAAAAACGACCGCAGTCGTTTTTCAAAACGAGTGCAGTCGTTTCCGAAAACGAGTGCAGTCGTTTTTGCAACGCCGCCCCACTTTCCGAAAAACGATGCCCTTCGTTTTGGAAAAGGAAGCGCTTCGTTTTGGAAAACGATGCCCTTCGTTTCGGCCGCCCGCTTGAGATTTCAACCGTCAACCCTAAAATTGTCATAGAAGAACCCATGCTTTCACCAACCATCACCGCCCCCTACGACGCCCTGTGCGGTCCCGACCGCTGGAGCGTGAATCCGCAGCAGCATCCCGAATCCGTGAGGCCGCTCATCGGCATCACTGGCACTTTTGTTGAACTGAACTGCCGCCTGGCGCAGGCCTACTACCTCAGCGTGCTGCGCGCTGGCGGCATGCCCGTCGTGCTGCCGCCATTCCGCGTCAGCGATGCCAAGACGGCGGGCGAACTCGCCGAACTGCTTTCGCGCCTCGACGGCATCGTTTTCAGCGGCGGAGGCGACATCAGGCCCGCCCATTTGGGCGAGGAGGCGTTGCCGCAAGTGGGCTCGCCCTGCGATGAGCGCGACGAGCAGGAACTGCTGTTGGTGCGCCTTGCGGCCGACCGCCAAATCCCCATGCTCGGCATTTGCCGAGGCATTCAGGTGATGATGGCGGCGCTGGGCGGCTCGCTCCTGCAGGACATTTACGCGCAGCGCAGCGAACCCACGCTGCAGCACTCGCAGGACTTGCCGCGCGACGCCACGTCGCACGACGTAATCATCGACGAGGATTCGCTACTCTTCCAGATTTACGGCACGAAGACTTTGCCCGTCAACTCGTTCCACCACCAGGCCGTGCGCGAGGCGGCGCCGGGTTTCCGCGTCTCTGCGCGCGCCACCGACGGCGTCATCGAGGCCGTGGAAAGCACTGACCACAAGAGCATGCTCGGCGTGCAGTGGCACCCCGAATGCCTGCCCCACGGCCAGGGGCGCGACGTGTTCGACTGGCTCATCAGTGAGGCGAAGTCTTTCCGCCAGGCGAAGGCGGTCCACAGCCGCATCCTCTCGCTCGACAGCCACTGCGACACGCCGATGTTCTTCGGCCAAAACATTGATTTCCAGAGCCGTGACCGCCGCATCCTCGTTGACCTGCACAAGATGAACGAGGGGCATCTCGACGCTTCCATCATGGTGGCCTACCTGCCGCAGGGCGAGCGCACGCCAGCCGCGCTGCAGGCCGCTACGGCGCAGGCCGACAGCATCCTCACGCAGATTGAGCAGATGGTGGCGAAATCGCCTGAGGCTGTGGCGATTGCGCGTACGCCCGACGACCTCTACGCCAGCAAGGCGGCGGGGCGGAAAAGCATCATGATGGGCATTGAAAACGGCTACGCCATTGGCCGCGACATCAGCAACGTGGCGCGTTTCCGCCAGCGCGGCGTGGTCTATATGACCCTTTGCCACAACGGCGACAACGACATCTGCGACTCGGCGCGCGGCCAGCACGAGCACGGCGGCCTGAGCAGTTTCGGCCGCGAAGTGGTGCAGGAAATGAACCGCGTGGGCATGCTCGTGGACCTGAGCCACGGCGGCGAACAGTCGTTCTACGACGCGCTGGAGGTGAGCCAGGTGCCCATCGTTTGCAGCCATTCGTCGGCCCGCGCGCTGTGCGACCACCCGCGCAACCTGACCGACGACCAGCTGCGGGCATTGGCGCGCAAGGGCGGCGTGGCGCAAGTGACGCTCTACCACGGTTTCCTGCGCCCCGACCCCGAGCCGGCCAGCATACTCGACGCCATCGCCCACCTGAACCACATGGTGGAAGTGGCGGGCATTGAGCACGTGGGCATCGGCACCGATTTCGACGGCGATGGCGGCGTGAGCGGCTGTGCTGACGCCAGCGAACTCATCAACTTCACCCGCCAACTGCTCCGCAACCGCTACAGCGAGCCCGACATCCGCCTCATTTGGGGCGAAAACTTCCTCCGCGTCATGCGGCAGGCGCAGCGGTTTGGCCGGTAGGGACTATAGCGGCGATTTGGAACAAATGTTGCGGGTGTTTGAAACATTTTTGCCTGCGCCATTGCGCGATTTTGCCTATCTTTGCAGCAAAATAAACGAATTGGCATGAGGAAAAAGTTTTTCTTGAACAAAACGCGCGTGGCATTGGCCGTGCTGCTGGCGGCGGTTGGGCTGCACGCGCAGGGGCAAAGCCTTGAGGAGGTGGCCGACAGCGTGGCGAAGGACAGGATGTGGCTCGTGAGCCGGCTGCAGATGCACTGGGCAACGCACGCCACGCAGGTCTTCATTCGCGGCGAGGAGCAGGCGGGCGTGGGCGGCGATAGGGCGCCAGTGCCGACGGTGAAGTTCGACGGCACGCGCGGCACGGCGGCGCTCTTCAACCGCCCGGCGCTCAAGGACGTGCGCCCCTTCGACGACGACAGCCTCGGCCGCGTCCACTTCATCAGCCGCGCTACGGGCAAAACGGAACTGGCCGAACCTGCGAAGACGGGCCGGAACATCTCCAACGTCAATCTGCAAATCCTCCGCCTCGCGCTGCAGGCCGCGGAGCGCTACGCGTCGAGCGGTGACGAGCGCTACGGGCGCATGGCCGCCGACGTGGTGCAGACCTATCTCGCTGGCATTTTCTGGCGGAATGTGCCGCAGGACCTGAACCACGGCCACCAACAGACGCTCGTCGGCATGCAGACTTTCGAAGTCATCCACGAGGACTGCGGCATCGTCGCGGCGCAGGCCTTGCGCATCCTTCGCGAGCCCATGCAGCAGTGGGGCTTTGACGTCGAGACCTGCGACGCCGCGCTGAAGAAATGGGCTCGAACCATCGTGCAAAACGGCGTGCCGCACAACAACTGGAACCTCTTTCAGGCGGAGGCCATTGTGCAGATGGCCATGGCGCTCCTGCCCGATGACGCCTACTCCGACCACCAGGGGCGCGAGCATTTCCTCGGCCTTGCGCTTCACGGCCAAGGCACGCGCCAGTGGGGCCTGCGCCAACTCGCCGATTTTGGCTTCGGAAAGGAGAACATCTGGTGCGAAAGCCCAGGCTACGCAAGCGAAGTGGTGAAGCATTTCACCGCCATGGCTGACCGCCTCGACCGCGACTGCGGCATCAACCTCTTCGACACCATTCCCCAACTCATCCCTGCCGTGCGCACGCTGCCGCAATACCTCATGCCCAACCGCATGATTTGCGGTTTCGGCGACACGCATCCGGGTTGGCTCAACCGCGAGGCATTCCGCAACGTCAGGAACTACGCGCTGCGCCACGGGCTCGACAGCCTCGCGGCGGAAATGCAGTGGCTCTGCGACGCAACTGACCCGCAGGCACCGGACTCGCTTGCGCAAAGGGCTGTGGCGCGCTGCTTTCAGGCCGACAACGTGTCTTGGCTCATTCAGCGCACCGGCATGAACCCCGAGCGCGACCTCGCCTTCAGCCTCAACGCCTCGCTCGGCAACCACCAGCACGCCAACGGCATCAACCTCGAACTCTACGGCCGCGGCCTCGTGCTCGGTCCCGACGCGGGCATCGGCAAGACGCTCTACAGCGGCCAAGACTACGCCGAATACTACAGCCAAATGCCTGCCCACAACACGGTCGTCGTGGACGGCGTGAGCAGTTACCCCGCCATGATGAGCCAGCACGCCTTCACCGTCCTCCACAACGACACCGACTACGCCCAGGTGCACTTCATCGAACCCGAAACGCAAAGTGACCAGCAGCGCACGCTCGCCATGGTGAAGACCGCAACTGGCGGATACTATGTGGACATTTTCCGCAGCAAACGGCAGGACGGAAACGACCGCTTCCACGACTATTTCTACCACAACCTCGGACAAACGATGGGTCTTAAAGACGCTGAAGGTCAGCCGCTTGCACTGAAAGAGACTAACGAACTCGCTTTTGCCGGCGGCCATCTCTACGCCTATTCCTACATCTACGACCAGCACAAGACCAGCGGCCAGCAGCAGGTGCGCGCCGACTTCCAAATCACTGGCGGTCCCGCCATGCGCCTGTGGATGCAGGGCAGCGAAAACCGCGACATTTATCAAGCACTCTCGCCCCCCAACCTCGAGTATGAGCGCATGCCCAACCAACCTTACGACATCAAAAACCAGCCCGTGCTCACCTTCGTGGCACGCCAAAAAGGCGAGGCGTGGACCCATCCCTTCGTCTGCATCTTCGAACCGCTGCCCGCCGCTCATGGCGACCCCACCGACGCCCAGAGCGAAATTCTCCGCGTGGACTACTTCCAACCCAAAAGCGCCGACCCCACCGCCCTCGGCATACAACTCACCCTGCGCAGCGGCGAGGTTCACTACATTCTCTCCAGTGCCAGCCAGAGCAAGAAATCGTGGAAGGGAATGACCACCCGCGCCCCCTTCGCCGTCTTCAAGCGGCAAGGGAAATAGGCAAAAAATGGTGCGGAATTTCAAAAATAGGAGATAGGAGCGAAACTCCTAGTGAGCGCAGCGAACGATACTCCTAACTCCTATCTCCCTAAAAAAATTCAAAAATATTTCCGCGCGGATTAAACCTTTGAGTTTTAGGGGCGTCATAAAAGCAGTGAATAAAATGAATTGAAAACCCCTAAAACCTCAATCGAATGAAAAAGATGATTGCATTGCTGACTGTGGCACTGACCGTTTCGGCCACGATGTCGGCTCAACAGCAGGGCGAACGCCGCCAGATGCGTGGCGACCGCACGGAAATGATGGTGAAAAAGTATGGCCTGAACGACTCGCAAGCCGAGCAGCTGAAGGCGCTTAACCAGAAATATGAAGCCAAGTTCGGCCAGATGCGCGGCCAGCAGGGCGGTCCGCAGGGACAACCAGGACAGGCTGCTCCGCAGGGTGCACCCCAGGGTCAGCCGGGCATGATGCCTGGTCAGCACGGCCAGCAGCACGAGTGCGACGGCCAGTGCGAGCACAAGGACGGCAAGGCAGACTGCTGCAAGCAGGGCCAGATGAAGGACCCCTCGACCATGACGGCGAAGGAGAAGAAAAAGATGGAAAAGGCCCGCAAGAAGGCTGAGAAGAAGCGCCAGAAGGAAATGAAGAAGGCCGCTAAGCAGGGCAAGCAAGTGGACGGAAAGACTGGTGCCACGCCGCAGGCAGGACAGCGTCCGCAGGGCGGTCAGCAGGCAGGTCAGCGCCCCATGGGCGACCAGCGCCATGGCCGCGGTCCGCAGATGACCGAGGAGCAGCGCAAGCAGTTTGAGGCCGACCGCAAGGCTTACAACGAGGAACTGCAGAAGATTCTCACGCCTGAGCAGTACAAGAACTACCTGAAAGACCAGCAAGGTCGCCGCGGTCCCCGCAGTCCGCGCGGCATGGGCAACGGCCAGGGCGCTCCGCAGGGCATGCCCCAAGGCGCTCCCCAGCAACAATAATCAGAAAGGAAAAAGCATTTCTCAATAAGTGATAAGTAAGACGTTTTCATGGTGAAAACCGGCCTTCGGGCCACCGCGCTCCAGCCGTGAGGTTGGGGCGCTTTTTTGCGCTTTGGCGGTAGCGGAATGGCGGTTCAATAGGGCAGAAATGCTTGCTGGAACGGCAGGTAGTTGCCGGCGCCGTGGGCGTTGTGGTCGTCGATGATGGCGAAGATGATGTGATCGAACTGGTTGGCGAATTCGGGTTCCTGCAGCACTTCGCGGAAGATTTGCGCCACTTCGGCTGGCGGATTGTGGAAGGCGCCGCAACCTAAGGCGGACAGCACGAGGTGGGTGTTGCCCATCAGGTGCGCCACGCGGAACAGCACGCGCACTTTGTGGCGCATGAGTTCGCGCTGCTCATCGGTGAAATGGGTCGTGGTGTAGTGCAGGTGCTCTGCCGCCACGGCGATGAAATCCACTTGGAAGGGCTGTTCGATGAAGGGATATCCCTTGTCGCGGCCGTCGCGGAAGACGGTGACGTTGCCGCTGTAGATAGCGCCTTCGCGGTGGTGGAGCGGGTAGGTGTCGAAGCGGATGGGATTGAGCGACATCATGTAGTTGCTGCGGCGGAAGAGGTCCTCTTCTTGCGCCCGAGCGCCATGGTTCACGCCGCCGCCAGGATTGGCGAAGGAGGCCATGTTGAGCACGAGCGGCTGCACGTTTTCGGCGTCAATGATTTGCTTTGCGGCGTAGAGGCAGTCCATGTTCCAGACCTCGATGCGCGTGTTTCGCGTGCCAGGCGCCTGGATTTGCGGCGCGGGGTGCTCGGCGTCGAACACCTGCGTGGTGCCGAGCGGGGCGAGCCGGAGCGGATGCTTACCGTCCGTTCCAACGGGATAGAAGCCTTGGATGACGGCGTCGGTGGTGTAGCGATAGACGTTTTGCAGCGCCACGTGCGTGTTTTCGCTGTAGTCTTTGAAGAAGTGCTGCGGATTCCATGCCGTCGGCATGGGTTTGGGCTCATGATATGCCATGATTCTTAGGGATTTAAGTTAATAGTGGTGATGGAAAGCGGGGGAAGGGTGAGGGCGATTTCGCCGTTCTGGGCAGCGATTTCAGCCGAAATGTCGGCGACGTCCTCGGTGTGCGAAGTGCGCGTGGCGTGGCAACTGCTGAAACTGTGTGGCGAGCGCAGGGAAATGCGGTGCTTGGCGGGTTGCCGCTCGGTGTTGAGCGCCACGATGACGAGCGCGCCGCTGGGCGTCTGTGCTGCCAGCAGGCTGGGATGGTCGGTGGCGAGAATGGTGCTGCCAGGCGTGATGTAGTGGGAGAATTGGTAGCGCACGTAGTAGTTTTTCACGCGCTGAAACTGCTCGTGGTTCCAGTCGGAGCGCACGAGCGACCACTGGTCGCCGAATTCCTCCACGTACTGCCAATCGACCCACGCGTTGGGCTGCAGGATGCGGATGTCGTTGATGATGCGCTGCGCCATCATGAGATTGCCGTGGAGACCGCGCCCGCCGTCGCCGCTTTCGCTCATCCACAGGCGCTTTCCTGCCTGCTGCACGGCGCTGCGGAGCGCCTCGCGGTCGGCGTTATTGCCCTTGTAGGAGTGCGTGTTCCACTGCCCCACGGCCTGCAGCGCCTGACCGTCGCGGCTGTATGCCTGCAGGTCGATGAGCGACTGGCGGATGCTGGTTTCGTCGCTGGCGCTGATTTGTGTGGCGAGTCCCGACGCCTGCAGCATGGGGGCGAAGACGCGGAGGAAGCGGATTTGGCTTTTTGTGGAGAAATGGCAACCTTCCTGCGAGCCGTTGGCGAACCAATAGTCGGTTTCGGGCTCGTTGAAGGGGTCGATGGTGCGGAAAACGATGCCGTACTGGTCGCGGTAGTGGCGGCAAACGTCGATGAGATATTGCGCAAAAGCGCGGTAGTTCTTGCGCGGCAGGTTGTCGTCGGTGGCCACTTTCGCGCCGCCCACGCAGCCGCTTTTCGTCAGGAAATAGGGCGGTGAGTTACTGAACGCCTCGAGGATGACGTCGTTTTGGCGTAATTGGCAGAGCCAGAGCAGCACGCGGCGCTGCGCACTGTCGCGCTCCCAGAGGTAGGCGCCGCCCCGTTCGTCCTGAAAACCAGGGATTTCGGCGCGCAGTCCCTTGCCCTCGGGCAGGCCGAAGTGGTGGGGCGTGCAGTGGCGCCACTGCGGGTCGTCGCCTCCGCCGATGTTGTAGCGGGAAATGTTGTAGCCAAGATGCTGCGGCG
>Ga0065711_1001442_pt1 | contig 43297 bp, 17 predicted proteins | sample Hoacrofraction12_FD_59098 | JGI IMG/M metagenome (GOLD analysis project Ga0065711, IMG submission 59098) | Hoatzin crop microbial communities from Cojedes, Venezuela - Epithelial fraction 12 v2 (version 2) | ecosystem: Host-associated > Birds > Digestive system > Esophagus > Crop | place... | reverse complement strand
CCCCCAAAAGTAAAAAGGTAAAAAAAAAAAAAAAAAGAAATCCAACTTCTTTCCACCCCTTAACCTCTCCAAGAAAAGCACAAGCCTGAGAAGATTTTAGTTGTCTAATAGATGCCAATTAAATCAATTTCCTTATGTGCAATACTTTGAAAGGAAATTCTAATTTTCTGTAGTTTGGTGTTTGGTAAAATTTTAGAATGCAAATAAATCCATTGAGACCAACGTATCTCACAAAAAACCTTACATCCTAAATTTATAGAAAATTTAATATTTAGCCTGGGGAAAAAAAAAATGTGACACAAGCATTGGTGATTTGTTTTGTCATAAAGGAAGCAGTTGAAATTCTACTGTGGTGCTGGTAACAGAATATAAGTAAGTAATGGAGTTACTCCAGATATCTGCCTGTAGCTAAATGCTAACCTTAGCTATTATAGAAATGGGAGTGCTCTGAGACTGCATAGATAAAAGGAAGTTTGGTGACAGTCCCTGGTCAGTGAAACCACTCTGTTTTGCATAGCTGTAATCTAGCACAGTTTTGGTAGAGTCACACTGTTCCTGCTCTCCTCTTTGCAGCTGCAAAATCTAAACCAAATCCCCAGTTCACAGATCAATTTGAATTAAAATATTTCCTGTTTACACCTACTCAAACTGCAGTCACCAGAAAAGTGAAGTTTGGGAGTTATGACTGTTCTTTTATCTTGTAAAAATTCCGCAAATACTATGTTCATTAATTTCTCACATAGACCATGCGTTGTTCTGATGAAAACTGGTTTATGCACTCACTATTGCAATACATGCAAATAGTTTAGAAAAATATGAGGTCTAGATAGGCTACTTCACCTGTTTTTACCAGCTCCCTCTTAAACTTAGTCAAGCTTGCCAATAAGAATATTAACTTTCTGTGAATTTTATATCATGTACCAATTGGACTACCTCTCCTCTTCCTCACATTGAAGAATGCCATCATGTGGTGTTAATTCAGCCCAAGTCTACTAATTGTAATTGACTGACTTTCCATTCCCCACCCCCAATCTTTCTCTAGACTGTATAGAAACAGTTTTTGAGAGAGAAGGTCTTTGCCCAACTGCAAAGGACTTGTCATCATTCTCCTTGTTAACTCTCTGGGGAAAGGATTTACACGGGTGTGAGTCAATGAAGGAGATATCTTAGCATCAGGCTTTGGGAACTGACATGACTTATGTGGATTAAAACTTAACTTTCATCTTTGAAACTTTTTAAGTAAGTAAAGTTTTTGAGAATGTACAATTTATTGAAATACCTAATCATTATATTTGGAACTGATTATATTATGCTAATGTGAATTACACTACATATTAATAAAATACCAAGGGAAGGATAAGGAATTATGCAGAGTAGGTGGACAGGAACTAAATAATATATTAGAAGTAGCTGAGGGCTGAGGGGCAGGGAAATTAAAATGTATGGTTTTAAGAGAATATTTGAATAACGATGGGAATAGATGGCTACTGCTTGTTAGGATGAGTTAAAGGAGACAGCAGGGAGGGACTGAACTACACTGAAGTTTTCAGGGAGTGTGTATGTAGTCGTTATAGGGGCACTTTGAGAGAACTGGGGGAGTTCCAGTTATAATCATTCAAGGATGGTAATTTTGTTCAAGATAAGTAATGTGTGGTGCAAAATAGGAATGGCTGGAGAAAAGCCACGATGTCAGGGAAAGAAAATAAAATACCCTTGGCAGGCACTAGGAGAAAATTACCTGGGTAAGAGTCAGGGCTGGGTAGAGAACTGGGGCAAATACACCCTGTTGTCAGCAGAGGGTACAAGCAGGTCAGAGTGACCAGTGCGGGAAGCTGACCAGTTTACTGTGCAGACAAATCTGGGCCGATATCAAGCATTTCTGAACTTCTGTCCCAGCTATGTCTGCGTACACCTTCTCCTCCTGGATGCTTTTTGTCTGTCAGAATAAATAGGGAAACAGTAAGATTTGAGCTCTCTGGCATTTTGGGGATGTCAGCAACGAAAACCTAGGACAGCAGCATGCCTGTCATTCCATACTAGATGTAAAGGCAGGTCAGACTGCACACATGATTACGCTGTGGTGTGTCTGACACCTGGAAACTTAGTCATTGTTTTCTTACTTTATAAGCAGGTTTGTAACTGCTATGCTGTCAGTCTGAATTGACTTTGAAAATGTCACCATTGTAATTAGTATGTAAAAAGGCATTTATTCAGCTTCGGTATCCGCTTATTGTTCACACAAAACACATAGCAAGCATCTGTAACTCTTTAATTTCACATTCTTTTGATTTCGTGCTTGTGCATGCATGTAATGAAATGATGGAAACTTACACATTTTGCAATTTTTTTATGATTTAGGAAAAAAATTCTATTGAAGAATAAAATGTCAGAATAATAGCACAATTTTGAAACTGAATGAGCTACATTATAAAACAATGGAAACTTGTAAACAATAGGAACTATGGTAACTTATAAAAAAAGAAAGGCTCCAAGAGAAACTTAGTATTGTACTTTTTTGTAAGAGAGAAACCGAAAATGAAAAGAAAACCCTGGAGGGCTACAAAACCCTCAAAGCAACAAACCCCAGTGTTTTATAAAGTAATATGCCTGTGTTTTCAAAGAGAGCTCAAAGATACGTAGCGAGAGTTCAGGTGCTGGTCCTCTGTCATTTCTTTAGGAGAAGAGAAAATACTGAGCTCCCAAGTCACTAAACCCAGCTATTGCTAGCGAGTCATGATCACGGACTAGAAAGATTTTTCCACTGCTGTTACAAATCGGTGACTTATCTCTCCTTAGCTTAATCACATCATTCAGAAAATATGCTGAGCAAAAGGTGTTATAGAAAGCTGTGAACAGTATGTTATCAATGATTTTAAATGGACTTTTAAGGCAAATTAACCTCATGTGTTGCCAGGGAATTACAGGCCAGTCAGCCTCACCTCCATCCCTGGAAAGATGATAGACCAGCTCATTCTGGGTGTCATCATTAAGCAAGTGGAGGAAAAGAAGGTTATCAGGAGTAGTCAGCATGGACTCACCAAGGGGAAATCATGCTTGACCAATCTGATAGCTTTCTACCATGCCATGAATTGCTAGATAGATGAGGGGAGAGCAGTGAATGTTGTCTACCTTGACTTCAGCAAGGCTTTTGACACAGTCTCCTGTAACACCCTCATAAGCAAGCTCAGGAAGTGCGGGCTGGATGAGTGGTCAGTGAGATGAATGGAGAGCTGCCTGAATGGTAGAGCTCTAAGGGTTGTCATCAGCGACGATGAGTCTAGTTGGAGGCCTGTAACTAGTGCTGTCCCCTAGGGGTGAGTACTTTGCCCAGTCTTGTTCAGCTTCTTCATCAATGACCTGGATGAAGGGACAGAGTGTACCTTCAGCTAGTTTGCTGATGACACAAAACTGGGAGGAGTGGTAGATACACCAGAAGGCTGTGCTGCCATTCAGCGAGACCTGGACAGGCTGGAGAATTCGGGGCAGAGGAACCTGATGAAGTTCAACCAGGGCAAGTGAAGGGTCCTGCACCGGGGGAGGAACAACCCCATGCACCAGTAAATGCTCGGGGCTGACCTGCTGGAAAGCAGCTCTGTGGAGAGGGACCTGGGTGTCCTGGTGAATAACAAGTTGACTATGAGCTAGCAGTGTTCCTTGGTTGCCAAGAAGGTCAGTGATATCCTGGGGTGCATTAAGAAGAGTGTGGCCAGCAGTTCGAGGGAGGTTCTCCTGCCCCTCTGCTCTGCCCTAGTGAGGCCGCATCTGGAGTACTCTGTCCAGTTCTGGGCTCCCCACTTCAAGAAAGATGAAGAGCTACTGGAGGGAGTCCAGCGGAGGGCTACAAGGATGATGAGGGGACTGGAGCATCTCTCCTATGAGGAAAGGCTGAAGGAGCTGGGCTTGTTTAGCCTGAAGAAGAGAAGGCTGAGCAGGGACCTTCTAAATGCTTAGAAATGTCTTCAGGGTGGGTGTCAAGAGGATGGGGCCAGACTCTTTTCAGTGGTGTCCAGCAACAAGACAAGGGGCAACAGGCACGAACTGAAGCATGGGAAGTTCTGTCTGAACAAGAGGAAGAACTTCTTCACTCTGAGGGTGACGGAGCACTGGAACAGGCTGCCCAGGGAGGTTGTGGATTCTCCTTCTCTGGAGATATTCAAAACCTGCCTGGACATGGTCCTGTGCAACCTGCTGTAGGAGACCCTGCTTTGTTAGGGGGGTTGGACCAGAAGATCCACCAAGGGCCCTTCCAACACCTACCATCCCTTGATTCTGTGATTCTGTGAGATCTTTCCTACATTTAGGGATATCAGCATGAGAGGTGGGATTCCTGTGACTAAATGTTCCTGTCTCTATTGGACCTATTCATCCTGAACTCTTTCCGTAGTCAATGGTCATCTAGTCAACGTAAGCCAAGCTATGACTTGCCTTACCCTTACTTACAAAACAGCCCAGATGAGTTATTCTTTAAACAAGGCTAGTTCTCTTTTTTGTCTTTAAGGAAGACACAGCTCGGATAGATTTGTTGTAAACATTTGCCTCCTAAGTTTGAACTAAACTTAGGTGTGTAGAATATTGTTCTGTCAGTGTGCATACAATGTGACTAATGTCCTTGCATAGATATGTATCTCCAATCTCTCTAAACAGAGGCACTTTTCATAATTTTTGTAAACCAGGCTAGGTACTGAAATTCTTCATGGCTGAAGCTATATAGAATCATTCTTCCATGCACATACTTTCTGGAAGAAAAGGCACTATATTTGTACCAAATTGAATTTCATGCCGTTTGTTGCACCCATTTATTTTCCCTTAAGTTTATGAAAAATACATCCACAGGGTTATTTTTGTCCCATTTTGGCAATCATGAGACCACAGCAAGTGAGCGGATTCCTTGAAAAGATGTTTTTAGATCACTCGTTTTCCTGCCTTTATTTCAGGTTGTACTCATATCAGCTGCAGTATGGAAGAAGATGTGTAGGTCTGCAATTGAAGTAGATAGGATAATGCCCATTGATTACAGTGAGGTTTTGGTCAGACTTGTTTTAAATTTGTGCAAAAATAAATTCAGATTTCCAGATGTTGTTTACCTATATCCTAAAGAAGGAGTTCCAACATCACTTCAGAGGCATTATCAAAAAATTAAATTGTTCTTTTATTGGGGGCCCTTGAAGGGGTGTTGATTACACATCACTCACCCTATACAAGTCATAGAAGTTCAACCAAAGTCCATATGAAATGTTAGAGTCTTCCATAGAATTATCATGTCAGTGAATATCCTGCCAGCACGATTAAGTTGTTTTGTGTTTTAGAATATAAACTCAGAAATATTAATACAGTGGCACAGCTTCAGGTTAAGATTTCATTGATATAGTTGTAAATCTTGAATGATAGTATACCTGTCAGTAGAGACGTTCATTAGCATAAGCGGGATTTGGGATACTCTATAAAAATAAATATATACTGCAGAGTTCATCAAAGATTTCCTAAGGAAAATAATTGCTGATGAGGAAAACACCACTGAGGACAACAAGGAAGCAAGTAAAAAAAAGTTCACCCGTCCTGAGCTTCGTCGGCATTTTGTAAAGTTGGGGGGAGTAAGGTAGCTAAAGACTCCTGAATTTGGATAGGAAGTAGCTGCCTTTGATAGATTACATGGATCCTCTCTGCCTCTCTTAAATTTCCCAACCAGCGTTACTGATTTTTTGTTTTATTGAGTCTACACAGAATTCCAAATTGAACTGATTGCTTATGGTACAGCAGAAATTGGTTTGAAGGCTTTTTGTGGGGGGTTTTGTTGATACTGTTGCTGTTACCAAGCAAAATCATCTTTTGTTCAGTTTTTAATGAAATGAGCAGAGCTCCCAAGCCAACTTAAGCCTTGTCTTTTTCTTATCTACTCACCTCCAAGGTTTTTTCTCTCACCCTCGGCTCAGGGTGACGCTTGCAGACATCTTGCTTGCGTCAGAGGCATAATTCATCTGTACTTCACAGTTTTCCACAAACATGTACACACAGTAACAATAAATCAGAACTCTGAATTAAAATTTCTGGACAATTTCTACAACGACCACTTAACTCTAGCTCTTGAATGATGTTGCCAGTGCCGTGTAACTTTTTAGGATGCCTCTTTTGATCTGACTATAAATTAAGATGTTCATTCAGTTTCTCCCTGCATGAAAAATACAACAGTTATGAACATTTGGCTCCATCAAGGTTTCTGTCAACTCACATTCTTTTTCTTAAAAATTTGGACATAACTTCATTTTGTCCTTAGTCTACCAATGTTTCAACTAAGTATCCATTTTATTTTGTCGTGCAAGAAACTGTGATACATAAAGGAAGAATATTTTGGCATTGTTATGACCTAGAATATTTATTAGCCTTGTTAGTTGACTCTTTTTTATATAGATGCCCTGAGATACTATCCTTTTTCATAGCTGTTGAAATATAAAATAAGAATTTTAGACAGTTGGAAATGAGAGACCCTTAAAACTCTCCAACTGCATGACCTGCAGCAGCTATTCAGAGTGTCACCAGTAATATTGCTAAGGATTGAAAAATATCATTCCCAAAATGAAACCCCAAGCACTCTGTGTCCCCTAAGATGAACCCACACCACTGTGACAGGTGTTCACCAGCTGGAGGACATGATTTTGACATGGATCTGTTGAAAGAAATAGGAATGTAAAGTTTTTTCGTATTGTGATATTAATGAACATGGAGAGCTGAAACAGTTTGCAGAGAAACATTAAAATTCTGCATCTTATAACTTGTTTTACTTTTAATTTTTTTTCAGATTCAATGTCATTAAAATTGATCATTCAGACATTAATATTCTCCAGTACAATAATATATACAATTAAAATACATTCCTTTATTTGTTCAGAGAATTTAGCAGGGCTAAGAATAGTTTGGTTTGATGCTATATAATGTTGAAGAAAATGAAACATTATGTTAAAAATAATGCAATAAAAGCAGTAAGCCTTAGTGTCTCTTGGCAAATATCTTCAATCAAGTATGTGAAAGAGCAGCACAAAACTGTCTGGACACAGAAAAATTACATATGAAATAAAAACTAATTTGGAGTCTGGAGTCATTTGACCCAAGGTCTTCAGTGCATTAATAACAATTTCCTTTTGATTACTAGTGGAGACAGGCTTTTCAGCACCCCTTTTGCTTTTATAAAGTATCTCTTGACTCTACAAGTCCTTTACAGCAGGACAGTTCTGTACCACTCAGTGATGAAAGTTGCTCTGCCAAATGGAAACACATACTCTCTGAGGAGAAACCCAAAGTCTTGCAAGATTGGTGTTACTTCAGAAAGAATTTGCATTGTTCAGCTGGATGCTTCAATTGAACAAATGAATATTTCTTACAGTTTGGCCATGACTAATAGACACATCATTCTCTCTTTCTTAATGTTTTGTATGCATGAATTTCCCAGCCAGTGTTGTTCTGTTTAGTTTATGAACTCGGTTTATTTTGTAGCCAGCACTAATTTTCTGTGATACAAAATCTGTATAATAAATTGAGAAGCCTGGAGCCAAGTTCTGGTGCCCTTTGAGCCTCGATATATGATAGAATATTATTTGATTCAGGTAATGTGTGTCTGTAAACTTGCAAGGTGAACTGCTTTAAATTAAACCTTTACTACTGAAGTTTAAGGTAGCAAGTTTTTTCTTTGTAAATGTATGCACAAAGATAGCTAAGGTGCCTTAAATGTTAAATAATAATTTATGCTGCTGTAGCTTGACTGCATTTCATCATATGCTAATAACCTTTTTCATACTGAAAAGCACAAATGTCTATGTTATTTATTACTGAATTGGAAGTGCTTGCCACAAACCCTAATACGAAGGGATCAAGCTCCCTGTATTCTGCCCCAAGTTTAGGAGAAGCTTCCATTTCCTCAAGATTTTACTTTTTATATCCTTTTTTTCCCTGACACTTTTTTGCATTAATGAGTTCAGGGAATTTTGTCTTTATCAACTGGTCACTTCAGTGAAAGTTAGATAGTAATTTATAGCTGGGCTCACCTAGTAGATTTGTGCTAAAGAATGGCTGAAAGGGGTTATCAATAGTGTGCTACTAGTGTAAAGATATCCAACATGATTCTGTTTAGTGCACAATATTTTTTTCTAATTTACAACTTTATCACTTTACAAACTCTTTCTTGTGTTTCCTAAATTAAGGATAAATATAATGCATTGTAATAACTGAAGAAGACAAAAGATACTTGCTTTGTATTCCTTACATATCATTGCAACTGCCTTCTGGTTGTTCAGCAAGCTGTCTTAATGAATAACTCTGAGGAAAAGACAAAAGTTCTCTGTGAATGAGAGACGATGGCTGTACTAACCCCCGGTCATTTCAATATCAGCCCAGCTATCTCACTTGGACAGCACTCTGGGATTCCAGATAAACCAACAGGTATTTAGTCCATACTATGGCTTTATCTTTCGTAAGTGTCTACATTCAAAACACACTAAACTCACTTGCCCAGATGATGTTTGAAAGAGTTAAGAACTCTAATCCCTAGAACTTCCTTTACTGTCAAGGTTGGTTGGTAAATGAAATGTTTTCATTTTTCCTTACTTGCTGTGCTAAAACCTGGAATGAATTCTGAAATGTAAATCTCATTTACGTTTTACTATTCAGAGAAACATAACGTAAGATTTGCCCTGGGTCAGAGCAAAGCTTCATTTGGGCAGATACGTTCTCTCTGGAAGTGTCTGCTGGAAAGTATCCTTGATGCATATGCATCCCTTGGTACGCTTTTCAAGGTCTTGGCAGGCAGTGATTTAAGCTGGAGGTTCCCTGGGTTATTGTACTTAACAATACAATAACCTGGATCTGTCCTCAGGCATTTGATTTATGTCTTCTCAATCTGTTATAGAGTTAGTCCTCTCTATTTCCTGCAGCAATGAGCTCCTCTGTTAAAAGGTGTGGCATGCTGCATCAATATAGTCCTGATTGATTCAAAGGTATGCAGCTATTTTCTGTTTGATCCCCACCCCTTTCTTTAGGTAGTAATACCTGACTTTTCTGGGGACATGAAGTGGTGATGCCAATTAAACTGACATTTCAAGATTTTGTGATCTCTTTCCTCAGAGATAACAGTTTACATGTTCTGACTGTGTATGTTAGGTTGGTGTTTTTTTTTTGCCATGTGTTTCCCTATATAAGAAAATGAGTTGCATTTTATCACCTAGTCATTGTGTACTGTGAGATGTTCTGCAGTACCTGTGGGTGAAATTTGCTTCTGAATGTCTTAAACTATTTTGCATCAGCTGTAAATTTTATCACCGTGTCTAGATAGTTTAGTAATTTTTTTGAACACTACAGGTGTCAGCATGAATAATTGTGAAAACTCCTAGTAACCATCATCCATTGTGGAAGCTGATTGCTTATTCCAACCATTTGTTTTCTGCCTTTTGACCAATTTTTAAGCTGTGAAGCATACCTTTACTTTCTGTCACAAATAGCTTCCTTTAACAGCTTTTGATGAGGGACTTCATCAAAAGCATTTTGGAACTCTACAAAGTGATTAGTTTTGTCCTTCCCCATCATAACTTGCAATTTATTTAAAGGAAAGTTGATGGACTAATGAGACAGACGTGAACTTTATTTTAAAAACCCAAACAATTCTTTCCTATTATATTAAATTTATTCTTAAGTGTGTTTATTTTTTTATTGTATTTTTATTATATATTATGTTATAAGCTCATATACACAAAAGTATATGTATAATATATGTGTTTTAATAATAGAGTTATGGTATGGAGGTAAGACTTACAGATCCCAGCTTTCTTCAAGGACGGTTTCCAAAGCCTGCTTTTAAAATATGGCGGTCATGTCTGTTACCATTTGTTCATCTGCCATTGGATCCACTTTAAGCAAGAATTAGTATACACCATATCCATGCAAGAGCATCAGCATCTGGGAAAGACAAGCTGCTCAGCCTCATCTCATTTCTTGGGAAGGCTGTGAGGCAAATACTTCTGGAACTTAAATAACAAAAGGCAACAGGAAACAGCCAGCACAGACTTACCAGGGATAAACTGGTGCCTGACGAATGTGATAACTTTTAGTGATGAGGCAACTGGGTCTGTGAATGAGGGGGGAGGAAAGGATGCTGCTTACTTTGACTTCAGCAAGGCCTTTAGCATGCTTTCCCATAGTATCTTGTTGCAAGACATGGACTGGAAAGGCAGACTATGAATCTCATGGAAAAAACTAACTGACTGATTAACCAGTCTCAAGGAGTTATAAACAGCATCAAGTACAGTCAGTGGCTGATTACTAGCGGTGTCCCTCATGTGTCAATATGGAGCTACTACTGGTTAATGTCCTGCAGCCTCAGAAGAAGTAGGCTTGGGGCAGTTGAGGGAGGAGTCAGACTCGACTCAAAAGAATGCAGGGTGAGAGATGGCAAACACAAGTGGCAACCCAGGAAAGTAGAATGAGTGTTAGGAAATGAAACTTCAGAGTGAGGGTGATCAGAAACTTGAACAGGACCCACAGAGAGGCTCTGGAGTGGTCAGTCTGCTCTAAGCTGGTCTGGCTTTGAGCAGGGTATGAAACTGGAAGTTCTCTAGAGGCCTCTTCCAAGGTAAATTATGCTATGATTCTCCACCTCCATAAGGGGAGGCTATGTTGTGGGAGCTTCCTTGGGTTCTTCTGTAGCAAATTTCTGTACAAATAGCAGATTCAGCTCTCTGTTTTGGCTTTATCTTCATTGCACTCTCCCTTTGGTCTCCGATATGCTCACTGACTGTCTGGCAGAAATTTGCTTTATAATGTTACCCCGAAAATGTTTATAACTCTGAAAAGTTACTTCAAAAACTGTTTGTGTACTTTCTTTATTGTCTTTTCTACTTTTCAGCTTAATAGAGTCTGAAGTTTTTTTGAAAATTTTCTATAATCATACATGATTTCTGCTCAGCTATTTTCTTCTATTCTTTAACTACTCTCGAATTTTGAGGCTCAGACGTTATTTTACAGTTGACCTAGATTTATTCTGAACATCCTACACAGGATTTACCACCAGAAACTGTTATTTTTTACTAGTGTTTTTTTTTTTCTGTTTTTGTTGGTTTTGTTGAATATTAATGCTAAACCATGGCCAAATAGAGCCCTTTTCATGTGGGTGGAGAAAGGGGATGTTTCATAATGAAGTTGAATTGAAATACAGTCTAGTCTCATTGGTAATTACTGCTTAAACCAGATTTTAGGCCTAATCTAAGATTCAGAATTTTATTTTTTTCAGTGTACTGGGGGAGGGGAGATCAAGGAGGAAGGAAGAGAGGTCAGAAGTCTTTGAACATTTTTGTTTTTAAAGAAGCAATCCTTTCTGATCCCTGAAAATGTATGCTCTGCATCCATCACATAATGTGGCATTTTCTTAGTCTACATAAAGATACTTGAATCTTTCCCCTAGTAGTGTTTATTTCCCTTCTAATCTCTCTCAAGTTTTCATAGTTGTTTCCTTCAGTTCTGGAAGAATGGTCACCCTTATGTGATACTGAGTTTAACTGAGATGCAAAGTCAACTTTTCATTTCATTGTCCTTTCAACATTTGTCTTTATCATAGTCTAATTCAGAGCCATGGTGTTTTATATTTTACATAACTTAATTCCAGATTTCAATGAATTAACACTGTGGAAAACTGAATTGTAAGGACTCCTGTAATTCGCTTAAATGTACAGTTTCATTATGCGATCAAGCACACCTCAAGTGTGCTGTAGATAGCTTTGGATTTCAGAAAGCAAAGTAAGACATGGTGCCTTAATACTTTACAATATGTTCCCTATTTAATTTACACTTCTAATGACGGACTGTAGTTTGTCTTAGCTGGCATCAGTTAAAAGGGACCAAAAACAGGTGAAACAATGAGAACATTTCCACAATAATTTCCTGGTATTAAACCTATGCTTATGCAATCATTGTGTTTTCATTCTTATGTACAAATTTTCTATGCCAAAATTCAGAAGTCTGGTAATGAGTCAGTTAATGTAGCACATAAAATGAAGAGAACATTCTACCATAATAAATTTGAAATTTTAGTTTCTGCTGCATTTGAAAGATGCCACATTTCTAAGCTGAACTGAATATATAATATATACAAGCTCTCATTCTCTAAATTATTCTAAGTACTTAAAATTTTCTAGTGCTGAAGTGGATACAGGAGAAAGGTCCCAAAGAATCAGTGATTCATTAGCATTGAAAAATGTAAGACAGTTAAAAAATGTACATATCCTTATGTTAACTAAGTCTTGGACAGAAAGATAAGCTCTAATGTTTTTTATTGAATTTGCATTTAATTCACTGTGTTGTGGAAAACCCTTAATTTCCAAATAAATACTCTTTACAGAGCAGGAGTGAGTGACCTGTGAGCGAGGGGAATTAAAGACTGAAGGGAAGAGAGAGCCTGCCCTGTTCTCAGTCTTGTTAGCCAGTCCTTCATAAGTGACTAATGATTTGAAGGAAACTCAATAATTTTAGGATGATCATTGCCTAGTATGACTAGAAATCATACACAAGCTGTTTCATGTTCATGACCAAACTCACCAGCCACTTTAAGCAAAGTACGTCCTCCAAGAATTTCCTACAGATTAGATGTAGACTAGGCTAGAGAAATAGGAAAATGCCTTAATGTACACAACTGAATCACGGTTTAGAGGTTTCCCAAACTTCCCATCCTGTGATAGTGCAGCAGATCTGTGGACTCCTGCAGAGCTGGGTGGCCGTATAGTTTCAAACAAGATATGAGCCTGGAAGCACATTACTGCACAGCACTCAGCCAGCACAGAGAGTGCCTCTTTCTTCCTATCTCCACAAGGACTTCCCTGAAGGAACAGCCTGCTTAGTCACAAGGGCTCAGCCGTAAACTGTAAGGATAAAGAACTATTTTCCTGCATGCTGTAGCTTACCTTAGTTTTGAAAGGTTTGTGCCACTTTAACTGAGATCTAACCTGAAATATTTCAGAAATTAAGACATAATATGCAAAGAAGTTCTAGTGACCTCCCAGCTGGGACTTGCTGACAGGGTAAACATGATATTATCCAGTGTGCAACATGTAGCTTACACTTATGTGATGCAATAATGTCCACAACATCCCTCTTGTTAAGACTATGACTGTATTTGGCCCCGTTTACCCTCAGAATACCCACAGTTTCCACAGATGAGGCAAAAATAAAATAAAAATAAATTTAAAAGAAGTTCACTTTTAAGTACCAACTAGTTTCTCTAATAAGACAATTTCAAACTGGAGAGTCTGATTTTTCCCTCATTACTCCAGTCTCACTCTGGGGTAGACTTTTTGAGTTCTGAAGAGCTCATACCAGCATATATGAAGAAAAGCTACACCCAGAGATTGTTCTTTGCCAATGTCAGATAGCATTTGAGCACTGCCACCAACTAATAATCTGTGCTCACAAAAAGGCTCAGGCTGCTGGGATAATAGATAATTGCAGCCACAATTGTCCAAGCAGAGAAATATCCAAATCTCCCGTAGGAAACTGTGAATACATTGAGACACATGACTACAAAATTAACTGCCTGGCTTCAATAAATATGGAAAGAAAACTTTTTAAAAGTTTAGTATGTCATTAGTGTGGGATCTATTGAAGGATTTTTTTATTCTACTTTCTCCAGAGCATACCTATTTAAGACTCAGAACAATCCAGGGGACTGCTGCCGCAGTGTGTATAGAGTTCAGAATGCAAAATCTCTCTTAATTTCACAATGAAAGTGAAAAATAGAATTTCTGATGATTTTTCTACCATGGCACTTTCTTTAGGACAATGTATAAAGGTGAAAATATTACTTCAGCAGCTTTCCTTTTTTTACTTTTTAAATAGACATGAAAAGGAATAGTGATGGCTTCTACTTTCAAGGTGAATTGCACATAATCTTTTTGTTTTGTATTATAGCTCAGATAGATCTGTTCGTTATTTTAATCTTCCTCGGGGTTCCAGAATTGATGTTTAACATCTTGAAATGAGCAGCAAAAAGAGGGACAAAAATGCAAAAAGGAGATACAGAATCTTGGAATAGAATCATAGAACATTCTGAGTCAGAAGGGACCTACAAGGATCCTAATAGATGATCCTAGAAAGGATCATCAAGTCCAACTCCTGATTTCACACACGACAACCTAAAAGTTAAACCATATATCTTAGAGCATTGTCCAAATGCTTCTTGAACACCTAGGACAGTCACCTCCTCAAAGCAAGGCTCACATTAGTCTTGGCACTACTTGTCCTTGGTGAAGCTGTGCTGGGTGTTCCCAGATGTGGTCTTGCCCTTTGTGCGTCTCCAAGTAATCTGCTGGCAGATGTCTGAGAAGAGAAAGAGTTTCTTCCTGGAAATCCAGTTCACAAGCTGCCCCTGAATCTTTGAACTAAAAGGGAGAGCTCATTCTCGGAATGGCTAAGCAAGAAACCACAAAAGCGGTGAGAAGCTTTGTCCTTCTTCCTAGTGAAGAGAGCAAGGGTGCACCTCAGACTGAAACCACCACCACCTCTAGGCCCCAAGGACCTCCCTTGGTGGCCTCTGACATGCTCCTCGTGTCATGCTGGCACAACAGCCCAAAGGATGCCAGGCCCTCTCCTCCCCTCTCCCTTGAGGCTCTGTGCAGAAGAGATGGCACCTTTCTATGCTCCGGGATCAGGGCTGGGGAAGAAGGGCTCACGCAACACTTGGCAATCAGTAATTCTTTTATGGAGCACTGGCAGACCTTACGCAGGCTGGCTGGGCCTCCTTTCCCGCCAGCAGGATGTCTGGATGCTTCGCCCCCTCTAAGTCACTGTTGAGCACGGGGGGCTGCGCCACTTGCAGGGATCCGGGTCAGTGGGGGGTCACTGAGGACCCCCAGCCCTTCTGGAGCACCCTTGCTGTGGGACCCTGGGCACAAGATGAGGAGGGAGCTGGAGCCCAGGGCACATGAGGGGAGGTGGAGGACAGTCCCTGTGCACAAGGGGCAGGAGAAGGTCAGAGGGGAGCGATCCCCAGGAAAGGGGCCCTCAGCCCCCCCAGTTCCCAAATCAGCCATAGTTTTCCACATGCATTGGCCACATTCACAGTCACCAATCACGGAGGCCTCCTGCTGTCACTAGCCTCCTGACTGCCTTTTGCTCCAGGTAAGCCCTATAAAAACAAGCTCCTCAGCAGCTGGCTGACAATGTGCTGAGCACTGAGAGCCTCTTTTGCCATACACACTTGGAAGGAAGAGCAGCTGGAGCAGCAAGGCACGTGGCTGTCCACATTTACATGGGACAGCAAAGTGGCAGCTTCTGGGAGACGAACGGAGGAGAAAGCCACTTCCCAGGAGGAGGAAGTGGAGTCAGAAGAGGGGGAACACCACCCAATAAGGCATGAGAACAATTTCTCATGCTCTTGTGACCAATGGTGTGCAGTATATGAATGTGACTCTATCAGGGAACAGCATGGGTCCCAGGTGTATTAACCCACCATAGAATCATTGGAGGAGGAATACCACTTATGACATGTGAGCGATTGCCCGTGCTCAGGTGACTGATGGTGTGGAGTCCATGGGTGTGGATCCACCAGCAAATAGTGTAGGGTGCAGTTGTATCAATACGGCAAGGAATGGTGTGAGGCCCAGGCATGTCAAACCACCAAAGAAAGGAATGGAAGCTATGCATGTCAATCCTCCAGAACAAGCCAAGGGGTCCATAGGTGTCAATCTGCCACAGAATGACATGGCACCCATGGGAGTGGATCCACTTCAAGATGAAGAAGATCCAAAGGAAGTAAATCCACCTGCAACAGGGCTGATTTGGCACGACCTTAGTGCCCCTGGCTTCCCTTCCATGAGATCACTTCAATGACCATCAAAGGATTGGCTGGCTGGTTCCCCTCCAGCAGCCCAGCCTCCGCAACCAACATTAGTTGGGAGAGGACAAACTCTATGGATAAACTGCAGGCTCACCTGCAAAATCTCCCGCAGTAAACCGTTCTTTAGATTATTGTCAAGAGTTGCACGGGTGTTTCTTTCCCATCTCACCGCCGCTTTGTGTGAAGATCCATTAGCTACACTGTACTTAACGGAACCCAGGATATGATTGAATGTGAATGCCAGGGTTGCTTTGTTGAGTCATACTGAGCTTACCATCAACCCCCAGCTCCCTTTCTGCAGGGCTGCACTCCAGCTTCTTGTCCCAGCCTACGTGTACCTCCAGGATTACACTGTCCCAGGTGCAGAATCTGGCATTTGTTCTTGTTAAATTTCATATGGTAGGTAACTGCCCACTTTACTAGTTTTTCCCTTAATCCTTACCCAGGCTCTCAACCATGTCATCCCCAACTGCAAGTGCCATACAGCCCAACATTTCCTTTATGTGCAACACTACCTCTCCACTTTGGCTGCCCTGCCCTTCTCTCCTAAAGAGCCTCTAACGATCCATCACAGCACTCCTGTTACAGGACTCTTCCCACCAAATCTCACTTATGGCAATGATGCCGTAGCTCTGGGATTGAGCCAAAGTTTCTAGTTCCTCTTCTTTATTCCTCATATTGCACACATTAGGGTACAAACATCTCAAATGCACTCTAGTATACTCATAACAATGTGAAGCAGAGCAAAGTCCAAGATTATACACCATTCCTCAAACATCATCATGCCATCCCATAGATTGTCACTAATAACCCTGAATTTACCCCTTTCTCCCCCTTCAAACCTAGTTTAAAGCTCTTTCAAACAGCGCTCCTAACCTAACTCGTGGGCAAAAAATACTTCTCCCCCACTGAGAAAGATGAATCCCAGCAGGCCCCAGCAGCCCTGGTGTCACATAGACCATCCTGTGACTTAAAACCCTAATATTCTACTGGTGACACCAGCCTCGGAGCCAGGTATTGCTAAGCTGGGTCCACCTGTTTCTTTTGACATCACTGCCTACAACTGGCACGACAGAGGGGAATACTAGTACTAGCACCCTAATACTGCTAGGGTAGCTTGGTTTCAGTTAGTCTGAATAGTCATAAGGGGAATAATGTCTGTAACTGGTGGCAAGGAAAATGAGATAGCAAAATGTATCTGTAAAGAGCAGTGGATGTTGTCTGCCTCAACTTCAGCAAGGCTTTTGACACAGTCTCCCATAACATCCTCCTAGGGAAGCTCAGGAAGCGTGGGCTGGATGAGCGGTTGGTGACGTGGATTGAGAACTGGCTGTGGCAGAACTCAGAGGGTTGTCATCAGCGGTGCTGAGTCTAGTTGGAGGCCAGTAACTAGTGGTGCTCCCAGGGGTCAGTACTCGGCCCAGTCTTGTTTAACTTCTTCACCAATGACCTGGATGAAGAGTTAGAGTGTACTCTCAGCAAGTTTGCTGATGACACCAAACTGGGAGGAGTGGTGGATACACCAGCAGGCTGTGCTGCCATTCAGCAAGACCTGAACAGGCTGGAAAGTTGGGCAGAGAGGAACCTGATGAAGTTGAACCAGGGCAAGTGAAGGGTCCTGCACCGGGGGAGGAACAACCCAATGCATCAGTACAGGCTCGGGGCTGACCTGCTGGAAAGCAGGTCTGTGGAGAGGGACCTGGGTGTCCTGGTGGACGACAGGTTAACCATGAGCCAGCAGTGTACCCTGGCTGCCAAGAAGGCCAGTGGTATCCTGGGGTGCATTAAGAAGAGTGTGGCCAGCAGGTCAAGGGACGTTCTCCTCCCCCTGTACACTGCCCTAGTGAGGCCGTATCTTGAGTACTCTGTCCAGTTCTGGGCTCCCCACTTCAAGAAAGATGAGGAGCTACAAGAGAGAGTCCAGCGGAGGGCTACGAGGATGGCGAGGGGACTGGAGCATCTCTCCTATGAGGAAAGGCTGAGGGAGCTGGGCTTGTTTAGCCTGAAGAAGAGAAGGCTGCGAGGGGACCTTATAAATACTTATAAATATCTGAAGTGTGGTTATCAGGAAGATGGGGCCAGACTCTTTTCAGTGGTGCCCAGTGACAGGACAAGGGGCAACGGGCACGAACTGAAGCATGGGAAGTTCCGTCTGAACAAGAGGAAGAACTTCTTCCCTCTGAGGGTGACAGAGCGCTGGAACAGGCTGCCAAGAGAGGTTGTGGATTCTCCTTCTCTGAAGATATTCAAGACCCACCTGGACAAGGTCTTCTGCAGCCTACAATGACTGCCTGGGTGAAATTGTGTGACATCACACTAATACCTGTGAAACAGATGTCTCTGCTGAATGCTTGGTGGTGAGAAGGCATTGTGAATCTCTGAGTGGGAGATGGTTGTGCAGAGACTGTCAGGATTTTTTTCAGTTTGAAGCTGTTTAGCTATATGTATGAGCAGCTACAAATGCTGTCCTCTCTATGACCTTCTACAACTAGTTTATGTAAGAAAACAGTACTTTTGTACTGTCTTACCAGAAGTATTTTGTAAGGTGATAAATACCAGCAGAGATCAGGCTTAAAATTACCTTTCAGTTTTGCAACAGGAAAAAAATTGAAACAAGAGTTGAAAAAATCCTGTGTTTGAAGGTGGTTGGGAGATACTTAGACAGTGTGATTTATCCATTTCCTTTGTGTATAACATAGAAATGAAGACTTCTGCACCAGCTGAGAATTATTTTTCTCCTCCACATCTTAAATTCCCCATGTTTTCATTACAACAAAAGAACTAGGAAGTGCGCAGGGAACTTGAACTGGGATCTTTCATGTAACAGCACACAGCCCTGTTAGAATCAGATAAATGGCTTATGGCTTTTGAGGACAGTTTTGTTACTTTTTTAGGTACTTTTGGCTGTTTATATTCTATTCTGCAGATTAGTATTTCTAGATGAAGTGATTTCAGTTATCAAGAGGTAGGCTGATGCTCATACTTCTAGGTTTGTGGATCTGTTTTTAGATGTCAAATTTTGTCCATCACCCATAGAGAGAATAGACGTTAAGTCTTTTTCTTGTCCCTGCTATACTTTTGTCTACTTATACAGCTGCCCGTGAATCAAGTAGTGCATGCAGATCAATTACAGTAAAAGAGATTTTCCACATTTTGACCTATTGTTATACTGCCATCTTTCTAGTTATACTTGGTGGCTTGAGGAAAATCTAATGAAACAGAGGTGGAGGAATGGATTTTAGCATTTTTTTGGTAAATATCACTACTTTTTAATAGTACCCTGTCAAATTCTCTTTTGAAATTTTTTGTGAAAAAAAAAGACATTATCGAGCATGCTTGCTTAGACCCTGTCAGAATAAAATAGCAATCACCATCAGGATGGCTGATACTAGTTTCGAACATGGCTTCTCCAACATTGACAGGAATGTTGTTGAAAAAGCTGCCAAGAAAATGGAAGGATGTGCACATGAGTGTATGCAATAAATAGTGAAAGCTTTGTTGAATCATAGAATCTCAGAATCATAGAATGATTGGGGTTGGAAGGGACCTTGTAGATCATCTAGCTCCAACCCCCCTGCCATGGGCAGGGACACCTTCCACTACACCAGGTACCTCAAAGCCCCATCCAGCCTGGCCTTCAACACTTCCAGGGAGGGGTCATTCACAACTTCTCTGGGCAACCTGTTCCATTACCTCACTACCCTTACAGAGAAGAATTTCTTTCTCATATCTAATCTAAATGTACCCTCTCATAGTTTAATGTCGTCACCCATTGTCCTATCAGTACCCCTCCTGACACTGGGTGCAAGTTCCTCCCTAAGGAGAGTACCGCAGGACATCATGATAAGCATGCATTCCCAGGTGCGAGGTACTGTGAAAGTACATGAATTGCTGCAAGCAGATAAAATGTTATGATTGTTATTGTGATTTTGTTGTGTTATTGTGACTGTTGTTATGATTTTGTAGCAGTGTGCACTCAGTCGTGCAGTGCTGAATGAGGCAGATTTTTCTCACTAATAGTTAATTGTTACTTAAAATGATGGTTAAGACTATGACATTAAAATTCCATCTTAAGTTGTTTTGGAGGAAAATGAATAATTCAGTGGAGTCCTTTCATATAAAAGTAATTTAAAAAAATTTCTTTTTTTTTCCTCTTCCACCGCAAACACCATGCACAGAGAAAACAGTAGGACAAAGTGTGGTGTTTTTAGTAATCTAAGCATTATGATAACCTTTCTTTGTGTGTGTGTGTGTGTATCTATATATGCACACATACAAAAAGTGCTTGCTGTGTGTGCAAGTTGCTGTCATTGCTACTTCTTTGTCTTCTCCTGTCTGAAAAATACAAAGGGAAGACGATCTATTGCTTCTGCAGATAATTCCTCTCTCATTGTCCTGAAAGACACAAAAGAATAGCTGGGAGAAGTATTTTCTACTTCACAGGGGAAAAGATTTCACAAAGAAAAGAGAAACAAGCACCTCGCTCCAAGAGGATCCCTGTGGTAAAGGTTCGAAGGGCAAGAAAAAAAAAACTGAGGAGTCCTCCATTGCTCTCAAAGAAGATGACGGAAAGGAAAGACTTGACTTATTTCTTCTGTCCCACAAAGTATGTAGTAAATTGACCTTTTGCAGCCTTGTTAGGACTGGAGAAGGAGAGATCTGCTGTATAAGATCTTACGTGACATAAGTGTCAAAACCCTGAAGTTGTTGGGGGGAAAAAAATTCATAAAAGGGCGACAAAGAGGCTGACATTTGAAGCTCTGTTCAGGAACGCCTGTGACAGTTCTGACATGAAGGGCTTGGAAAGTTTAAGGTGGAAGAAAAAAAGATTCAGTAAGACAAAATTCAGTAAATTCCCCTGGAATATGCTCAGGTTCACATTCCTCATTTACCTCTGCTTTCCCCTTATTCATTCAAGGGTCATTGAGATATTTGAATCTCAGTCCTTCTCACCATGTTACCACCTCTCTTTAGAAAGAAAAAAATGCTTTGAAAGAACAGGCTTATTCTGACATGAAATGGGGGGAGGGAGGAGGGAGACATCTACCTCCTTTCCTTTCAAACCCAGAAATCTTGGGTAAGATAATATCAGGATCTAGAAGAATTAAGTGTATGCTCTCTACAGGCTGTTGAGCAAGAATGGGGTTCCAGAAGAAGACATTTCTTAACCCAAGCTTGAAAAGGACTTTCAAGATTGGGAATAAGCTCAGCGTTTTTGAGGTTATTCTATGAAACTTTGTAATAGCTTCATTGTGGGATACCAATGAGTTAAAGAACTTCAAATGGATGTTGTAAGAATGGCTGGCTGAGTTGGACCAAAGCTTTTCACTGTATCTCTAGCACTGGCCAAGAGTGAATGCTTAATAAAAGAATGGGACAAGTAGGCAGTGATATGTCCCTGGAATATCCTCCAAAGTAATTCCAAGTCAAGGATCAATGTGAAAGGACTTTTAGATGCAGAATTATGTTTCTGTATTTTATAGCCTTCAAAAGATTTTTTTTTTGTCAAAGTGCTTTTTCCTTTGCTGACTAACTGAATAATGTCTGGTACTAAACTTGTCACAAGTATTTTTAGTATGGAGAAACACAGATATAGCTAATATTTTTCTACTGACTTTTTGGGTTTTTTTGTGGTTATGAAAAAAGAAGAAAGGGGATTGTTTGTGTGTATAAATATAGTCTGATTTAAGAACATCTTGACCCATTTCTAATTATTTCACTCTGAGGGAGGTGATTTCAGAGGACATCCTGTGCTTCTGAGCTGGAATTTGACTCCTCATTGTAAGTTAACTATGTTAGTGGTAAACTCTATTTGATAGTGTCGTTCTCTGAAAGTCAACTTAAAAAGTATGGAAAAGTCTGCTGTTTGTTAGAAGGGAACATCGTTGTCTGCCAAGGTTATTAAAGTTGAGAACTGAAGGGAATAATGAAAGATTCACTTCTGGAAAGAAATGTACAGTTATATTTCATGTATGAGAATAATTTTGTTCAACATACCTAAAAATTAAAATCTTTCATTTATAGTTTTCTTGAACTTCTACCAGTCAGAACCTGAAAGTGAGGTATCATGAGCTAAAGTTTTCTTTTTATCACTATTGCACAGCCTTATTCTCAAATCTGAGTAGGTTTACTTTAGAATGAATGTATCAGGGACTAAGAAGGTATTATTTCATTGTAGCTGATCAAGTTTTAGGCCTTATTCTGTAAGGGAATAAATACTTTCCTGTAATAAAATTTTTTATGCCCCAAAATCTGACCTCGAAATTTATTTGTTGATTCAGCATATCCTGTGGATGCATTGTATAAAAAATTTATTTTCATTCCTTCAAAAAAGTGTTTTACATCTAGGATACACAAGGAGACAGAGGTCTGGGGATTTATTTCTTCAATTTTATCTTCCCAGTATTCCCAGATGCTGGTGCTTGCTCACAAGCAATGCAGGTACCACAGTATGAATCATGAACATTTGACTCAGAAATGGAACAGTTATTTCTTATTTTCTTGTACATCTATTCCTCATTAAAAAATCAGAGCATTTCACTAACAAGGGTTAAACGAATGGATTTTCAGCATCAGATGAGTTATTAGGTAGTAACAAAGGACCCTAACTGTAGATAGACAGTAAAACACTGAAAATCTTATTTCAGACTGGTGGAGGAAAAAAAAAAGTTGGTATAATTAGAAATTATATTCCATCATCAAAGAATAAAATGGGTGGTCACTTGTTATTGAACTCTTACTAAAAAAAACCAACCACCACACAGGATATAACATTCCTGTATGATTTCAATGCAAATAAAAGAACCTAAGAATATATTTTAAGCTTCTTTCAAAAATTATTCTTGATGTATATGCTATACTCATGTCACATATAGTAAATCATAACATCACCTGTTCCACTGAGCTATTAAACTGAGCATGTCAAGGATTATAATCTTTGTAAGTGGTCTATTATAGTTGTTGTTTTTCATAACATACACACAAAAAAAATCCTGTCTGGAAGGCATTTGGTAATCCCATGAAATGATTCTGAAAGATTACAACAATCAGAAATTTAGAAGAGTGTTACAAAACCTCGCACAAAAAGGATAATCTCCAGGCAGAAATAAAAGATTAGTGTGATATTTTTGTTATCTGGTTAAAAATAAGAGATGTGATCAGGAAAGAAAGAATTCCTGTGGTACCCTTGCCATCAGGAGAATTTCCTCTCCGAACCTTTACAACATATTTAGCATACATGAGAGGGAATGAGGAAGAGCACAAGCATTTCTGGAATCTGTCGATCATGATTTGAGCATTTCAGAGGAAATCAAACCAGCAACACAAGGACAATAAGGGTGGTGAACTTTTAGGAGGAAACACCCGCCATTTTAGGAAGATTTAGGCAAGGAATTTGGACAGCTACATCATGAAAGAATCACTTAATGGCTAGAATCATAACACAGAGCAAATGGAGTGAGCTGGACATGACCCTTCATGGATCAGAGAAGGAGTGCAACAGTACACCTTGGAGAACTGCTAGATCAGCATAAATTAAAGCTGTTCTCTGGTTCCCTTAACTTGCACCATATAACATTAAGACTGAAAGAGCAAAGAGTCTAGGCTCTACCTTTCTTGCATTTGTCTCCTTTTCTCTCTCACTTATTGCAGTGATATTAGGGATTTCAAGTCAGGTCTATGTAAAGCCTCCAACAACTTGCAAAAAAGAGTTTTATTTCTGGTTAATCCAAAAGAGTCAGGATGAGGAAGATTCAGACAAACTAGAAGAGGTGGTTCTTCACACAGTGGGCATTAGAGCTGTGAAATTCATTGCCAGAGGATGTTGCAGATGGTGAGAGATTACCTTGACCCAGAGGTTACTGGACAAAAGCATGAACAATAAAGCTATTTAAAGATACTAAATATAAATTGATACCACGTATTTCATAGAAATACTAAATATACATCCTACTGAAGAATTGCACCATATGGAAAATACTTGGAGCCTGGCAAAGCACATGAGTAAATGGGAAATATCCTTCACTGATTCTGATTTTACTCACTTTAAAGCATCTTCTTGTGACCAGGGTTTGAGACAGAACACCAGGCCAGCTGGACCTTTGTTTGATCTAACACGTCTTCTGTTCTTTTGATTTGAAAACATCAAATTAGGCTATTTGGCTTCTCAGCATACGAAGATCTGTGGATGAGTATATAAAGATCTGTGGTTGCCTGCAGTATTCTCAGCTGTACAGACATATAAGGCTTTTGTAGGTTCAAGTGAAATCAGGGGGACCTAAAGCCCTTATATTTACAGCTTAATTCTCTCTCAAGTTTTTCAAGGAGTTTTTATTTCTTTTCTTGCTTTTTCTTTGCTTTTTTTTTTTCCGAAGGGGTGTTGACAGTGAAGACTGAAGGACAGGATGACAGCATGATCTTGTCAGTAACTTGGGGGTTTTTATGCTTACTAAGAAATGTCTAAAATATATAGAAATGGAAGAAGATACTCACCAAGCATTCACAGACTACAGTACTGTGTGGTGGTAGAGTGAAATTTCTGCTAAGATATGTGAATTTACATTTGTATGTTCATTTTTGGAAAATAGTATTCGCATCACTTCAGAGATGCGTATCCTATTTCAAGAAGAATGACTGACAGAAAGGTCTGCAGTATTGTTAGTTGTCTGCAGGTGGGAACACCTCCTAAATGTCTAGGTAGAAATAGGAAGTATCGACAGACGATATTGATTTAGAATACTTGGCTGGGTAGAGTAAACCCTGACAGTACATGTGCCTGCTGTCCTGATCCATGAAAACTGCTCAAGAGTGCGGGCAGGGAAAAAATGTAGAGCATCTTATCAGTATGAAAGGTCATGAATCTGGTGCAGCAGAAATATATTTTCAGAAACCAGGAGTTTGAAAGATTCAGAGAGCAACCAGAGACTGGGGAAAACTCACAGGATTACACAGACACTTAGAAAGACTCTTTGCAGACATACCTATGTATGTAAGATTACTGGCAAAAGTAGGATAAATAGGTTTCAGAAAATCAGAGAAAGGACATAAGGCAGGTATGTCTGTGATTTTGAATCCCTATCGGTATTAACACAGCTGTGAACAACAGCCTCCCATTGATGCCATGCAACATAGCAGTACTACAGTCTTTTCTAGTGAACCTCCTAGACACAAAAGTTTCCACTTCTTAAAGAAATACATATATTGTCTTTTCTTCAAAAACCTGAGTTCATGCAGAAGTGAAGAATCTATCTCCAGTGTTTCTAGTGGTGCATTAAATTTTGTCCACAGCAGTAGTGGATTTTCCAGCAAGCAAAGGGCAAACATATTCAAACAACCATATACTTAAGGAAAAGGGAAAAACCACCCAAAGCCCTGTAACAACACTGCCACTCAGAAAGCTAATGACTTCATCTGTGTGGGTCCTGTGAGCCGCCAAAGAGCAGAAGCAGAACGGGAACTGCAGATGCTTCACCCTATGCTCCTGGGGCATGCCTTATGAAGGGTTGACAAAAGAGAGTAAAGAAGTTGTATGTCGTTGCTCAGTTCATGTGTGGGTCCAAAGACAGCGCAAGACGACACATTAAAAGTGTGCAAAGCTCACTCTCAGTGGAAGGGGGGAGGGGAAAGAAAATGGGAGGGACACAAATTGTCCAAAGAGATATTTCATACCACATAATGTCATGCTCAGTGATAAATCAGTGTAAGATGATTACAATGGGGATTTTGTCTTCCAAGGTGTCCATTGCTCATAGACTGGCTGGGCATCGGTCTGCTTGTGGGAACTTGTTTGTCTTTGAGTCTCTTCTCTGACCCCATCTTTTCTTCACTTATTAAACTTCCTTTATTTTGGCTGAGAAGTTTTCTTGCTTTTCCTGTTCTCTCCCCTGTCCTGCTGGAGGGACCAAAATAGTGAGCAAGTAGCTGTCTCGGTGCCTAGTTGATGACTGGGGTCAACCCATCACAGTATTATAAAGTTATTTAGTATCATATGAACGTGCACTGTAGCTGACTTAACAGCTAAATATATATCTATGGCTATATATATTAAGGTAAAGACAGTATTCATGCCAAAAACATGTCAAGACTTACAGCTGTTAGATTTTAGCTTATTCTGTAATAGAGCCTTACTGTTTTATTCTTAACTCCCATCAAGATTCATTTAAGTATCTCATATTATTAAAATCAGTTTCTAGAGTGAACTTAACACACCTTGAGATATTAACAAAAAAACAGGATTTATAATATTTCTTAGGCTGACTGGAATAAGACAAATTCTGTCCCACCTGGGAAATATAACTTTTTTTCCCCCTCTTTCTCCAGTCTAACCATTTTTCTGCTTTCTTGTTCAATAAGGCTAAAATCTGTGGATTTCAATAGAAAAAGGTCCCACTGACTTCATTTTTTTTTAAGTACAATCACAAGTAATGAAGTACAGTCTTAGCAGTGCTATAGAGGTGCTCTTTTAAAGCAGATCTGTTAGGGCAGATTTTCTAAGGTGCACTAGAATTACTGGAATTATCTAGTTCTATTACAAATATTTTACCTGAATATTTGAATTTACAACTTAATATGTTTACATATCTCTGTCCAAAGAAGAGATTGCATTAAACGGTTATTCTTTTATGTTCCTTTCTCCCCTGTTTTAAAAAGAACACATCACTGAATTTCTGTCAATGTCTTCTTCAAAATGCCACCGAAGAATGTAGCTGGGACTTTGGCTTTTAATCAGTGTAAGGAATAACAGAGAATACACAATTGCTTCTTTATCCATTAAAGCAATGTTTCTTATTTTTCCTTTAGTACTTTTGTGGTGAAAATTCAGTTCATTTTTTCTGTGACTGTGTTTTTTTCCAGTCCAAAGTATTTATGTAAAAAAATGAAATTTCAACAAAGATACTGTATCACAGAACCTCCATGTAGTCTTTTTAGATCTAGTGCATTTATATTAATGAAGTGAATTGATATAGCAGATAACACATACTCAACTATCTTTCAGTGACTGAGGTTTTTTTAAACCCGAGTATTGTGTTATCTGTCATACATGTAATTCAAAGAAGAAACGTCTTCTGTTTTCTTTAAAGATTATGAAATTAAGTGATAAAATGATAATTATTCTCTTTTCGTCCACAGCTCTAAGCAGCCTTTGCAAACATTAAACAGCCCGAGAAAGTAATTAAACAGTCTCTCTCCAATCCCTAAACTTGTCAAGTTGTGTGGTAACAGATATGGAAGGCTCATTAACAAAGGAGGAAATAATCCCTCATTTTATTACAAATTTTAAACAGCCGAAACATACAACATGTAAAATCAAGCTCCCAAGTCACCTGTTATAGAGTGTTAAGCATTAGCTTACGAAAACAGTGCATTCTTCTGAGCTGAAACTCTTCTAAAGTCATTCTCCTTCTTCTCTTTATGTTGTCCATTTCTTGTCAACAGTAAATAAAAGGACTTTTAAAAGTTTTTCTTCTATTTTCACAGTGTACGTTAAAAAGCTCTAACAAAACATTTCTGTGCTTGACAGAGGGTCTTTTGTTTCTTTTTCCAGCTATAGGAAAAATGTTATCTCTTTTCCCATTTTGCCTTGCTTAAGTCCTCAACTCAAAATTACAACCCATAGTTAACTTAGCATGACATGGGTACACTTGGTATCTTGCTCTCTGTCTAAACACGTTTTAAAGCCTTCTTAAACCAAAGTTTTCCAGATGACCTCTGGTAATTTGATCAGCCACAAGGAGGATATGTCTGGCCATGAAAACAGGCATATGATCACTTAAAATTGTTTGGCAAAACTGCTAAGAAAAACACCTGCTGTAATATGTTTGGATTCTAAGGGTCTTTAAGGCATACAGCTATACGAATCATAGAATTGTAAAATGATAGAATGGTTTGTGTTGGAAGGGACCTTATAGATCATCTAGTTCCAAACCCCCTGCCATGAGCAAAGATACCTTCCACTACACCAGGTTTCTCAAAGCCCCATCCAACCTGGCCTTGAACACTTCCAGGCAGGGGACATCCATAGCTTCTCTGGGCAACCTGTTCCAGTGCCTCACCACCCTCATAGTGAAGAATTTCATTCTTATATCTAATCTAAATCTACCCTTTTATAGTTTAAAGTCTTTGCCCCTTATCCTATCACTACAGGCCCTTGTAAAAAGTCCCTCTCCAGCTTTCTTATAGGTCCCCTTTAGGTACTAGAAGGCTGCTATAAGGTGTCCTTAGAGCTTTCTCTTTTCCAGGCTGAACAATCCCACCCCTCTGAGCCTTTCCTCATAGCAGAGGTGCTCCACCCCTCGGATCATGCTTGTAGCCCTCCTCTGGACCCGCTCCAACAGGTCCATGTCTTTCCAGTGCTGAGGGCTCCAGAGGTGGACGCAGGACTCCAAGAGGGGTCACACCAGAGCAGAGTAGAGGGGCAGAATAAACCTCCCTCAACCTGTTGTCCATGCCCTTTTTGATGTATCCCAGGATGTGGCTGACCTTCTGGGCTGCAAGCGCACACTGCTGGGTCGTGTTCAGTTTCTCATCAACCAGCACCCCCACATCCTTCTCCTAAGGGCAGCTCCCAGTCCGTTCTCTGCCCAGCCTGTATATGTTCTTGGGATTGCCCTGACTCAGGTGCAGGACTTTGCACTTGGACTTGTTGAACCTCATGAGGTTTGCATGGGCCCACCTCTCAATCCTGTCCAGGTCCCTCTGGATGGCATCCTTTCCCTCCAGTATGTCGACTGCACCACACAGCTTGGTGTTATTGGCAGACTTGCTGAGAGTGCACTCAATCGCATTGTTCGTGTCACTGACAAAGATGTTAAACAGCACTGGCTCCAGTACTGACCCCAGAGGAAAGTCAGCTTTCACTGTTCTCCATTTGGACACAGAGCCATGGACTGCAGCTCTGAGTGTGGCTGATGTACCACGGACTACTATATATATGAAGAATGAACAAGACAGCCTGAGTATATGTTACAGTGCCGTATCTCAGCTGGATTCAACAGTGCATTTAGTTTTCCGTGGCATATTCTGCAAGCAGTATGCAGCTAGTTAAGAAATCTTCAAAAGCAACAATGTTATTAAACTAAACTGCAAGAACGATTACATAGCATGGTCTACTTGACTCTTACATTATTCCAGTTTTACACTGGTTTTAGTGTGAACTACTGCAAATTTTTTAGTTTCCTATGTCTTAGTGCTTATCCAACAAACACAGTTTATATAAATTTCTCGTCACAGGCTGGACTTTCTGGCTTTAGGCACATAAAGTGCTGAAGTTAAGGATCTTCTGCACTGGTAATCAGAGAAGTTTAGACTCACCTGCAGAGACTGAGGAAAGTTCTTAGCAACCTCTCTCTGTCTCCAGAGGCAACAGAGGCAGAGGAAGCCCAGAACTTCGGCTGGTGACGGGACTCCTCTGGCAGTCTTGGAGTTGGATGTCTGCTGTAAATCAGCTGCATAGGTTCTCCTGCAATGAGGGGAAATCAACAAACATGCCTGGATGTTCATGCCAGTGGGCAGAACAGGGAAAATGTGGGGCCTACCTCTCATAATGGACAGTGGCAGGAACAGACAGCCTGGTTAGATGTGGTGACCCGTTTGGTGTCCACCTGTCGGCAGCTAGAGTCCACAAGAAGACCTGCAGGTCCCTCTTGCTAGTCCTCCTCTAGTGCAGTGCCTGTGCATTGTGTCCTTAGTCTCTATTTACAGAACAGTAATTTACTGGAAAATATATTCCTGAATATTACTGTAATAACCCTCTTGAGTCTCTTATATCACTGCCCGCAATCGAAAGGGCAGATCTTGAGCTACTGTAAATCACACTAGCTCCGCTGATTTGAGTAGAGCTGTATTGATTTACTGCTGCAGAGGATCTGGTCTGAAATATTTCTGTGGTATTGTGTGCGTTAGATTTAGAAGATTTACAGGTTGTATAACAAAGCTAAGAAGCCTTAGCATAACCATTCTGACTGGCCAATGTATTTCTTTGTCTTAGAGGATACATAAACAATTAACTTTACCAGCCCTAGTGTCTAAAGTAGGAAAATTAATATCTGGGATAGTGCTTTTATACTAGCCGCTTTGAAACATCTTAATTAATGCTAATAGGAAAATATTTCTTCAATTATGTGTATTTTACTGACATATTCAGGCTATAGGGTCATACTGTAACTGGCTGGGTCTCAGAACTGGAAGGAAAAAGACACATTTCACTGACATGCCTTCTAATCAGCTGTATGGCGTATAGCTTTTTACACTTCAGAGTAAATGGTTTTAATGATAATTAGCAAAGTTATTTCTGAAAAAAAAGTCTGCTGGATGCAGTGAGAGGAATGAAACTTTAAGTGTTGATAATTGGTTAACTAAAAATTCTGAAAGTTCATTTCAAGTGCCATAATGAATTCTCCTTAAAAGCTTGTTTGAGTGTATCCTTTTCTCTTCCTCTGCAAATGGAAAGAATGATAGTCGTTGTTGTATGGAACAGCAGTGCACCAGACTATTTTATCAGTACTTTATTGGAGTGCAGATGAGAAGGTGTTAGCTGTCTAAAACCACAGGTAGGTGTCTTGTGAAAGTTACTTCATTTTAGATACACCAGAGTTGCATTTTCCTTTGGCTTTGGTTGAATAAGATCTGGATAACTTTTATGTGTATCTATGCGTGTAGGGTGCTGAGACAAGTAAAGCTCAGCCAGTGTAAAACCTTACCTGCAGAACAGGTGGTACTACCCTACACCCTGTCCTTCCCTTCCTGATCCTGACCAAATAGTCTTCTTGACTTTCCCCTTTTTTTATAGCTCCTTTATGCTTCTAGATTACTTAATATGCATGCCAGTTCAGCTCACTAAGCTGACAGAAAACTCAGTGGGTGCGAGGAGGAGAGCAAATAGTTTTCTTCTGGCTTAGCTGAGGTGTCAGAAGAATGGCAGAAGTAGTCAAAATGTGTAGGAGAAGATGACAAAACTGGGAAGAGAAACAAGGTCCACCTTCTTTAGCACAAACTAATTGCCAAATAAGCTCAATTGTTTTATGTAATTCTGGCATTCTTTTGCAGTATAGCCTAAACTTCCTAGACCGAACAGTGAAAAAATACTATTATTTTGTGTCTCTGAAATGAGTACACACACATTTAATTACTTAACAATGTTCCTGTTGGCTTAGAATATATTAGTAGTTGCAGAAATATATTTAAAATAACTTGCACAAGAAAAAAAGAAATTGTCAGAACTGGAATTCATGTTGTTCCACATGCTGTGTTTCGTAAGAGCATGGGAAACATCTGTGTAAAAGCATATGATATTATTATGGGCAAAGATGGTGCTTGCCAACTGTTATAATAGAGGCATCCAAGCAGCATGAGTTCACTTTTTTCTTATGTTCATAGAAATTTGGAACTCAAATTGTTCATTTTAACTTCAGCATTTTTAGCATGAAAGTGAGTAAGTCCTATGTATTACCACCTGAAATTATCTCTACTGATCCCATTTGCTGATTAGAATTCAGCTGCCTTTCTTCTGAAATTTAACTACCCTAGATTCTCCTACTGTACACAGCAAGTAATCAAAGATATACCTGTTGGAGGAAGGACAAAGAAGAAAATACAAAATTAATCTGAATGTAAGGAGGAAAAATAGAAATTTACCAGGAGATCATAAGGTAATCCTTGACAAAATACAAAATAAAATAAAAACACATGCTCTCAGGCATTATCCCTCTGAACAGATAAACTGTCTAAAAGCCTGAGAAAAGTCAGATATTCTTGCCCTCTAGCTAGGAAAAAAAAGCAACTGTAACTTCTGAGATACTCTGACTATTGCCTGTATTGTCATGTAGTGTATTATCATTTTGACTATAGTATGGGTGAGAATTTAGATGCAATAATTTGTTGGTTTTTAATTATTAAAACAATAAATGTCTAGTTGCTAACAGGTTGAATAATAATGTTCTTATGAAAAGTGAATAGCAATGAGTGCTTTTCTGGATGATATTTATGTAAAAATGTTATAATGACGGATGTCTCACTTTAAAGATCTTAGGATCTGGGTAAAGTGTGTGATACCTTCTGTCCCGTGAATGGAATTTTGGTTGCAAATGTGCCATCACAATGTGTGATGAGCAACATGAGAGCAATGAACAAGTTATAGCTGATCACAAAGATGCAAAACAGTACAGTGGAAGAATGATTTAGAACAAAACTGGATTTTCTACTTTATGAGATACTCTGTGAATTCATGTATAGTTTATACTTCTAAAAAGTAATAAAAGAAAAAAATGGGAAAAAAGTCTAAATTGCTTTGGGTTAACAGGAACAACTCTGGTAAATCTATATCTCAATCTCATGTGGGCCTTTGTATCTTTGTCTTTATATTTATATGCATATAATCATATATTTATGTGTGTGCGTATATATGCATGTATGTATTTTTAAAAATGCATATTTTCTTAAAATGTCTCCCAGCTTCAGAAACTGAAATGCTTCTTTGTACAAGGTGAGAAACTCATAGGAATAAAATATGTCAATTGAATAGAAAAAAAATTTTGAAAATCTGTTAATAATTCAAGTTTTTAAAAAAATATGTTGGTAAAAAATAGAACTCTGTTTTCAATAATATTAAATTGAAGAAATGTACTCAACATGGGAGCAGACTTTCTGTTATTTTTTCCTCTTGCTGGCCTCCTAAACGCCTAAAGATACATGGTCTGGTGACACAACGTGGTATAAAGATGACAACATGCAGGAATTTGCAAGATAGCACATTAAACTTCAAAACTGTATTCTTCGCATTGCCTGAGTTACAGATTCATGTGAGGCAATGTAAATTCCATTAGTTTTGTTTTTCAGTGGTTCTTTCATACTGTACTTTTGGGCCAATATCACTCCATGGAAGAGGCCACACATACAACTTCATGGATCCACAAAGCATGTGTGACCTTTTGGCAAGTATGCAAGATCTAGTCTCTTTTTACTGCAGCCTCTTTCAGACAAGCTCTCATAATTTCTTTGTTTGGTACTGCAGGAACATGGAAGTACATGAATCTGTACACATTCCCCTCTGCCCTAAACCATTTTTCTTTGACAGCTCAGTTTGCCCATGGCACTGCGGTTTTGCTGTGAGAGAGCGCTGGAGCAGCTGTTTGGTGTCTAAATCATTCTTTGTGAAGAGTGTGCATCAAATTTAGCAAGGTGTTGGGTTTTTTTCCCCCAAGGAAAAAATGAAAGTGTGTATGACTTTGCACAAATATCATGCAGTGTTGCTATTTTTGTCTTATATTAAAACAAATAAATAGCTTTCAGAGCTATGAAATGCATTTGCATTTTTCTAGTCAAATCTGAAACAGGACAAAAAATGGGATTTTTGCACTGAACATGAATGCAATCCACTGTGTAAAAAATGGCTATCGGCTGTGTAGTTATATCTTTCACCAGCACATTGCATGGTGAGTCAAGACTGCTAATGTGTGCTGGTCCTAATCCTACACTGCTGAAGACAACAGATCTTAACTGAGGCCTAAAGGAATCTGAAGAAAGATTTGGAAAATTTCACTGTGAAGCTACCATTAATATTGTCTTCCTCCTCATTTTTCCATTATAATATTAGCTGGAAATCACACTGGACTTTACTTCTAAATTCTGTTTTCCAACACAGTGATTCTAAAACTTTGGTCTTTGTGATTCGTACTGCTGTTGGAAGTGATCCAGCTGATTCATGAAGTTTGAAAGAAAAATCTTCAGACTGTCAGTCTGAGTGACCAAGTTGATCTTACAAGAAAGTCGGGTGTTTGAAAATCATTCTGTGACTGGGAAATCTGGGAGCCGCTATATTGAAAGGCAGGAATAAAAAAATGCATAGAGCCATAGGTTAAATATTTCAAAATATCAGGAAACACTTTCATTCCTTACCTGGAATCAGTAACTGTGTAAGAACCTCTCAGGTGCCTGTAATAACGTTCCTGATGGCGCTGCGGAATATCTTAAGAATAAAAATCATTTATGTCTTTTTTGGGGGGACGGAAGTGGAGAGGAGAGGGAGAGGGGAGAACTGCTGCACAACCTAACAGCAATTTTTCTATCTCAAAATACTTTTTTCTATCTTCAGTTCTGCAGCTGAGAGCTGGCATTTTGTCATTTCAGCATGTCATATTGTTACATTGCACAACTATGTGATGCATTGAAATGTCAGTTTCACCTAAAAATTGAAAGTTATGCCACACAACCGTTTTTAGCTAATAGGATGGCTGTTGGTTCACATAGCAGATTTCCAAGGCAATATGAAGAAATGAGCTTGTCTGAGAACTGTTATATATTTTGCACATATCTCAAAATATACCTAGTTTGCCTTTATAAGTTTTGAATTTAACACTTCCTAGATTAAAAATTTTAAAAGGTTTTATTTGTGAAAGAAAAAATGTTTATTTACACAATTTATTTAAAATATCTTGTCTTTGTTCAGAATAAAAGACAGTGCTTTCCCCACGGTTGAATAGTTCTATATTCCATAGCCAGTAAACAGGAATATACATTGCTCTTTAATATTTATTTCCTGCAGCTGCTAAATAAATCTAGAAGGTGGCATTGCATGATTATGCCTCATCCAGTTCTGTGTATGCTGGAAAAGAGATCCAAACACGGAAAATCCTTTCCCTGGCAGCCTCCTTCATCCTTTTTCCTTTCTCTAGGGCTAAACTGTGTGAGGGACCACCAGGAACTGGGGCACCCCAACTGTTTGTCACTCAGATGTTCAGAGTCAAGAATGAAATAAATCTATGGCATTTTTGCTAAAAGGGAGTATGCAAAGCATGAAGGTTTCAGCTGTACTTCTTCATGTTCTTAACAGTTTTTAAACTCCTCCAAGGAAGAACATGACTAATAAAGCTGCACCATTCCTCGCAGTTTTTGTTAGACTCAGTTCTAAGAATGTGTCGATTTTGTGGATCCAGTTTGGCCTAGGCTTTTTAATAAACTGTAAGCTTATTTTATGCTTATTATAATTACTGTGTAACTTTCTTATAAAAATTATTTTATGGTATGTGTTATGAGTACTAAACCAATCCCAGAATCTCCAAAAATCTGTCTTTCAGTGCTGCAATACAGAGGGAAAGGAGAGGGAATGGAGATTGTGATACAGCTCAAACCATGGATAAAAAGCTATAGATCCTCCCCTCTGCAGGCTGACTGAAGCCTCGTTCTGGCCTTTGTCAGGAACTTTGCTTTCACTGTCTTCTTCTTCCCCAAGTGATGTCCTTTTTTGTTGCACTGAGCAATTTAATTGATTTCCTTAAGATAGTAGCAATGAATTGAAATAAAATGGTCTGGTGTATCTGAGTTTTTTTAGCAGTAGAAGCTGTCTTGGTTTTTGCTTTTTTTCGGTGAAAATTGTTTTGGTTTCTTCCACAAGCTTCCACCATTGCTTTTTGGTGGTGGCAATCGTGGGAGTGGGGGTGGCAGGTTCAGTGAGAAAGAACATAAGATCTACTAATTGCACAGGGTGTTTCTTAAGTAGTGTTTTAGAATGCCGTGTTGCAGAACCACAGAACTTCAATTCAATTCATTTCTATGCTATGCTATGCTATGCTACACTGTTCTATGCTATTCTGTTCTATTCTATTCTCCTTTCTTCATCTTTATTGTAGAGCTCAGCCCAGGAAGTCAGTGGAACTGGCACCTTACAGTGACGTTCCTTTCAAAATCATATACGTTATATATATATATATATATATATATTTTGACTGGGACCACTGAAAACTGGTTGTATGCCTTTGATATACAGATAAGACTCTAAAGATTAGATTTGGAAGAAGACTTCTTACACAAATGTGAGAACCCCTTTTATATTTTATTGTCTCTCCGTGCAGGTTTAGTCTAAGATTTTTGGATGAGTAACTGTTCTATTTTTGTATGGTTTTTGATAACATTTTCATTGAAGCAGGAGAGTACACTCACAGGTTATTCAGTACTGTTTATCACTAGTTTTACACTTCGCATCCCTGTACAGAGATGTAGAATACGGACCTTCATAAATGGTGTTCTTACACCTGTATTTCAATTTAGTGTTGTCTTATTCCAAAGAAGGCCTTACTGAACTTTGCATGGACTAGGATACTACTGAAAATGAACAAAACACCTAAGTCGGTTTCTGTGCTGTTTAGACTTCAGTCAGAGTTGATGGGAGTAAAAAAAAACTATTTGCTGTTTTGCAGGTGATCCTGGGTTATAGAGGCTTAGGTTTTGTTTACTTTGGAAAGAAATATCAGCAGTCTGGAATCTCTGGCAAAGGTGAACAGTCCGTTTTGCCTCACCTGTCTGCTGGAGATCCCGAACACCAGATGGGCGCCTGGGTATCCAGGAAGCTGGAAAATAAGCTCAAGCCGCTCTACCAACCAGCCAGGCAGCCAGAGTACAGACCAGCAGCAAATTAAGCAGCCAGCAAAAGGATAAGGCTTCTGGCCAGAGGGAGAATGGTGGAGGCTGTCAGGAAACTGGGAACTGGGCAACAGGTGATCGGGACAGGAGCCAGCCATGCTCGTGGCCAGCTGGCCTGAATCCCTGTTTGCCAGCTTGACAGCTCGCCAAATGATCGTTTGTCATCCCTCCAAAAATCATGAGAAATGGGCAACTGTATATAAATTTCAGATAACTTCGGTCATCTTTGAGATATAACTGCAAAATACCTTGCAAAATGCAACCACAGATAATGGCTTAAAATCACCTGTCTTTCCAAGTACTTTCTGCTTGTAAATTCTGAATGTGGGCTGAATGTAAATTTGAAAACTCTGTCATGAAAACAGAAAATGGAAACTTGCTTGAAAATTAATGCAATATTTTAATATTTCTACTCTTTCTTTGGACAATTTGGCTTTTTAGAAATACTTACATGAAATCACTGTTTGGGCAATATTTTTCAGTTGTAGCTTTTTTAATTAGACCTAATGAGTAAAGGGAGGAAAAAAGGCTTATAAGCCCTTCTTGAGGTCTAAAATAGAATCAGTAACCTTCAAAGGTAAACACAATTTTACATCCATTATATAGCATGATTCAGGATAAGCATTAACTGACTAGTCAGCAGTCCATGTTCAGCTGCTTGAACATTTGTGGAGAACACACTTGAAAAGCTGCAAACTCAGCTGAAGTGAAATCACATACACTCCACATGTGTCTGCAGGTTTGCTTTAACATATGAGTACCTGACGGACAAGCAGCTGCCAGGCACTGCAGATTGTAGCTTTGCTGCAGTCATAGTATGAGCTTATAGGGTTAATATTATTGCTATATTTATCATCTACTTGTGTTCAATTTTATTATTATGGTGATATGTAAATTTAATAATAGGTTTACTTGCAGCCTATTTGTGCTAGTTATTTTGTATATTCTTCACGTGGAATGGGAAGAGAAGAAGTCTAATCCTGTTAAAATCTGGAGCCCAGTTATGCAGGTCAGTCATTTGTAGCTGATGCTTCAAAACAAGTCCACTGATCCAGCATGGATGGTGATAATCTTTTTGTCCAGTTTGGTAGATATGCTAGTCTGACCAGAGCCATCTGCCAGAATGATTGATGTGAGCCATTTCTTATGGCAGGAAAACAGCCCTGCTTGCTTTGTCTCTGCCAGTGTCTTGGAAAGTCAATTTACTTGCTGCCAGGAGAGGCAGAGAGCTGTGGGAGCTGTGGGAGCAGCATTTTTTGACCAACAAGGTGAAACATATCCCATTCATTGTTTTGCAGGCAGGATCAGCAGGCAGGAACAGATCTGGCTTTCCAGGACTCACATTTTGACTCTTCTTCCTCTTTTTCCCACTGAACTTTTGTATTTAGAATGGCTATGCTTTGCTTTGCCTATTCTAAGGAGTTGTGATAAGGCTTTAAGGTCAATCATGACAAAACCAGCTGATTGACCTATGAATAACTGTCACAGATTTGAGTTATACAGTTGAGTGTATGGCTGAGTTAGGCTTTGTCCATAGAACTCTGTTAAGACAGAAATGACTGCCGCGTATTTTGACCTGTTGGATTACTAGTGTCAGTGCTCTAATAGTTGAGAAATAACAAAGTACCATTTCTTCATTTTATATATAATTTAGACTAGTGTAGTAAGAAATAACTTGCACCACTGCAGGTAGAGGTGGAGCATGGATAAATGTTCTTTTAAGTCTATGAAAACATCTGGCATCTTCCTAATCAAGAGAAAAATATGCTTTCTGGACTGGAAGCAGTTGATGGCTTATTTGGCTAAAGAATGCTGTCATTAACATGCAAATGAGACATTGGTCTTCCTTTTGCATAAATTGTATACTGGTTTTAGTTACAAATAAGTGACAGAGCAATGCTGAAAATTTTGTAGAATGTTTTAAATGGCATATTTAATAAGGTAAATGACAGCATATATAAATATGAGTAGAAATTAGCAGGGTGAAATGAGAAAGACCAAAGTTCCAATGACAAGCAAGTGTTTGACACCCCAAGGTGGAGGTTCATGGTTGACTCATTTCTGCTAAAACCCATGCCTGTGAAATCCTTCCTGGAACTGCAGTACAAGGCATGAAAACAAACCTAATGCAAAATTAGTCCAGAACTTCGTGTGTTCTTCCTAACAATGTTCTATGACATTGTTTTGGGTTTTTCTTTTTTTAAACTGCTTTTAAGGTATATACAGGTTAAATAAAAAATGATACAATCTGAGATAGCAAACATTAAATCCAGAACAATCCAGCTATGTTTTGCAAAGCTAGCTACAAATCTTTGGAGAGGCTAGTTCACTCAGTGCAGAAATTTCTGACTGGGGCCTCATACAAGTTCAGTACAAAGTGCATTTTGTATAAGAAATGAGTATTTGGTATTTATTTTAAATGCTACAGTTATAAACCAACAGTGATTAAATAGACATTGCTCTCGGGTGTCACCAAAAAAATGCAGGAACCCAAATATAAAAGATAACTTCTTGTTTATGTGGCTTTCTGCATTAATGACCATAAGTGACAAAACAAAAAAGCAGGTTGCTTTAATCTCTGATCATGACCTTTCAATGCTTGCATTTGTTTTCACTGAACATCCGTTTTCTTAACACCTATTTCTGATTATTTTGTACTGAGCAGGTGCTAGTTCTATCACTCAAAGCTGGTTAAGTAATTTATTGAGTAAATGATGGAAACTATAGAAATGGTGATAGCAATCTTACGTCCCTTCTGATGCTGGGAACACCTGCTGCAGCATTGGATGAACAGTGCCATGAGGACCTTGGCACGCTGCACAGGCTTTCCATCTCCAGCTCAAAGTCCTCGTGTACTCTTGTGTAGTCTTGGTCACAACACAGATTTATGGTTTACTGATAGCAATCTGGAATGTGAACTCAGAGAAACTGTTGGACAATATGCTCCCTCACCCTTATCTCAGTAAAGGTATAGTCCCCAAACAAGTGCATATAATACAATGCACTATTAGCTATAATTATGATAGGTATAATTATGATTGTGTACCAAATACATGCACTTTGCTTAACTAGGCACTGATTATTTCTACATGGATTAATTATTGTATAGAGCAGTTGCACAGTATCCAAAGTACAGAGGCATGCACTTGAGTAATCATGGATACTCTGCCATAGCTTGTTGTTAAGCCCTCATAGGCTATTGGATGTGAAATCTAAACATGTGATAAGGAAGCAAGCATGTGGATTGCAAACTCTTCATTCAGTAGTCTTCTGGCTGCACCCTTACACTGGTGACTCAGGAATTTGTAGTTATTTGGGGTTGAGTAAGGAAAGGAATTGCAAAATTAGAAGAACACCAAGGAAAGCGATTCGGCAGAAGTGCCCTTCCTGATACAACGTAGTTAATTTTAGGATATGTCTGTTTTCCTGCAAAAGAAAGGTGACTGTTCTGATAATACACAAACATTTAAGACTTAATAGAAGAAATTTCATGTCTTAAATTTACACTGTTTAAGCAAATAAATTACAAACTTTGCATCGCTTATGATGATAATGGAAGATAAAAATGATTAGGTTTTAATTTAGCTTTTGTAATATGGTGATATTTAATACACTATAGATATTATCCATTGCAGTAGAAAGTACTGCTGGTTTGTGTGGGATCAAAGGCATGACCTCTGCATTGTAATACCGTTACAAAACATATTTATTATATTATGGCTGAACTGACATTCTTCTTTTCTTTAATCTATTATTTAAATGTGGATGATACTGTCAATTCTGAAACACACATAAAAACGAAAAGCACAGCCAGTATGTAAATCTGAAGTCGCCAAGTTTCTGCAATATCTGTGATCTTTGTACCATTAACAGTGAAAACTTTCTAATCTTGCTATTATTTATGACATAATCCTTGTGTGGGGCTATTGAATTGTTTTCGCATAATTAGTTTTAAGTACATGTTTTCGAGACATGTTTTTCGTGCTGTTTGTAGAGTCAGGTTATTTGCCTGTTGAATGTGGTAACACAAGCAGCAGTCTGACTAAAACTTTTTTATTGAATTTTGTCCATTCATCTTTGAATTCATTTCAGCAGGGTACATGTGTAATTTAATAATCAGGGAGCACTAGAATAGTTTTACAATGCTCTGATTAATTCATCAAGGACAGTACTACATAATGGTGACCTAATGGAGCACTGAGAACCCAGTTCTGTGCATCATACGAGCGATTTGCATTTGACTTCAGCAAAAGTCATGCACATTCATTACTTCTCAAGATCTGATTATTAGGGAACATCTCATGATTTCAAAAGTGCCACCTCTTCTCCTTCTCACTTCATTTTTTGACATTATTCCCATTTAATCAGAATATGTTATATGGACAGATGTAATTACAGATGCCTCCTCTTCCCCAATATAGTCCACATAATGGGAACATGACTGTATGGTGGATTATAGGATGGGGTGTTACCCACAGTCAGAGGATTCCGTAGGATGAGGCTTGTGCTTCCATATGCTGGCATGGTGGAACAGCTTGTCACGGGCTTCCTAAACCTGCAAAGTGGGAATGCCAACCCTGCACAAGAAGAGGTGTTGCAGTCGTGGTACAAAGCGTGCCGTGCCACAAGACATAGAGAAGGAAAAGTAATGGCGTAGGGAGAACACCTCACTTCTTCCCAGTAAGGACACAAAAGTATGAAGTCTGGTATGAAGTCAAATGTATGTATGTGCATGTGGAATTTGTGCTGTACAGGTGATTTTAATCTATCAAATATCTGTTTTAAGGTAAAAAAGGGGGGGAAAATGCCATTGCAGATGCAATTTATGCCTGTGCAGAGAGACAATACAAGACATGTACGTAACCTATAAATCTGAGTGACACATAGACCTTTAAGGTTTGTTGTGTATTGAAAGACATATAAAAAAGAACATAGACTCAGAACTGGAATTTGGCCAGGAACACAAGCCAATGATACTTCTGAAATATGATGCATTTTTGCTGTCATTTGGTTTTAAAGCTGATGTAGAACTGTCTGCAGGATTTCTAAACTTCAGATTTAGCTCTTTTTTCAGCTGAAGTACAATATTTCTAAAAGCAGCTACTAGTTTTATGTTCATTAAAGTACAATTCAGAATAATAATTCTTAGAGTTATTATGAAAATTCTTCAACTTTTTTACATGTTTGGTTTTATGACACAATTAAACATTGGCTGTGAAGCTTATTGTCATTCCATGTAATGTTTTTGTCATTTTGAAACCAGCTTACAATTAATGTGGGAAATAAAGTCATGTGAAGTAGATGAGCAAAAATGCAACATCATACCTATAAATCTGAAGGTGTTTACCATCTGCAAGTATAGCTGTACAGTTTCTTTAATTAGATGTATATTACATAAGTTGTTTTTAGGAAATATTGAACCCAACTAGTCATTCATACAATATGCAAAATAGCACAGTACCTATGTTTGTAAAAAAACCATATTTTCAAATAAAATTTCATGACTACTAATTTTTTAAGAAATCGTGGTGCATGTGTGTGCATGTTTTTACGTATTAAATGGAAAACATTTTTTTTATATTAACTTAGCTTGTAAGAAGTTTATGACTGGAAGACCTTACAAAGCCAGGTTTAGTGTTTCTGTCTGGTATGAAAATTTCTTACTGTCAAATAATGTTGTTGGGCTCAGGCTGTCACCTGTTCTTTCCCTTAAGACATCTGGTTGACTACTGTTTTTTTGTTTATTTTCTATTCCTGACCTTAGGAAGGACTTTTAAAGCTCTATCCTGATACCAAACTTAGCTAAAATTGGCCAACAAAGTCGAAAGTTAAAGCAAAAAAGGATGACAGACCTGTGATCAGTATAATTGCCTAAACTTTTATTCTGTGTGCCTCAGTGCATAGCAGAGACATTAATGATAGCATTCACATTTCTTGAGCTGCCTCATCCAATGCTCCTTCGCTTGTGTATCTGTATGTGCATAGTTTCTCAATGTGACAATAGTTAACACGGGGGAATGCTTTTAGCCCCACTGAAACTTGTGGCTTAGTGTGAGGACCTGTTTACATGCAGCTTCCTGCAGACCTGTCTTTCCATTGTTTCAAGTACCCAACAACTTTTGTTTCATCTTCCTTTTTCTTTCCTGTTACATTCACAGATTGTCACCTCATTCAGTGATTGATCTGTCCTGCGCTACGATTTCACTCAACACTACAATCCCTGCCAGAAAACGATTTCCATGGGGGAATCTTGAACCTATTGCTTTGAATTTAATTGACTTTTAAATTGAATTGAAGGAAGGAAGGAATAAAGTTCCATTTCTATTCCAGCCATTTTGGTTCTTCTGAGCTAAAAGGAGAAAACTTATTTCTGTTGTCAAAAACAGGCAGACATGATGCTGAATGCACACTTACCTTGTTGTCACGTGCACAGGTTACATTTTATAATTTCTTCATCCTAACGTTGCTCTGCTCCTACCTGTTCAAATGTACGAGTTGTTTAGGAAGTTTGGTATTTTCTTGGTCAAATTCTCAGCTATTCCTTCACAATTCTGTTCAGAAGGTCACACTGTATGGCTGAAGTCCTACAGCATGTGGCGTGAGTAATTTCCCTCTGGGACACAGTGGGGTTTCTACGTACAGCTACCGTCTCTTGGGCTTTCCTAAAGGGAATAGCCCACAGCTACAAAGGTTAAGTGAGCTGGCCTTTGGGGCACAGCAGGAAGCTTTACAGTCTGTGTTTGTTAAATTCTGTCAGAAGTAGTCCTGCTTGTTGTTCATCTTAGCTTCATATACCCTGAAGTTGCAAAGAACTCTTTGTACTTCAGGTGCAGATACATACATGTTAACACAACAGACAAGCATTTAAAGTGGCTGCCTGATTGGCTGAGGTGGCATTGGTTATATTCACAGAATCACACAATCACAGAATAGTAGGGGTTGGAAGGGACCTCTGTGGGTCATCTAGTCCAACCCCCCTGCCCAAGCAGGGTCACCTACAGCAGGCTGCACAGGACCTTGTCCAGGCGG
>Ga0065711_1001441_pt1 | contig 43297 bp, 29 predicted proteins | sample Hoacrofraction12_FD_59098 | JGI IMG/M metagenome (GOLD analysis project Ga0065711, IMG submission 59098) | Hoatzin crop microbial communities from Cojedes, Venezuela - Epithelial fraction 12 v2 (version 2) | ecosystem: Host-associated > Birds > Digestive system > Esophagus > Crop | place... | reverse complement strand
GAAAGAAAGAAAGAAAGAAAGAAAGAAAGAAAGAAAGAAAGAAAGAAAGAAAGAAAGAAAGAAAGAAAGAAAGAAAGAAAGAAAGAAAGAAAGAAAGAAAGAAAGAAAGAAAGAAAGAAAGAGAAAGAAACAAACAAAGAAACAAAGAAAGAAAAGATACTAAATGCAAAGCAGTCATGTCACCAGCTCCAAGCACTGGGGGAAAATGCAAGGCAAAATTTTTCCCAGGGCCCAGGCTACTCTGAGTTTGATGAAAACGCAAAATTCACCTAAATTTTTTTTCCCCACTTCATAATCCATGAGGCCTTTTCCAACCTGACTGTTCGCCTGGTGATTACAGCATAGGGCTGAACTGCGAGAGCATCTGTTCCACGAGTATGAGTAGATACACCATGTACCTTCGTCTTTCCTCATTTGTTTCCCCTTCATAAGTAAACACAGTTTAAGAAATAGTCACTGCTCAAAAGGTATGGGGGAATTGAGCTGGACCTTTTAATGTTGTTAATGTGAGATAAGCCTAAATCAAGGATCCCATCTTAGCATCACACTAATTTCAGCACATTATTCTTTTTAGGCCTTCAAGTTCATTCTGCACAGAAACCATAATTCATGGAAACATGTAAAAGACGGACTTGAGCAAAGAACAAGGACAGGACAGATCATGCTAATTTAATTTACTTGGTTAATTACATTTCATGTCTCATTCATTTGAGATATACAGATGAGTAAAATTCATGCGGACACAGACATTGAAAAGCCAAAAATAAAGTCATGAGCAGTTTCGTCTTTGAGTTGTGCAGAAAATGAAAGTGAGAAACGGAGAGAGAGAATGTGTTAGTTAGCAGATGCTGTAAGGGGACAGGGAAAATACAGTTTGTTCCTTCTGTAATGTCTCTGACCTCATCTTTCCCGTTTCCACGCTCTTCCATAATTATTTTAGTCTTCTTAGATTTGTTGCTACATTTTCCCATTCTCATTTTTGTTTTGATCCACAATCCAAACTTCTTCAATAGCAGGTTCTCGAGGACACATCGTTGTGGCCTGTTGAAATACTGCTGGTAGACAACTGAAGGGAGGCATAAGTGACTTTGAGGTACTCTGGCTACAGCCCAAATCCATCAGAAGTAGATTTTCTATGACTTCTACATGTGATCTTAAGGAACCGCTCCAACAAGCAGGATTTCCTACTTTTTCTTCCTGAAGTGAACAGCATAAAAAAACGCAGGGATCTGCCAGTTCTGTGCCACCAGAACTTCAAATCCTAATTTTATTGCTGTGTTGTATCTTGAGAGCAGCTGGGAATGGTTGAGAATCTGGGCTTCTATCTTCACACATCCAAATATGTCTTTAAATCTCACTTCTTGAAACAATCTCTCCTTACTTTTTTCAGCATAGACAAGTTTCAGGTGCCACCATCCTCTTCTCTGATGTCTGCTTCTCATCTTTAGAGTTGTTCTTACTTTGGAAATGGACTAATCTTCACCTGCAGTCACAGACACTAATAAGCATGGCCACAAAATTACGTTCTTCAAAATGTCAGCATGTGGCCAGATGTGAAGCTTCACAGATGTAGATTGCCATAGTGGTTCAGCTCCATGAAGTCCTGCACTCTTGCAGAACCAAGAAATTATCACCTGGAGGAGTCCCCGGTGTTTGTGACTGTTAAGGAAAGCCTGGATAAAGAAGTGGGAAGTTTACCCAGAGGCGTAAGCCTGTACCAGCAGATAGCAGCATGCCTAATATCTGCTTCTGCCTCTCCTCTGCCACCAGCAATGCCTACCCTCCTATGTCTGACAAGAGTGGTGTAGTCTTCCTGCCTCCCGTTACCTGCTCCTGACTTTCATAGATCACATTGTCATGTTTTCTTCATCCCTATATGAATCAAAGGAAACCATCAGCACCCACAGATGATCAACAAAAAAAAAAAGATCTTTAGATCATTCAGTCTAGTCTGGGCACTTCTTAACCCAATTATGAGTGTAAGTGAGTTCAGATAAGTGGACAAGAGCCTTGAGATGACAGTGGCTTCTAGGACTGGAGCACAGGCCCTGGCCTGTTTTATTTATGAGCATAGACGTAAGCATTACGTCTTTAATCATAATGGCTCTTTGCTTCTCTGCCTCTCAGCCAATCCCATCTAATATTCTTCATCCACTCAGTGTCCCAGGATTGCTCTCAGCAATGCCTTATGCGGTAACTACTTACAGTGGATGCTGCAAGAAAATATACTCAGCAAAAGTAGCATATTATTACCAAGTTACCAAAGCAACAGAAGTCAACAAATGAAAGAATTAACTCACAGGAATTGTCTCAGATCAGTATTGCAAAGATCACAGCTCTCAGACAAGTGAGCGACAAATTGTAAATCATCATCTTTGGCCGGGGCAAACATTGTCTGGTCAAGCCACCGCATAACAGCCATCTGAGTGAGATCTGTGTCCAGAGCCTGGCGGGAGAGATTCATCTGGCCCAGCGTTAGCACTGGCAGTGTGAATGTCTCCATCGGAGCTGAACGGCCTGACTCCTCCACATCCACACAGAGAAGCAGACACTTTTATTGTGCAGTTCAGCTCATCCTAAACCAGACAGCTTTGGGGTCAGATAAATCACATCCTTTTCTCTATGTTGGCTATAAAGGAAGCCATGGGTGACCAGCTCAGCCGCAGACCCCTATCTCACTTGGTGAGCTGCACGTCGCTCCTCTGCCTGATCCCCATCAGCACAAACTCCTCTCCTTTGCTGAAAAACTGCCTTAACAGTCAGGGATGTGGTTGCTGCCATAGTGGTGGTCGCTTCGGGTTACCAACGAGGAAGCACAGGAGGTGCACCCTGCAGTGCCAACCTCTGCCTCTGCTCCAACCGCACTGCAAACTTCCATGCCAGGCACACTCCTTGAAATAGGGGATCGATGCCTTCAAGCACACTCTGGAACAAGCACTCTTAGCATTTGTCTTCAGGTAGGTCTGGGTTGGGAAGTTGCTTCGCTTTTCCCCAGTAGGCTCTTGAACACACAGAATTCCTGGATATATTGAATTTGCCTTTTTCCTGTCCAGGCTGAGCACCATTAAACACATTGAGCAGACTTTTAATACTATCCAAAATGAAACAGTTTCCTTAAAAAGGGTACTCGCACAGTTTGAGCTGAATCAGACCCATACTGGACTATATAAATATCATCATTATGCCTTGTTCTTATAAAAACAAGAAGTGTTGAGAGCTTTGTTTTTTGCCCAGGAGGTAAAGCCTGTGCCAGGCGGTACAAGGCAGGATGCCAGGCAGGAGGTGGACATGGTTGCAGTCTTTTCCAGATCTGTCCACTGAGACTGATGAAAAAGGTTTCTGTGAGTGAAGATGGTTTCCCATATGGTTGTATGTCAAAGGCAGGCAAATGCAAAGTGAGGCTGAATGCTGCACTGATCTCACTGCTCAGGTGTATTACAGGTGCACACTCTGTGGTTCCTTGGTGAAAACATGGGAATTCACAATAACGGTCATCTCCAGTTATACCTAGAACAGGTTCAAATCTCACCCCTTCCATATCCCCATTCATAGAGGAGTATGATTTTTCATCAGAAATTGAAATAGTCCACAGATTCTTCAGACATTTGTCATTCTTCCTGCAGAATGCTGCAGTGTCTTCTGGAGCTGCATTTGATTTATTCCATGCTCTGCTTGCTAGCAACATTACCTACAGACCAGCTGGTTTACATCCTGTGTGACAAATGTGAGCTACCGTTTGGGACCACTTGTTTGTGGCGCAAAAGGACAATGCAACAGGGACGTGGGCCATAAAGGGCAGTGGATGAAGTAGACTGCAATTTCCAGAAGTGTCTTCAGCACATTTTCCAAATAAACATGCTTTTACTCTTCTGCCAGTGTGTTTTTATGTACTGCTATTTGAAATTTCAGAAAAAAACAAACCCCTCAAATATCTAGAATTTCTATGTAAAGCAGACACTTACCTGAAAAAAAACCCCAGTACCCTCAGAAGCCTAGGTTTTGCTGAAAACTCTGTAAATACAGATTTTTATTAGTACCAAGTTTTTCCTGTCTCTTTTGCAAGTCGTGTGGATACTTTGGTTAAAATAGCAATGGCCAGTGATGGTCACGTCAGAAGTATCTGAAAATCAAAGTAGCCATTGTTAAAACAATCAGGGCAGCTCCCTTCTCACTTGTTTTTCAGGTCTTCTGCAGGCTCAAACAGACATTTCTGAACTGATTTACTCCTCTCATGGTTTCAAGGCTTCCTTCAAGGACATCACAGCAAGAGACACTTAAGACATGAAGGATTTGGGAGTCTCTAAAATGGTCTTTCTTACCATCTCACCTCTTGCGCCCATCTGGAAACACTGACCTACAGCATCTCCAAACAACTGCAGCCTTATATACACTACTTGGTGAAAGGGTAGTCAGAGCTGTTGCCTGTTCCCAGGATAAAGCTCACGGTCAGGCACAGGAGTCCTGAGCCCCGTTTCACGTACACTCAGAGAGAAACGAGACTACAAATGATCAGGTCACACTTGCCAGTAAGCACTTAGGAACTATAATCTTGTGCTCTGGCTGAAAGGTAGAGCCAACAAAACTACATTTACGGTATTTCCTTCCTAGCATGCATATTTCAGCCATAGTAAAAAAATGGAAAAAAAGGGGCATCAAAACACAGCCAAGTTGTAAAATCTGACCATCTGCAGGGCGGCTGGTGGAAAACCATTTTTGCTTTGCCTTGAAAGGCATTTTTCCAAAGCTGTCAAACAGCTATCACCAAAGACCACTAGATTATTTACTAGTCCAACATCTGTCAAGAAATAATTAGGTTGTTAAAGGTAGATTGTTAGTTACCGGCATTAGGCAGCCATTAACATTAATTGAACTCCTCAGAATTATTTAGGAGCAAAGTCTGGCCCCATTGAAGTTAATGGGAGCTTTTCAATTAACTCTTGACTGACCTGATGGATTTGACTCATGGCAGATAGAAAAATGATGGGTTTCTGTTCAAGCCATATACCCATGAATGGTAACATCTGCTATATGTTCTCAGAGAGGATACACAGCGAGGGGATATTTCAGACAACCCAACCACTTCAGGGTACTCAATAAAATCTCATCCATCTCTGAAGATGTGCTCACCTGGAGTGTCTGTTCTCTACTGGAACTGGAAATACACACTGGTGCTTGCTTCTAAGTCAGCCTACACATCCCCACACTCACCTCAGCACAGGGACCCATGCCATGTTTTAAAGATTTAGTTTTTAAATCCATCAGCCTGAATCCAATTTTGCCTTGGGGAACATGAATCACAGTATCCGGGGACAGGTCCAGGGTGTAGGTCAGAGCAGCCTCCAAGGTGCCCAGCCCACCCTGACCTGCAGCAGGATGTTCTGATGGAGCTGATGTGTGTCTGATCAGCTAATAAAAGCTCCTGCGGTGATTTTGGGATATCTTCGATAAAGCCTTCTGCAATGGTGGGACTGACGGAAAGCTGGCCCTTACACAGCTGAATTCGTCACCCACAGAACTGAAGCTTAGAAAAGACACACTTTCACACTCACATGTGTCTGAAAGACAGCAGTGGAATTGTTGGTGGGTAATTAGCACTGCTGATATTTATACCAGGAAGAATTCAGGGAGAAGTGAAACAAAGGTGTACCATATATTGCTGATTGGAGATGATTATGTTTCTGCTGATGCTGATACATCAGTGGAATAATTTGCCCTCACCTTCCCCCCCCTACATGCAGTCCACAGGGACAGGTTTAATTTGGTCTTCTAGTCGAGAAGAAAAGATCTAACCTTACTGTCATGTGCAGCATGTAACTGTAGGCTATCCAAATGCAAAACGTTAGTTTTACATTAATACAGACTTCACTGCTAGGTTAAGAGTTAAACTTTTAGTTATCGGATCCCTTGTGTGATATAAACTATCGTTACGAGATACATTTTCTTTCCATTATGCTGTAATAAAACCCTCCTCCTTATAATATAAATATATACATTTCCTCCAAGGCATCCTATTTGCTAAAGAACATCATGGAAATCTAATCTCCTTTTAATCAATAAAACACCAAATGATGTTTCTATTTAATGCAAACTTTGCTTCTTACCATGTAATGAACCTGTTTCTATTAGGAACACAGCCATTAATGGAACAAGTAATACATTACTACTATTTCACTGCTACAGTCGGGTTTCTCTTAGTATTTCCATTATAAACTCTGCGATATAGAAGTCTGTAATTTTCTGAGCTGAAGTTTTGCCTATAAAATCTTTTTATACTGCTTGAGGGCTTGGGGTTGGGGGCTTGGTTAGGGAAGAAGGTTGCAGTTGTCGTCATGTGCAGGGGCTCTCTCTTGCTCAGCCACAGACTCGCTGTATGACCCTGGCCAAGTCATTTAACCTTGTAAAGCTTCAGTCAATCCAAATGGAAAATGGTCTGAAAAAGAGGGAGACCTCAGAGGCAAGAGAGACCGAAGTTTAACTACATTTGAAAGGATGGCTCTGGGGAATGATAATGGACTGGAGAGACTTCGGCTTTTGGGACATCAGTACAATTTATTGTAGGTCAGTAATGAAAAGGAAATGGAAGCATGGCATTTTGCCAAGAATAAGAAATATGGGGGGCTGTTCAAACCATTTATGATGGATAGCTATAAGAAGAGATAAACAGCTGTAATTTGGGCCAGAAAATGCTTGAGACCCAATCTATGCTTTTGCAAAGATACTCTTTATTCCTGTGTTTTTGTCAAGCTATTGCTGAAGGAAGTTCAGGACCTCTTTCTTCACAAGACGCTCACTGAGAATATTTTATATCCTTATTGGGTTGTGGTTCAGCTCAGTCATGCTGTTTCTGTTATCTGATAAATGACACGACTTTCAAGAAAGAAAGCAAGAAACATGTATTAGGAAACTCTGACACATGTAATCACTGGTGCAGAAGTTGAAGGGAAGTTGAGGATTAACAAACATTTTGATGAACAGGCAGCAAAATAAAACAAAAGGCCAGACAATTCATAGCTGAATTTCATACTCATCTTCGTGAATGCTGTTACCTCCCATGCAAACAGATCAGACTGGGAGATCAGACCTTCCACCAAGGCATGAAGGACATTCCCACAGTGAAAAGTGTGGCTGTCCATTGCATGGGTTGGTAACCTGACGTTGCAGGTTAAGACAGAAATGGTAGGACTCTTTGGATTTTAAGTTGATTTAGCAGCTCTAGCTCATACTAAAAGGGAAAATGGAGCTCCAGATGTTAATTAGAGCTGATGTCCAAGTTACCTTCCCTTTGCTCTTATTCCTGCCTAAGTGAAGAGCTTCTTGTATGGCAGATGCCTGCATAACAGCTTCGATGTATGAGGAAACCTGGCTGCAGAGGAACTGAGGCAGGAATCCTCAACTCCTCTTTCTTTTCTTCCTCACCTCTGAACACTGAGACTGGATAAAGGTAAATATGGGCCTGGGGCGCCACAACAGGGGACACCACAGCTCCAAATACTCCTAGATATCTGGGACACCAGCCTGGAGAATGCTTGTCCAGCACCCCTGGAAAAAAAGGTCTGCATTAACCCTCAAAACAAGGCACTAAGGGTCAATAAAAGATTCTTTGTTATTAATCCAGTAGCCAGAGCATATTTGCTGGGACTTACTGCCATCTTCAGTTTTCAGGCAAAGCTAAGGCATGGGTTACAGGGCACCACGACCTCTGAATCTGGTGATGGGGCCATGATTCTCTTGTCATGATCTTCGAAACTATTGTGTCAGTTGCCTATCCGCCTATATAGATATTGTTTCCTCCATTATATTCAGTTCACAATTCTGAGTTTTGCTTTGCAGGTGTGAGTGTAAGGAGCACCTTTCTAGACATGGGAGCAAATCTCTAATCTGATTGTCTGACTCAGAAGTCATAGACAAGCCCTGCCTCTAAATACACTGGACAAAAAGCAAGAATCATTGTCTCCTCTTGACAAGTGGGGGAACATGAAGCATGAATGATGTTTAAGTTCATTGGGGATACCCATAGTGGAGTCAGGAACCAAAGTTAGTTCTAAACTCAACAGAGAGCCTTAGTTATGGGACGGGTCAGGTAAGATGCATGATATGCAACAGCCTTTGACTAAACAGGCAGCTGAAGTGTTCCTGAACCTGAAGCTCAGGGAGGAGGGACTGCAGGAAGGAACAGTCCACACAAAAGGTCTAGCTATTGGCAGTGACTGCACTGATGGAGGAGGCAGGGAGGAAAGAGCAGAGGAGGAAATGGGCAGAGAGAGACATCACATCCGGAGGCTTTATCCTAGCACAGGTAACACATTCTTTATTTCACATTTATTTTCTTGCCATGTTAGGGAAGGGGAAAATAGACACGCTTATTTCTCCTGCTCATTTTCCTGGACCATCTGGTGCTGAAGCAGAGATGACATATCACTGTGAACAAGGGGAAGATGTCACAGTTTTCACTAATAGCTGTGGGAGGAAAATAATTATTTTAAAAGTATGTGGGCTGTACAGACCGTACTTGTTAAGTCAAACTACCAGGAAACTTATTTCAGACACAAATGGTTTGATATCAAATAATCAGTCAGTAAAGTTAGAGATCAGCAATCCCAGCCATAAACGTCGGGCTCGGTTCTACTTGTATCACAGCCATAACACAGGCACTACTTCACCAAAGCCAATACACTATCTTTTGGGTTTACTGCATCAAGTAAGAATGAGAAATTATAGACAAGTCTATGCCACAGATTACTAGTACCGTGTACATCAGTGATTACAATCTGGTAGGGAAACAGGTCAGGATGAGAGGTGAAGCCAATAACGTGACATGTATCACCTTCTAAGCAACAACAAGAACATATTGATTTTGTCCCCCTTAGCTCTAATCCCTTCTGTATTGTTTCTGTAAAGTCCTCAGGGCATCTATGTACATTCACAGCTCTAGACGATTTCATAATAAATAATAATTAAACTTTGAAGCACCACAGATGTGAAGAGAAATTAAATACTTGTCCTACATTAGGATTCTGAGAAACATCACTCTCGCTGAATATAAACAAGTCAAATTTGCAATCGTCATTCAGCAGCTTTAGGAGCCTTTTGGAAACATCTTGAAAACTATTGAATTCAGCCCAGAAACCTGCAAGATACATGGAATGATAATTTAAAACAGGACTTTTTAAAAATCAAATGGAACTATTTGACTCAGAAGTAGTCTTCTTTTTTGGAATGAAATGAACATTTCCTCTCCCTCCCCCCAAACAAATCTGTTTCACTGAAATGCTGGCATTTGAAAAATGTTGATAAACTCTAGTTACAATGAGAGCTAGTCAGAGAATGGAAACAGATTTGGTAAATAAGTATAAACAAAACAGCTTGAATTTGATTCCTGGTATTTTGTGGAATTGCTTTGCTTGTTCTTTGCAAACAAGTAGAGCTACGACTTTGGGCATTCAAAAAATAAACACAATGCCCAGAATGTTTCTAAATTTGTGCCAGGATAAAATAATAATATTCATTATTCAGTAATGTACAATTCACTATCATACTATTTTCCCATTCAGACCATTCATTTAATCAGACAGTAGCCAATCACCCAGTAGAAGTAATGGATGTGCAGAACAAACAGTTTAAAAACTAAACACCTGACAATTGTTTTCTGAAAAGCTTGTTGAACGCTGAATACCAACACACTTACAGAGACAGTTGAATCATGTCTGATTGTAATGATGATCCTAAGATACAACAGCAAGGATGCGTTCAAACTGTCCCTCTTTCCCATAGATGCTTATGGAAATAGATATCACACATCCTACTGTACATGGTCTCCTTACTCTGTCATCTCAGTGGTATTCCAGACAGGCCGGAGTCTAGCTACATTGTAGAAATAAGTTTTTAAGTGTTGTCAAGCCGGAATTATTTATCAATACTAGTTTGAAGGTGTGTTTCATAGCAAAATAGGTACCTAATTCAATAGGACTTTGCTGAAAGTTCTGGAGAGAAGGTCACAGACAAGACCTCCAGAGGTTTTTGTTTGAAACACTGTACTTCGTTCTTTTTTGTAGGAGGGAGCTGCCATATCCAATTGGAAATAAAAGACGTCTGTTGCAAACTTAATGCAATTTTATTGGAACTAAATTCAATCTCTTCATTTTTGATGCAGTAATGGGTCAGCAAGCAGAACTCAAGAGCGAAGCCTCAGACAAGTAATGTTCCTGCGGTCAGAGATGCCACCAGCAGAAGTAACTTTATAAACAAGGAACCCCTGAAAATTTGTTTAGAATATTTAAAAGAATAGTGCTTTTCTCACTTGCATACAGACCTGCAAACAATCACCAACAAGCTGTTTCCCAGTCTTCACCACAAGCCCAAGCTTCAAACAGAAAATCCGTGCCCTAGATAAAGAAGATCACTTCTCTAATGTTATTTTTTCTCCTTCCTCAAATAGGTTATACAGCAAGCTCTCTACTTTGGCTGATGAAAACACACCATGCATAAGGGAGTGGGAGATACACACATGGAGTCAGACCCTCAATTTATATAATCTCCATTGACTTCAGTGGAGTGACACCAATTTATAGCAAGAAAGGGTCTGCCTACAGACTCTTAAAGAATTGATTGGTAACCTACAACAAACCATTTTCAGGGAATAAGGTATTTTTGTAAGAATGTTTCTTCCTATGTCTTGACTATCAGACAGAAACTTTGCTAACAGAGGCAGGGGCTACACAGTGATATTTATGATACCCAAAAGGAAATACCATGTATCTGAAATGCTTGACAGTCCAATTTACATGTTTATTGCACAAAAGAGCCATATATTTACAGGCAGAAAACCACGTGTACACTTCAAAGCAGTTTTTTAAAAAGAACTGTTTTGAAAGTGCAGAATAAGAGCACATTTTTCAACTATTTTGCTCTCTTCTCTTCTCTTCTCTTCTCTTCTCTTCTCTTCTCTTCTCTTCTCTTCTCTTCTCTTCTCTTCTCTTCTCTTCTCTTCTCTTCTCTTCTCTTCTCTTCTCTGCTCTTCTCTGCTCTGCTCTGCTCTGCTCTCCTCTTCGTTGCTAGAAAGAAATACAGTGAAGTAACATTTCAAATAGTAGAGATCATTCACAGCATCTCCATCCACTTTCCACATCTGCTTTGGCAGCCTAACTGGTGTCATAACTATCACAAGTTTATTTATAGTTCAGTGGTGTTATGAGAGGTCAAGCAAGGAAGAAGAAGTTCTGATGAAATCACTAGGGAGTCCAGAGCAGAATATTGTTGTGCTGAGGGTGTTTTTTGGTGTGGGTTTTGTTTTGGTGTTGTTTCTTTTTTTTTTTTACGATCATTTCGAAAATAACATGATTTGGAAGCTATTCCTTCCTTTGATTTCTCCATGTTCCTCCTCTGTGGCTGTTTTGGCAGCAATGCTCTGGAAAAGAGAAAATGTTGAAGCCTCTTCTCAGAGCTGACGCAGCAAGTCGCATGAGGTTTCTGAGTCGGTGCCTCTCGGTGAGGTAACAGAGATGGTCTTCTGGCTGAGGCACTGGGGACTCAGCCTCAAGAAGTGCTGACATCCTGCTGTCAAGAGTTGCTGGTCTAAAAACTGCAGTTACAGAAGCAATGAGCTGTGCTGAGCTGGGAGAATTTATGGGCAGGCTTTTGCTCACCACTGTCCTCGTGGCTGGAGGAAGCAGTTGCTACCAGCCCAAAACACCAGCTCCCTGCTCTGCTCCCTGTACTCCCAGGAATGCTGGTCCCTGCCCATCAGCACTGAGGGAGTAGTCAGGTCCAAAATCCCTCCAGGACTGAACCAGATCTTTCTTCTCTTTCTCCTCCAGCACATTTCACTCCCTTAAGGGTGTGCTTGTGTGCTCCATAGAGAGGTGGAGAAAGCATAGATATCCCCAGTGTGACATAGAGGAAAATTTAAGACAGAGGGTTGCAGTGAACCTCAAAGGCACCCAGGACCTTTGGGGTAAGAGTGGGCACAACCCAGGAAACCCCGGCTCTCCTGCCAACCTGCACTGGGTCTGTCATGCAGCAGAGGTCTCCATGCAAGCTTGAACAGGGAAGATCAAGGACTCCCTTTCACAAATACAGAATAAACAATTTCCAAAACATTGCATGAAAAGCGTATTCAGCGTGCTGCTTCTTCAGTGAGGCAGTGATGCAGTGACAGCAGGCCAGAGACAGTTCATGTATCAACTTCTAACCGGGATTGAACAGGTTCACTTGGTATATGCAGATATAGATGAGGCTCAGTTTTCAATATTCTGCTGCTGTAACATATGACAGGGTCAACAGGCTGCTGCAGAGATCAAGAGAACAGATCAGCCTTCCAAAAATTCAATATTAATTATTGAATATTTATGTTTACCAGGGGGAATGAGTGATCAGAGTTTCTCTGCAAGGCTGTGTATGAATCTGTATTTCAAGAACAATGTAAATCAGGCCTTTTTATTTGTCATTTGTGTGAGATGAAAATTAACATCACAAGAATTATTAATAAGGCAGGAACGACAGGAAGAAGAGAGGAAGCAGAGCAGCTCACTCCCTACAAGTTTCTCTCGCTGTATATTAAGTAGATTTATCATGTACTAATTCCCTGCTTTACGCACTTCTTTTCTTTTCTCGCTGGCAAATTTGGGCTTCAATAGCATTCATGTGCCTCTGATTAATATACCTGCCCCTCAGCCATCAAATTATAGCTCTTGACAAATATAAACAAACTCATCCTCACAGCAACCCTTGTACCAAAAGCGCCAGGTGCCAGAACTGTTCGCAGGGTGACACTGGGGGAGGCAGACGGAGGTCTCAGGGATGGGTGAAGGCACAGAATAACAACGCACCGGTGCTAAAATAGAGGCTAAAGGATCGGCACAAAGAATGTGCAGAAGAAGGTTATATGGACAAGACCTATAGATCACAATGGTCCTTCTGGCCTGCAGAATCCACTTAATAAAAGTTAACTCTCCTTGGCTTCGGACCTTTTGGCCATACATCTCAGTCTGTTTCATAAAGCAAATTATTGTACTCAGCCTTACAGGTAAAGAAAGTGAGCAACTGAGAAATTAGGGCCTCAGCCTCAGGGATATTCAGGTGTTCAACTTTAACAGGATTTCACCCAAAACTGCAAGTCTGACAGGCATGTTGGCTCAAGAGCTTAACCCTCAGATGTACAGCCCCTGTGCTCAGCCCCAGCCCAAAGGCAGTCAGAGGTATTGGGAAGGTGGAGGGCAGTCTCCATCCACGTTGGTCCCTCTGGGTGATTGGCAGGTGGACACAAACCCCAATACTCACAGGCAAACCCAGGCCCAGGGAGATGAGAACAGGTATTGCGAGCGTATCACTGTCTGCCCAGATGGACACCTGAACATTTGGCTCAGACACCCAGAGGTGCAGATGGAAGCACCCCTGCAGCCACCAAAGCTCCCGTAACAGGGAGGGAAAAGCTACAAGTGGCTGGTTGGAGCATCCTGGGGACCGTCCCTGGGCTGCAGTCACCCTTTTCAGTGCTCAACAGTATAAAACCTGCCTTTCAAAAAAATACTCCTGGGCAAAAACATCACTGTTGGCAAGGTGTGAAGGCTGGCAAGGTGGTGATTTCCTTAAAATTGGCTGGAGAAATCACAGTCCTTCAGTAATCGGTTTTTCCAGGGTTTTGTTTTGGTTTGGTTTGGTTTGGTTTGGTTTAAAATGCCACTTTGTTCTGCCTTCTCCCCACTCCTTACAAAAAGTCCACACAAGTCAGTCTACCACCAAAACAGTTCTTTGGCTTCTGTCGCCCACTGCTTGCACCCTTCAAATTCCCAGACCAGGTTTGTGTCCAATGGCTAGATGCATCTCCAGCTATGAAGATAAAACTTCTGTGGCTGCTGAGAATTTCTCTCTCATGCTCTTCACACTATTTACCATGCAATATTGATATATTACAATATTACACCTAATCATCATTAACAATGATACTTAGCAGCATCTATATGGCTCTTCACACCTTTAAAGTGCTGTGCAAACACTCATTAATTAATCTTTGCTTCGGGGACCCTGTACAGCAGTCTTTTCCACGGGGCACCAAGAGCCGGTCCCCGGGAGCGGAGCTGTGCTTGCCAGGGCAAGCCGGATGCCTGGGGCTGCCCGTGGAGAAGGAAACTACTTGCGCAGGGAAGGTTCAGCTCTCCACTCCTGGGAGGTACTGAGAGCTGCCTTTCTGTTCCCAGCGGTAACGTGAAACTGCAAAAAACCTGCAGGAACGGACAATATAGACAAGACAGAGACAAATGGTGGTGACTAACTGCTCTTATTCCCCAGTGCTGCTGCTGGTCCAACTTGGTGACCTGAAGCCATCTAATAAGGATCAGTACCTTTTCTTGGGTCAGCCCACACCCTGCATGCTCATGAGCCCAGGGTCGCCACAGCTAGCCCAAAGATGAGGGTGAGGAGGGAGAGGGAGGCGGTGGTGGGGGGAGGTGGTGGAAGGGGGGAAGCGACGGCCACCACCATGGGAGCTGCTGCAGAAGCACGTTGCAGCAGCTGCCCCTTCCAGGTCTCCCTCATGCACCGCTCCCCGCGGTCTGTGTTTGGACTCTGGGAGGATTTCCCTCCAGTTTGCATTGTGGGGGTGAAAGGCAGGTACATTTTTTGCCTCTCATGCAGCCTGTTCAGTGTTGGTAGCTCTGCCTGGATGAAATGCGTCTTTTCTCAGCTTTTTACTGTCTTGCTCTGAAATCTCCACTCCCATCCCACTGCAGAATTCAGTAACAGCTTGCTTCATCTTCCTACTGTCAGCACTCTGCTTTGACCCTTTAATCAGGGGACTTGGCTTTTATCTGGAAGACATATGCCTTAGGTGTCTTGTATAAGGTGCCACACAAAGCAAATTCAGCCAGGCCTGCCAATAACACATCATCTAACCAGATGGGGATAAACAGACTTGAATTCATTTGCTCCCTTTTCTCTGCTCAGTAGTAGAAAGCACCAGAGAAAAGGCTGTTACTAGCTTTGCATAATGTCCCTGGGTACGAGGGGTTTGAGCTTTGCATTTGAGGAAAGCTTAGGTCAGCCTCACAGCTTCTTTCGATTAGAGATGGTTGGCATTAATAAAACAAGAAGCCTTTTGACACTTGTCCCTATGACATTGTAGGTACCAAAAATGAACTGTGTCATGGAGGGTTTTTTTTTAACTCAGTGAAATCTCATTTGTGCTTTTTTGTGCAATTCAGATAAAACAATGAGGAAGCGTGGGGTCTTCTAGGCATAGATAGAAGGTTTGTGTTGAATTGTCAATGGAGCAGTGACCAAGTTCATTTTTTTCCTTTGGTGACCACAGCAAGACTGATATCTAGATCTCATCAGCTGAAGTGAAAGAGTTATTATTACAGAGCCTGGAGGAGAGCTGACATACTTGCAATGAATGAAGCTGTTTCTAGCTTAGGGAATTCAAATGGCTAGGCCAAGGACGTGCTCTGTACAGTAAGAGTAGAGATACCAGCATTCAGACTGACAAAATGGGTCTCAGTCAGTCACGAGATCAAAGAAACAGTTCTGAGGAGAACAGCTTTTCTTCTGAAAGTGTTAACTGGAATATTGGATAGAGGCATCATTATCTTCACCCCCCCACCCCTGCCCCAATACTTTTTAAAGCCATTATCTTTCTTTGGGTTCTGTCTGTAAAATTATGTATTTTTCTCCTTGGGAAATATAAAGAATGGCAGAACATCCTTAAAACATCCTGTCAAAGCAAACAGATTTGATCTGGTTAAGAGTAAACACACATGGAGACTGTTACCTTTCTGCAACGGGACACACCCCTCACTTGACAAGGCCAACCTATTCACTGCCGTACGCTCCTTGCTGTGGTCACATTTGTTATACAATGGTCAGACATGGACAGTGACATGTTATGAAAATCTCTGATAGGAACATGGCCGTGGGAGAGCAGCATTCAAGGATGTGTGGCAAGGCTTTGTATTTATTAGTATGGGTGACCCAGAAGGAGACACCCGCCCCCCCATTGTCATCCTGGAGTCTGTATGAATGGTGACTGTGAGGAGCTTGTATTTTAAATAAAGCAAAGTGCGTGTTCACTTGCTGATTGGGATTACAGGCACACAGAGATTAAGACCCTGATCAGACACCCGCTGAAGTCAACAAGGGGGGAAAAAAATTGCGACCAGCTTAAGTGAGCATATGGCAAGTCACTCTCAGATTCAAGGTCATACGGGAAACATGCGACATCGCTGCTATTTCACACCCCAGGTGAATGCATTAACCCTGCTTGGAAACAGTCGTATTTACTCACAAACTTCAGCCTGAATTTAAGAGGAAGCAAGTCGGTGATCATGCTGCCTGCCAGCTTCAACAAAAATTGACAGAGTGAAAGAGGTCTCAAAGACCATGAAACTTTAAGAGCTTAATTAAAAACAGCATCTGGGCAAATTAAAGGAGAGAGACTGAAATTCGTGCCTTTGCAGACAAAGAGACAGGCAGCACCTTGCTGCTGCACATCTGCCTCTGCCCCACGGGGCTCTGCAAGGACCTGGAGATGCAACAGGGACAACTCCATCCGCCTCCTTCATCAACGCTCAGGAAACCACTTGTTTCTAGATGAAACAGTGCCATTTATCTGAAGATCTGGGATCCATTTTATGGATATTTTAATATGTATGTGTTGGGGGAAAAATGTGTATAAATAAAAAAAATGGGGGATACTATGTGTAAGTAGCATTCCTGCCTATTTCAAATATTCTGGATGCTCAGAAGCAAAAAAAAAAGCCAAGTAGGCCACTCTTCCAGAGTTTGTTGTTGTTGTTGTTGTTTTTGTTATTGTTCGCTCGGGCCTCAGTTCAGTCAGACTGTCCACAATAGTCTTTTGAGATGTGTCACAGCATAGTTCAACCTTGGGTCTCCTTAATCTGATGCAGCAGGGCGGTGAAAATAGGCAAGGCCAGATGTTCTAATACTTTCACTTTGGCAACAAGAGGAGCAAATGTAGTGAAGAGGTCAAGGGCCAGGAGAAGAGAAACGGAAGAAAGGCCACAGCTTTCAGTGAAGAAAAGTACCAGAGCTCAGAATCGGCATGGAAGCAAAATAATGAAGTCAAGGGCCTCACATGCTTCTGCTGCAGCTGGAAAACGCTTAAGCCTGAACGTCAGATTTAGGTCTGTCACAACAACTCTATGCATTTCAGATTGATTGAATTATAGCTCGCAGGTGCTCTTCGCTCCATGCATTTCATCCTTGTTGCCTCCACAACAGGCTTTAAACTCCAGCACACAAGACAGATGAAAAAGATACTGCTTCCTTGCATTCTCCTTAGCACCACTAGGTCGCCATCATAATTGTAAACATGTATTTTAACACATAACGCTCTACGGAGGAAATCCAACTGCCGTCAGATCAGGCTGTTTTGATGGACTGAGTAAACATGATATTTTGGTGACAGGTAATTTTCATACTCAACTGATTAATTCCAGAACATAGGAACAATGGGCTTTTTCAGCTGCTGAATAATGCATGTATGGCATTGCAACTGGTAAGCGGCAGGGTTCCCGTTTAGCGGTAGAAATTCACACACCCATGCTATTTTAATAAGCTATCACTGTTAAAGAAGTCTATTTACGTTATTCATCTCCAACATTTGCACAAACATGTCAACTGGGGAAGTGTGTGGGGGGAGGTAGGAGGTAAAAATGAGGTCATATTCATATACTCTTTCTTAGCTGTTTAATTTATATAAGCCTTAAAATTAAGCAAAAAAACTTACTTTCAAGGGAAAGAAAGCTCCATGGCCACCACCTAAAATCTGGATAATATGAGCATGATGAAAATAGACCATAGCAGAAGAGAAAAGCCAGGACAAGGATATGCATAGAGAGCCGGGCATAGGCTCCACCAGAGCTCTGTGAGCCAGAGCGGTTCTGGGTTTCGGCTGTTGGGCTGCTCCACGGAGCCATTTGGGCCATGTCCTCATCACTGTCTCCTCATGAACCAGTCAAGAGCTCTCAGAGAAACTAGACCTAACAGGTTTCCTGGCCATTCTGCTGCAGTGTGTTGGGGTTTAGGACAGGGGCCACCCGTCTGGAGTCCAGGGCAGCTCCACTTAGTTTAAGAATGTGTAGACAACAAAAGGAAGGAGTCAGCTCTTAGTTATGGGGTCAAGCATTAGACTGACTCTTAAATTTATGTATGTTATGAACTAGGTACTTCATTTCTTTTATAGCCAGTGCAGATCTAGTCAATGCTGATCATCTGCAGAAGTCTGTTTTTCTTGGTTCTAGGTAACATTGATCAGCGGATAAATTATTTCGCATAAAAGAGGCATCTCGTACCATTAGAGGCTCTGGGCTGTCCTGGGTGGTTGCCAGCTGTTGCTCCAGAAGGTTGCAGGTTTCTCACAGAGTTTGGGTAATGTTTTCTAGCCCCAGGGAGATATCTTGGATACCAGAGGGCATTTAAAATGACACTAGAAGCCTATGTTCAGACAACTGTATGACAACTTTGACCTCCATTGACTATAATTGGAGTTTGGACAGCTGGACTTCTAAATTTGTATGCCTTAATCTGTTAGCTGAATCCCACCCAAAAATGCCAAAGTCTCCTCATTTTCACTAGAGCAGGTCACCAGAGGCCAGATTTTCAAGAAAGCAGCTCCTATTTTGGCATCCGTTCAGCTGCCAAACTTTCACAGAATCACAGAATGGTAGGGGTTGGAAGGGACCTCTGTGGGTCATCTAGTCCAACCCTCCTGTCGAAGCAGTATGACCGAAGGCAAGGCTGAGTCCCTCTGAATGAGACAGGAGATGAGCAGGTGAAGTATATCTGCTCCACCACCTCCTCATCCCCCAGCTACTCCATTCAAAAATGAAGGTAAAATGGGGTCTGAAGACAGACCTGCAAACCTGGAAGACCCAGATCAAGGAGTTTGGTGTGTATGCAATGGATCTATGTGTGCATGGCACGGGAGAGACAACCACATTGGTCCCACATGACAGTGAAATTCAGCAGATCATCCTCCAGGCAATAACACTGATGGAAATATGTTGATTGTTCCTTTTCACCGTGTCATTGTGTACCTTATTTATGTCCCTCAGAAATAAAGTGCTTTTAAAGCAAGGAGCAAACTGATCTACCCCAAGCAGTTAATCTCACTCTTGGCTCCCACTTTTCTTTATTTTGTCATTTGGGATCTGGATGCTGATGCAGTTTCATCCCCTACAGCCTCACATCCAAGTTTTCACTTACATGGTAAGTATTGCTATCATAACATTCATTTTTGTAAATCATACTCCCAAATTTTGCTTCTCCTTGGGCACCAGGGAGGATTTCTTCTCCCTTTTTGAGGCATGCATCTCTGGAAGACTCTAAGAAGACTTTCTTCCCTTCGGAGAGTGGGACTGTTTCCCACCAGAGCATCGGAATGATATAAGCATGTTTTTCAGAACAAGACTATTTTACTACATAACCACCCAACAATTTATATCTTTCTACTGGAAGCTGTGAGCCTTTATTTATTTTATTTCATTTCTTCTGGCTTTGCAAGTAGAAAAATAGGGTGAAAAAATCCCCAAATCTTTGCTATGGGATACCCTGGGGTATATTAATGTACATAGGGGTTGAAGAGTGCCCAGCTATGGGAGGAAGGAGTTGGAGCCCAGGGGCAGCCCCAGCATAGTGCAATGTGTTATTTCAGTCTCTCTGGAGGCCAGTAATTGTGCATGTCAGAAAAGCTTTCAGGTAACCAATGTAAATGGTAATGGCTGTGTAAGGAGACCAACTGGCAGAACACATTGAACCAATTTTCTCCCTACCTCCACTGAATTTTTCTTTAAAAGCCTTCCCCTTCAGTCTGGGGAGAAGCATGAGAAACTTGCCTGAGGTTTTCTGAGAAACCAGGGAAGGAGGAGCAGAAATGGCAGTCGGTTACAGAACCTTTTCTCCCCTTTGTGGCTCTCTCATCTCCCTCAGCCCAACTGTAATTAAACTTTCTGTTGCACCCACTGTGTTAGTCACTAATAGGAAAATGCAAATAGACATCCTCACTCTGCAGNGATTATATTCCTAAAAGATAAGACCAGGGAGCATTTCTCTCCAGCTAGTGCAATGATATTAAGCAATGGGGATTTTTAAAAAGTTATTCACCAACACTTTCAACCAACAGCTTTGTAGCGTTTGCAGAAAACAGAACATTTACCTTTCTCAAACAAAGTTTTAAAGGAGCTGATTTTGGCTGTTTGCTGCGAGACACTGTGGAACTGTGGCCTGGTTTCCAGTAATTTGTTTTCTAATACTCAAACCTAACATCACCTGCCTCACTTTTTGAATATCTTGTGAGCTCTCACACAGTCTATAATGGGATTTTCCCCATAGCTCCCTGCAGAATGCTACTCTGCAGTGATTTGGAAGAGCAAAGGAAACAGGAGCTGAAGGAGACTGGAAAAAGAAGCTATTTTGAGCACAAAGCCTCTAGGTAGATGTAGCTTGTGGAACTATCACATTCAGCCCGAGTCATTGGAGCAAATCAATACTAATTATTTTAAGGCTGAGGCCTTATGCTGGGGCTTCTCAGAGTACTCATGGTGATCTTTTCTTGCTTCTTTTGGAAATTTGGTGTGTGAGCCGTTATCGCGGTTTGCAGAGCATGGCTGCTGTAAGGCAAGGGAAGGTGCCACTACTTCATCCCACCATGCTCTCAAGCACCCTTGTGCAACCTCCATCTGCAGCAAGGCATGAAAATACTGGTGGAGGATGGATTTCATATATGAGTCCTTTGTGGGACAGAAGGATCCCAAAAGTTCTTCTCTTTCAAGGATAAGATCATGTTTAGGCTCTTTGCTTCAGAAGACAAGGAGAGGACCTCATGGTCCCTTCAAGCAGCCTCAACTACAAATGAGGAGCCAAAGGAGCTTGGGATCCACAAATTGAACACTAGTGCCATCTCAAAGCAAGGAAGGACACTGCATGTTCCTGAATCAGTGCAGCTGAGGGCATACTTCACCTTCTCCATGCAGCAAGAAACATGCCTCATCCTCCTCACAGAGAAGCCATTCCCTTGGTCATTACCCAGCCTCATTTACAGAAAACAGCTCATGTAGTTATTGACCATATCCCAATGGACTGGGTTCCTGTCCAGGGTCCAAACTCTCTCCAGCCAACACAGCTGTTTACTGTGTCTGGACTGATACTTAAGATTAATTTCAAGCTCATATCTGGCAACCAGCTACCTCAAACCCTCAACCCGGTGACTGCCTAGCCAAAAGCTGAGAGCTCTCCTGTGATGAAGGCTGATGTTTCACATCTCAGTACTGCGCGGCACAGCCTCTATGGGGTTTAGTTCTTACTCATACCTGGCAGAATTGAACCACAAAAGTGACCTGCAGTACCCATCCCACAGTATTTTTTACTACCTCCAGGAGCTTCCGTATCCATCTGCTGATCTTTAAGCAAGAGAAGCTTTGTGCTCTTTGTGCAAGTGCTCTGCAGATCCATTCCTGCGAGGGTCTTGTTCAACACAAAAAGAAGGAACACAGCTGCATCCCAGCCCTGTGCGTAAGATAATCATGAGTATACCATAGCTGGCTTTGATATGTGACACAGGTCTGGGAAGGGCAAGGGTAGCTTGGAAGGTCAACCATGAAAATCAGTGTAGCGATATTCACTACCATTTAGTTTCTCCATTTTACGGGAGGGGTTCTAATGCTTTTCTCTTATAAAGGCTCTTCTCAGCATTGATTTTATTTTTTTTCTCGATTCAGTGGCTGAACCAGGAAACATAAAGATTATTTCATTTTATCCAAAACAAAATATCTGTTTCATCCTCTGAGGCTTTTTATTTTTATACCTTTTTTGAAGAATATAAAATTAGTTGTATTTCCAGTCAAAATACTGATTTGAGATGTAAAGTTTTGGTTTTGCAAACAGTAAGGTGCAAGACTGCAATATTTTCAAAAATGTTTTTCTTTCGTTCTTTGGGGGTGAAAAATCTTGAAAATGTGGCATGATTTTCCGAAGTTTCAGGTTAACCGAAAATGACTTGTTTATGGCAAGTGAACTACTGCCTGAGAACTTGCTTCATGTAGTCCCATTCTCCACTAACCCCTTTTTGTCTTTTTAGATTTGAAATTCTTTGGGGAAGAGACTGACTTTCCTTTTGCACAAGGGAGAGCACTTTGAAGATAAAAATTGTTAGAGCAGTGCTAAGTATTGTGTAGCCTCCGAAGAATGTGTTATCAGCTTACAAAGCCACTTTGAAAAGTAGCATACACTCAAAGGCACTGACATCTGTCTGTAAAAAGAAAAAAAAAAAAAAGGAGTGTAGGTGGGATTTAATGTCTGCTATATAACTTTCTCCTAGACCTTGACTGAATGAAACATACTGCAAGTGAGGCAGAGTTTTTCACAGTAACAATTCTCTCAATGCAACTTGTTTTTAAGGATTCTGTGGCAGCACAGGGATGCCAAAGCCTTCTGCATTCAGATCCAAAAAACCTCCCTAGGTCACCGCAGATCACGCCAGCTTGTACAAAGATATGATTCAGCAGATCAAGTTTTATTAACCAACAGCTGATTTTCAGGTGAGCCTGCCTCTTCTTCTCAGAAATTATACTGAGAGAGTTTTTTTCGTTTTCCCAGTATCACTGCAGCAAACTGAGTCATCAGCACAAACAGAGCTTCAGAGGTGGGTACAAACTACATGAGACCCAACCATTCTGTATCATCTTTAGAAGGGAAAATAACTTGTGACTCCCTGCTTGGACAGACTGTCTTACTAAAAGGCTACAGGCAGCTCCAGGGATGCCTGGTATTTCTTCAGTCATGGGTATCATTCTGCTGTTTTCTGGCTAGTGTGAGACAGGCACTGATGGAAGAACTGGAAATATTTATGCATCTTTTGGCGGAGTTGCCCTACTTGCCCCCACTCTACCTTTGCTGACCACATCTATGCCACAGCCAATTTCACAGACCCACGTACTCGGATTGCTCAACTTCTAGTCTAACCAGTGCTGGTTTTCAAACTACAGAAAAAAATCCTGTCTGTACATTCAAAGCAGAAAAAAAAATGCTCTCAGGAGGGTGAGACAAGTAATCAGCACTAATGGGCTGTGTTCCTGGGTATGCACACAAGTGCTGCTGCTTGTCCTGCAGCCTTTGTAGCACAGCACTAAAGCTGCTCTTCAGACAGCCCGAGTCAGCTGGGACACAGAGAGGCTGAGCAGCTGGTAACTTCTCTGGAGGGCTAGACACCTTTTTAAGGTCTTAGAGATACTGTAGTGCCTATAGGACTGAAGAGTGGATGGTGGGTTATCCCCTAAGAACAGAGACCTGGCTGCCCATGGATCCAGTCAATGATTTCAGACATTGCCACCGTGCCATGTGGTGCAAGAGAAGCTGTCTGTGGCACCTAGCTCTGCTCCCAAGTCCAGCAGCAGCCCTCTGAGCTGGTGACTTACTCCACCGTATAGCAGAACCTCACTTGGCCAAAACAAGTGATGAGTCTGCAGGACTAAAACCTCACAAACCAGGTGCCTGGGAGTAAACTGACTCCTCCCTTTCCCCTAACATCCGTGACTGCAAATTCATCTTCCTATACTTCTCGGGAGCACATGGCAGTCTGATCTTGCAGATCAGCCATAGGACTGGAAGCCACAGGACAGCTCAGGAAGCCACTACAGCAAAATGGAAAGCTTCTTCCAGAGACCCCCTAGCTTCCCTATACCTCAGGACAACTGTCCTGCATCTCATGTGGGTGCACGAAGTCCAGCTGTTCCTCCTACTCTCGAGTTTATGCATCTGCTAAGGGGCTATTCAGCCTAATTAAACTGGCAGTCCCTTATACAGCTGTTGCAGAACGACATCCACTTGTAATCATTCTTCCCCTGCCCCTGAGGGAACCTGGCCTCCTAGCTCAGGTATGTGAATACCTCCTAGATAAATACGTATTTTTACTCCTCCTCATTCCTATTCAAGGATCGAACACACCCATAAACACCCTTTCTTCAGTACAGCACTAGCTAGAGACAGGTCCAATATGTTGGAATCACCCTGAAGATGGCCTCTTTTAGCAGATCTCTCTAAAATTAGCCATGGACAGCCAGTAAATCTGTGCTGCGGCTTTATTGCAGGTGAAAACATGGAACATCACCTTAAAAACAGTACTAGGCAACAAGGCAAGCTGTGAGCTCTTGGGTGTCTCAGTTACACGGGGGCGGAGTGCACCAGACACTGCTCCTCTGCTGTTGTGTGCTGCTAGTGGTACCCCTGTGGCTGCGGAGGTCTGTGGATGCGAAGGAGGAGGAGGTTTTGCAAGAAAGGACTGTGAGGAGGACTGTGAGGCAGAGCTTCCTCTGCTACAGCTCATAGTGACCCCAGCTGTCTTCCCACCTCCAAAAAACTTGTAACGAGTGGTATGGATTCATCCACCTACAAGAACATAGGGAAATTAGCTGTGAAATAAGGGTAAACACCTCAACCGTAAGCTCCTGGCTAGCGTACAAACAGCAGCCAACCAGTTATTAGTGATGGTGGTGTTGTTGTTGTTGTTGTTGTTATTATTATTATTATTATTATTATTTTAATTTCAAGGCTTCCATTAAAAGCAAACCCATGTCCTGGAGCAAGACAAGACCTGAACTTTAGCCTCTGAAAGAGCTCATCCGGATGACTTGTTTTCCGAGGACAACCTCATTAGTAAATTTTGGTCTCAGAAGAAAAGACTGAGCATTCCAGCCGCCTGGCATGTCCTACCCTCTAGGACCTGGTATTTGTTTTCTGTACCTGCAGCAGTAAATTTGCCTAATCCCAGCTCACATTTAACTGGTGACTTGCCATAGAGAAGAGAAGCCTTTGCAGCCTGGGAGTGACTCCCTTCTCGCCTTTGCTCAGCAGGAACTCTCAGAGCCATCACAGTGTCCACTGAACAACATTAGGTTTTCAGAGTATCACTGCCAGCAGAAAACAGCTGAACTCCCAACTGCTCTTTTAGTCACCTTCTGAACTTAATGCTTTTTATTATTCTTCCCAATAATAGGCAGTTTTCTTGGGGTGCTTTCCAGATGAAAACCCCAAAACACCTCACAGACAATCAGTAGCGTTATTTTACCAAAGGACAACTGCAGCACAGAGAGGGTGGAAACCCCAGCCTGCATCACCAGAGTCGCAGCTAACTGTAGGCAGCTCTGGGCCAGAATGTTGACTGTTGGTTTGAGTCACCCATACTGCTGAGCCACAAGGCGGTCATGTGTTCAAGGTTGCTATATGATGTCCCCATGCCCCAGAAGACATTTTCAGGATGTCTTAAATGTTCTCTGGGATATATAGGCACAGATTAGGATTTTTTCTCTTTGTTCAGATCCTATTGCTGCACCACACTGACTCCGTGTGGTGCTGGCTGAGGGAAAACTATCCAGGAGAAGGAAGGATTGCTGTGATGGGCAATGTTCAGAGGGAAAAGACCAGTGAGCAGTGATGGTCACATCAGACTCATTTCTTTTACTCAGAGTACATGTTTGTGGCAATTATTGAGCATTTCCAACTACATGTATTGAGATACTCAGTTAAATGGGGGGAAAAAAGTAACAATTTTGTAAAACGCACTCTAGCTCCTGTTGGGAGGTAAGCTGGGAGTTGTGACACTGACAAGTGGTTTGAAGGGTTACTCCTAGCTTTTTTACGAAAGCATAGCCTGCGTGCTCTCATCCCAAATAACTTTTAAACCCAAAGGTCACTTCCTACCAAGTACGAAAGGGATGAAGCATTCCCAAAGCTAAGCAGTTCCTCCAAGGTTCATACAAATAGGCGGCCAGGTAGATGAGAAAGCCCTAAGCAGAAAGCAGGGTGGAGACCCCAGCCAGTATTAAATATGAGAGAAGCCAAATAGAGGCATACACACATACAAACACACACAGCTTTCAGTGCCCCAGCTGATGGAAAATCCTGACTTTGTCCTTGTGCCAGAGAATCCAAACATTAGACGCAAACCCTGGAAATGAGACGGCTTTGATCCTGGTGGGCTGAATTGCTGATCTCCTGTGGAATTTGCCCTCCTAAGGCTCCTAAAGCTGGAACAAAGAAGTCAGATGAATTCGAGAAGGCAGGACAGCAGCAGCCACCTCCTGTCATTCTGCCCACATCCTCCCTCACCCCTTTGCGGCTCACCTTGTCATTTCCTTGCCATGTCCATACTGCAAATACTGATTCACTTAACCCGTGACTGCGCTGCGTAGACTAAAGCAGACAACATGGTGGAAAGCCCTGAATGGACTGAGCCTTCCTGCGGTGACACCTGCAGACAAGCTAACAGCATCTCTTGGAGATGCTAATGAAACATATCCTGCTAAGGGGGGTAACCACAAGGGCTACAGAGTTGCTAGGGCCAGGAAGTGCGTCACTTGGTCCAAGAGGAAAAACATCTTTTCTCCCAGACACCGAGCAGAAGGTGCATTACACCAGCCAAGAGCAGTTCCTCGTGGGTCAAAGCCCCCAGTGTGAACCCATGATGCATCCTGTGCCCCACCAGGACGTGGGAATGAGCCAGCACGGACCCACCAAAAGAAACACTTCTAAAACAGGTTTACTTAGGTGAGAGTGAGAGTGCTAAGGAGGCTTAAGCTCTCCTTTTCCCCTGATTTGCACCACTGCATGCTGCCGTGGTGTGGCAACAGTCCCATGCACATGACCTGTCCCCATTTCACACTGGGGATGTGTCCACCCCCACCCTGAGCTGCAGGAATACAGGGGGGGCCGAAGACCTGGGGTGCTCTTCTGTAGCCCCTTCTGACCTTTACGTTGGGAGCTCAAAACACAACCATGCTGCCCATACTTCCTTTGTCTGTAAAACACCAGGCATTTGCAAAGCATTGAGCATGCTAACATATAGACCTGCTCTGAGCACGGTATCATGTGGTAGCCCTGAGAAGCCAACCAGGTACTGACGCGTGAAGCTTGGTGCTGTGGATATCCATAGTCAATGACAGCTTCTATTGCACAGAGCTGCAGTGGTGGTTTAAACAACTCCATCCCCACCTCCCTGCAGACCAACTTCTATCCAGCCAGTGGGCACCACTGCTCCCAGATTATGATTTTTAGAGAGTCTCTTCTGACATTTTGACTACTGCGGCCTGATGCTCGCATGCTCACGGGAGCAAGCTGAGACAGGGTGAAATTCAGCTCCTCCAAGTGCACCCAGTTTCTCTCTTGCACTTTCTTTTCTTCCCTTCCCTGTTCATTTAAAATCAACTATGAAACATGTCACTAGTTTCCGGGAAAAGCGTGGGTCTGACCAAGGCAAAAGTCAACCCTTTAATTTAAAACAGTTGAGGGTGAGACATTCCAGTGAAGCTGCTCAGCTAATGCACAAACAGTCTGTAATTACAGGAACAGGCTGGGAAAACAGGACCTACCTAGGGAATATTCTTATTAAATAAGGCAGAATTCTGTCACCTTCTTAATCATGAAATATTGATGAAACTCTAAGCAGCCCCTCAGAGGTTTTAGCCTTTGCCCTCTCCTTGTGTGTGTGTATGTCCACACAAAGACAAAGGAGAAAAAAAAACCCTCAAAGGCTATCCATGGAGCTGCAGAATACTAACCACGCTGCTCTGTACCAGTGGATTTTGCTGAGTTTGCATGGGCATATGGATTTGAGAAATAAAAATTCCTCACTTGGCACAACCAGAAACTTCTTTTAGACTGAATAAATAATGGGGGGGTGATTAAACAGAGGTAAGTAAGAAAGTATGTATCAAAGGGAGGACTTTCCTATGCATCGGCAGAGGAAGGGCTAGGTGTTGGTGCTCTTCCTTACCTTGAGCCACTCTACATATTTGGGCAGCAACAGAGGGCTATTAAACTCCCAGCACCCTAGAGTGTCACATCTTCCCCTGGCCGTACAAAGCTATGCTTGTAGCTCTGGTGCTTGTTGCTGGGCCCAACAACAGCTGACAACAGAAAAAAACACTAGGGTCGGTGTTCAGCTCTGAGGCCCCCAACATAAAAATGACATAGACCTGTTGGTCCTGAGGAGTGACACCAAGACGATTCAAGGGCTGGAACACCTCTCCTATAAAGACAGGCTGAGAGAGCTGGGGCTGTTCAGTCTGGAGAAGAGAAGGCTCCAGGAAGACCTTATAGTAACCTTCCAGTACCTGAAGGGGCCTGCAAGAAACCTGGAGAGGGACTTTTGACAAGGACATGGAGTGATAGGACAAGCGATAATGGCATTAAACCAAAAGACTGTAGATTTAGATTAGATATAAGAAAGAAATCCTTTACTCTGAGGGTGGTGAGGCACTGGCACAGGTTGCCCAGAGAAGCTGTGGCTGTCACCTCCCTGGCAGTGTTCAAGGCCAGGTTGGACGGGGCTTTGAGCAACCTGGTCTGGTGGAAGGTGTCCCTGCTCATAGCAGGGAGGTTGGAACTAGATGATCTTCAAGGTCCCCGCCCAGCACAAACCATTCTATGGTTCTATGACCTGTCCTCATAAGCCAAAGGCCAACCAGGACAGCAGGAGGTTTGGGTTGCTGGAACTCTGAGCATCTGCAATCTCTTTTGGGAAGTTTAGGAGTCCAGAGAAAGCAGTGCCCAAGACACAATAACCTGTGAACTCAAGCTGGAGGTGCTCAATATTCATCAATATCCACACCTGGGGACAGTCAGAGCTGGGGTGAGATGACCGCAGGTCTCAGACGTTGCCTGAAATGCTGCAGCGTGAGTCTTCACGCAATCTTTGAGGTTCCAAAAGCATGCCAGCCGCTCAGCAGAGGAGCGGGTTAGCTTCAGACAGCTGGCTGGCAGTGGGGCAGCCAGTACCACCCCTCTTGCACTGTTTAGCTCATGTCTGGGCACTGCTGGCTTCAACTGTCAATTCACTGAGAGGCCTCAGCAACAGGAGCCCAGAAAATCCCTGAGCGGGAAGAGCCAGGGACTATGAATAATGTGGGTGAATTCAAGAAGTTTATGGAAGAAAAATCACAGGCAAATTTTCATCCCTTCACACTTCTTTATGCAGTGGGAAAGGACAGAAACTCTTTTTAAACCAAAATAACCATGCTCCATTTCACTTCTATGACTCAGCTCCAAGGTCCTACCCAAGACAAATAAGAAAAACGGAAATTTTGCAGAAGGAGAGAGATATTGGGTACCACAAGCAAGAACTGGGAGGCCAGTACATCACCAGTGATGAATCTCCAAAAGCAGACACTCAGCTGAGCCTTCTTTTTTCATCCTTACTGCAAGAGGTGGATGAATGGAGATGGGAAGAGAAAAATAGATGGGAAAGCAAGACTGACCACAAGGATCAGCCAGGAACAGTAGTCTCTAAATGAGGTTATTAGGACTTTCCTGACAAGAAAACATCACAATTGGGAGGAACTGGAGAAAGAGACTGGGAGCAGGCTGGCTGGAAAACAGAGGAAGGAAGGACGAAATCACTGGAGGAGGAAGGAGGACAAAGATGGGGAGGCTGCAATAGCTTAGAGAGGGAGAGATACATCAAGCAGCAGGGGAGCCTTCTCTCTGCCCACTGCAGTAATAGGCCTTTGTTCTGCTCCTTTCATGTTCACGTACATGCCGGTCCATAAGGGCAGCCGACAGGAGCTGAATCAATCACTCACTGGTCCCAGTGGAGGGCAGGGTGTGATTGATTTGCTCTCCCTGATGGCTGGCTCTGAAAGGATGCGTTCTCATTACAGTCAGTTTCTGGGTCCTGGTTCTTTACTCCGGGTCTGATTGCTGCAAAATCTCCTGCCTCCACCACAGGCGGATTTGGTACCACAGTTCTCTTTCAACTGCCTGAGAAAGCTGTGGAAAAAAAAAAAATTACAGTTAAAAACAAAAAGTTAAAACATGTATCCCAGCTTTAAAACTTGTTGCTGAAACGTAAAGATGAGGCTGTGGCCATGCACGATTTTAGTGCTCATCTGCTCCAAATTCCAGTCATGCTTGTCACAGTCCCAAAGCCTCTCTCTAATTGTCAGGCACAGTCCTTTGTGTTCCTAATCACCCCTGAAAAGGCCTCACTTCCCATGGTGGGCACCCCGGGGTTGATTGCATCTGGGGGCCGTGGGGTGAGGGAGCCCTGTCCCTACTCATGCATGCCGCAGGCTGCCAGCTGCTCCTGGAGGACGGGAGGACAGTGGAGAGGATAGACACCAGAACCAGAGATGGAGATACTTGCCTGAGGACAAAAGCTGACAGTAGGAGGTGAATGCCTTCGTATCCGCACTCAGGAGCAGAAAGAGGATGGTGGCACACAGTCTGCAGTCCACTCAGGTCCACCAGTGTGGGGTGAAGCCAGTCCTTCAGGTGCAGTTTATATTGTACTTTCTGCAATAGACAGTGCTGCAAGAGAAGTCAAGTATACATCTTGGTGAGGGATCATCCAGTTGAAGAAGTGTTTCCCCACCTTTAGTGTGCCTTAAGCATCCCACCAACTCCAGCCATGGGTGAAAGCCGTACTATTAGCTACCAAGGCTATTACAGAGATAAACAAACAGTTTGTCTGCAGGCTTTAATCATTCATCATTTTAAATCCTTCCCACCTACGTGCTCATGTACCCTTCAGCTGCTCTTAGTTTTAAGAAAATCACCCACTGCAATGCTGCATGTTCTCCTTTAAATGTTGTTTATATAAACCTCAGGTTGGAAAAGACCCTTCAGATCAATGAGCAATGAATGACACCACCCTCCGATCCACCCCTTTGTTCGTTGAAACCCGCCTGATGGGATGCGGCTCAGCTGTGTACAATGGACTGCACGCTGTGGAGAATGTGGCAATTCACAGCCAAACAAACTTTCTTCAGAAAAACTTATGCACAAACCCAAATCTTCTGTGTGGTTTGGTTGGAGGAGAGAAAGAGTCTTAGAAAGATGAGGCTGTCAAGAGCAGCTGGTGTGACAAGGGTGCATGGTGTGGAAACAACCCAAAGTGCCTACATAAGTATGAAGAGCAAAACAGGGTAGTTGTAGTGAGTTTAAAGCGTGTCAGCACCACCACAAACTGCAGCAACTTCTTTAGACCTCGATTCTGCAGGTTCTTACAACTATTCTGCTCTCTTTTTCATTTGAGGAGTGGGCATCATACAAGGTTTGTGCTGGTGCGATTTAGCTCTAGTGTCCAGGGCAAAGCACTCCCTGGTTTCAATGCATGATGCCTTAGATAAGGGCTAGCAGAGCCCGGGCTTCCACAGGTAGTTAGCAACTTCACTGCTAATTTCAGAAAGTCTGAACTTCACCTCCAAGTTCTGTTATTTTCTTTTCATGTGTTGTGTTTTCCTTCCAGAAATCACCACATATCTGTATCAGTAATCTTTGCAACAAAGCCCAAAGGGTTTTATGCTCTCCAGTGAGTGTTCCTAACTATTCCCAGCTCTCTTTACTAGGAATAGCTACTTCTGCTGGCTGCATACACTGCTCATGTAGGCAACACATTTTCCAGATTCTTTCTACCTTCCACTCCTTTTTACTAGACATGTGCTCCAACACGAGAACAGATTAAGCTGAAGCAGAGGAAACATTGGAGCCAGGTTGGCTCAATAGTTTTACAGCAGAAATTTCTTTAGAAATCAGCACAGAGCTCTGCACAGACACCAGTATAGCTCTTAGGTTTGTGTAACTTCTGCCTTGCTTCTAATAGCAGCTTCCAGTAGATGCCATAATTCTCATGAAGTGATACTCCTACTTTCACCAAAAAAAAAGAAGATGCTATAACAGCATAACACTAACAAGGATATGATTCTGATTTCATCTTCTACTCTATGACAAGGTGCAGCAAGGGCCAGTTGCTCCCTAAGGGATGGGTACCCCTAAGACAAGGGTGACCTGGAGACACAGCAGGACATGAGCCACAACATACCTGCAATGCACCATCCTAAACACAGCTCTGAAGTCATCACTTCCAAACCTAGATCTTCAATTGCCATAAACAGTCCTTTCTGCCCTCTTTCTCTGCCTGCTTAGTACTGGCTCCAGTAGAGCTACTGAGGATTGCGCCAGTTCAGAACTGGGCTCTCCAAGCTCTGCTAGGATTTATGCTAGCCCAGTAACCAAAAATAAGAGCAGGGAACAGGTCCTGGTGCACCAAGCTCTGCAAAAACATGAAAGAAGAGACAATATCTGCCCGAAAGAGCTCATCAGCTCTGTAAATGAAACAGCGAATGACACAGCAGTGAAAGGAAGATGTCTGATCGAACATGGCACAGTGTGGCAGGCTGGGTGTCTGAATGCCACACACTGATTATGCTGCTACAGCACTGCTTAGACTTCTATTTCCACCCTAATGTACTAAACTCTTCTGTGGTTAAGCTCACTCAATTTAGGAATACAAATAACCTCAAAAAGTCCCATTTTGGAAGCCTGCATTCCTTGGGAAACCAAAGACAGCATGATGACATTGCCCTAAATTCACCTCCGGGCAAACTAGGCATAGTCACTGCCATGAAATTGTTTCCTTCTTTCTCTCCTGCCTTTCCTGTCTGCTCTCCGTTTGACACTTTTCACTGTGACAGTCATCAGCCTGTGTATAATATAATCAAAAGTCTGCTTCTGGCTTCAAGCCGTTCCAGAAAGAAATTTTCACAGCACCCGACATTAAAATGCAACCCCTGTCCTGTACCCTCCCACTATGTAACTTTCTGTTCCTTTCCTCCACTCTGTGCTTTTGGGTTTGGAGGTTTTGGGTTTGTTTGTAATTTTTCTGTTTTTTTCCCTACTATCACATTATCCCATGTTGCAATTGTAAAACCATATTATAAAAGCAGCCAATATTGAACTAATTTTATCACAGGGTTAGTAATAAAGTTTAACACCAACTATAATATTGTTGTACACCAGAAATATTGCAACAGAACAGTAATATCCTGTTAAATTCATTTTCCATCCAACACCACAAGATCTGCTGAAAGATGTTAAGGACTAAGGGTTTGAGGATTTTTAATTTTTTTTGCTTTATTTTTGCAAAGCACCATAAATGTTTAAATTTCATACACAAAATACATCACAAGTTTGGCAGTAATCATTCTGGTGACACATCTAATGCCTTCGTTGTCTGAAAAGTAATGGAAGGCTGGTAGCCACACTGCAAAGCTCATGGAAAGAAAGAGGTAGTTATAACATGGCCCTCATTACTGAAGTATCTCGTCCCCTCATAATGTTTTATATATTTATTCTTAGGCACCCCAGGGAATTAGATGCAGTTATCCTTTTCTTTTCTTGGGCAGAGAAATGGGTAAAATGTTGAGCAGCTTATCCCAGGTGAGACAAAAAATTTTATGATACTTGGTGGATCTGAATCAGCATCCCTGGTGCAGCAGCTGGGCTAGCTGCTGCTCCCATGGGAGGAGGATGCCAATGGCTAAATGCTTTTCCTTGCAATCATCCTGGTCTGAGAACATTGGCCACTTTCTACTGCCTCCAAGGAAGGTCTCATCCACCTATAGGAACACACAGGATTAATTAAAGCATTCTTTTAAACCAATTAACTTAAACTGGGAGAAACCCTTGTGTAGATACTCTCACTGGATTTAAACCTGTTTTTTTAAATTCAGTTTGACTTGAGGCTCTGCATTTGCCAGCTGGGTCTCCAGCATCTTTCACATCTTTTCCACTGCTTCTGTTTTAAGCTAATTTTAATTAAGCTCTCACAGTCTGTGTGGTCACATCCCAAGGGGTCTGTAGAAAGGCAGGCAGAGACAGTAGAAAGAGGAGCATAAGTCAGTTCAAGGCAATTCCAGGCACCACAGCACAGCTCGTGGCAGGTGCCAGCTGTTTGAAGTTCAGTATATGTGGACCATGAGACACCATCCCTGTCCTGATGAACTTGTGGTCTCCATAGAAATTAGTTGAGATTTTAATGACTACATTCATCCATAGACAGGAAAAACAAAACAGAAGATATGAGTGATGGTGAGCAGTGTGCTACAGAAAATCAACAATAAAGCGGGGGACATGATGTCTCCTGACGGTCAGTGCTGCTGGCTCCCTGCCTCCTTCCAGAGCAGGGCAAAACGTGACCTGGGGACGATTCTTAAGGCTGAGCTTTTCAAGGCGATACAGCATGGAAATCACAACACGTGAGTATTTCTGGCAGGGAGTCAGCCCAAAAGGCACAGTATTCATAGGAGCTGTCCATGTCTCTAAACAACCAAAAAACACTGAGAGACGGAAAACTGTAGGTTTCACTGACCAGTCTTTGATACACATACACTACACTTTTGACAAGACATATCAGGAAATATTTTTAAACATGTTCTGACCTCATTAAGAACAAATCGGTGGGTATAATGCCACTTAGTCATAAATCTTCCCTCATTTGAGAAGATCATTCAGTGGTTTTTTACTTGTTAATGCATATGCCAAGCAGACAGTAGTCCAAAGAGTGGAAGACTCCAATCCTTTCAGAGCTCTGACCCTCTCTTTTCCACTTCTCTGTAACTAGCTCAGGGATGCTAATGCTTCCAGAGGTTTTCTTTTGTGGATTTTGAAATGCTTTCCCCCCTCCTAGCTGAACCTAGAGGTTGATTTGTCAGTCTTTTATAGACCCCAGAACCGAGATTGTCATGAAATAGTGACTGACTGTCTCTCACTGTTGCAGATCATGTCCGTAACTAAGATCACATTCCTGACAGTAGGAGCTAAAGCTCATGGAAATCTGCTGGTCAGACACACAGTGCAGCCATACCTTCATATATGGTCGTTCTTGTTAGTACAGAACAGCAGCAACAACACAACAACTTTTAGACAGGATCTTTCCTCGGTTACCAAGCATCGTCTTAAGACTGTGTCCTCAAAATATCTTCAAAAATCTGTTCTCCTTCAAAACTAGTCCCTTTGTACTGTGACTAAGATTAACTTGAGCTTTGGATGTGTGCAAGAAGCAGTCTTCAGGACAGCATTCTGTGCATGTGTGTATAAACATTAAAGCTACAATCAGTGGTCAATATACCCTGCTGCTCAAAAGAACTATGCATTTCTGGCAAGAACTTTAGCTTTCACAGGAACTTCTTATTAAATTGTACATTGAGGCTGAAAGGGGGAAAAAAAATCACTTGACATCCAGAGTGAGAGGCTTTGCATTATGAATTTATTCCCCCAGAAACTAGGAAACTTGTCATGGGGAGATATGAAAGGGGAAAGGAAAGGTCTTAAGGACCTGTGAAAAGCTGGAAGAAAGAGGAGAATTTGAAAACAAAAGCCATAGACACTACAAGAAAAACATATATCAAGAAGATTTTCAGAGACCAGGTGACAATATATTAGCGGAAGGATTTCTCATGGCTGTTCTCCAGCAGCACCTCAGGAATATGGGAGTCTGTGAGGCCAGCAAATATGAGCCAAGTAGAAGCTTCAGTGCAAGTGGAGAGCAGGAAGGCAGCAGGATAGCTGAAGTGGTGAAAATTTGTAAGAGACCTCTGGGAAGGAGGTGGAGGACTAGCTGCCCTCAACAAAATGTGACAAGAGTCAGGATGTAATGGAAAGACTTCCCAGTTAAAGGATTTCCTGACACTTTGCATCTTAAAGCACTTTGTAATGCAGTGACAACTGGACATGAAAGGGACCTTCCTGAACTGCTACAGGTTTATGTGCATTCTGCAAAGGTGGAAATAACATCATAAAGGGGACAAGGTTGGAAATAAGTAAGTCCACTTAAAGCATCATTATACCATTGTCTACTGGTAGTAAATAAAATTCTTTTCTTTCCTCTTTCTCTGTATTTACTTTTGTACCAGCAAGAGTCTTTACTTAACTGGTCTTAAACTACCCTTCATTTGCATCCATTGAGATAAGTAAGACCTTTTACACTACTCCCTGCAGTGGAGAAATGGTGATTTACCCCTGCTGAGAATTTTGATCATATCCATAAAGGCAAAGTCAATCCAACTTGAGGAGCAGCTGTGTGTTATCCTATAGTGCAGCCCAAGGGAGGTTAAAAAAAAGGAATATGAGAGTGTGAAGCCAAGGCGCAGATTTTAAGGCCAGAAGAGATTGATAAAATCAGTTTGGTTGATCTACTAAAGAGCATAGATTACCAGAAATGCTCCAAAGTAAGTCTCTCAGGATTGCATGAGACTTCTCTAGTGGAGCTGGAAAGAGAACCCAAACACACAAGTCCTACTGCAGCAGGTGACCTACAAGGCCACAGTTTAGTTCTCTTCAGTGGAAGCAAGCCAGGCATTTTCTTTATACCGTGCTGAGGAACCATTTACTTTTTTCTATACCTCATATGACTGTGACGTGGGACCATGCCTTCAAGTGGGCAGCAGAACAAATCACAGAGCACAAATTGTTCAAAAAACTTGAGCAGGTGGATAATGAAGAATGCAGCTGAATCCAGTTCTCTGTGTGAAGGTACTGAAAGCAACTTTTCCTGAAGACAAAATCATCGCTTTTGTTGGCTTAGCCTATTTCTTGCTCTGTCTCTCCTGAACCCTAAAATTCACTGCAAGAAAAAGGTGCAAAACCATTATCTGGATGGTTAAATTCATGTTGTCATCTTCTGAATGATTTACTTGTAAGGTTTCACACTGTCCTACCACCAGACAAGTAAATGCTTTTTTAAAATATATTTATTTCTCTTTTCTTTAGTTACTAGAAGGAAGATTCTAAGTTGTCTTCATAGTATGTTCTCCAGCTGCAGACCCATGTGCTTCCTCTTCACTTCTTCCAAACCATCTTTTCCATTTGATGGCTTGCTTTCCTCTGACCATAACTTCTGTGTGAATGGTGCCTTAATCTGAGAGGCTCACCAACTCTGTTTTAAATGGCTTAAGCAGCTTTTAAAAGTCAAAACTACCTTGCCTTTGGCAGATCATGTGCACAAGTAGAAGGGCCTTTAAAAAAAGGCAGAAGCATGAACTCTAACAAGTAAGAAAGAAAATCCCTTATTCAGTCTAAGATCCTGCCGTTCTCACTGGCTTCAGACACAACCGTGGAGCAGATGTACCTGGAACCCATTCAGACCCTGAGCTGAGTTTTCTACACCGAGATCCTACCGAGAGAATCTAGAACTTTATTTATTGTACATGTTTCCCAAGCTGTCTTTGGGGACATCCATAACGATTCTGTTTTTATCTGGCAACAGAAGAGGACAAAGGTGCAGGGGTGTGAAGCAAGATACATTAGCTGTCAGAAGACAGGTAACACATCTTGCTAACGTACTCCACTCCATTTTCCCCCCAATAGCTTGGAGCAGTGCTTTCCTTTTAAAAGTCTCCTATCACCTCTGACAGATGGATTAAGGTTTAAAAGCATCAATATTTTGGGAAAGTGGTACCTGCTAGCAAGGTAGATATAGGTTTGTCATTCAAGAGGTTTTATATTTCCTATTAGGTCCTTTTCCTGGAAAGCAGCAACCATTTATTTTAAACTTTATCTACTGGTAGGGGTTTGGGGGTTTTCTATCTTTTATTCTCTTCTTTCTTTTTTCTTATTTTTTTATTTTGGCCTTGGTTTGGTTTCTTCAGTGGACGCCTCATCTGTCAGCAGTGGGGAAGACTGGGAGTGCTTTTCCTTGTCTGTCCTGAAAGGTGAGCACTAAAAAACTTGCCATTGCTCTTGCTCAAGGTGGGTTACCAGAAGGTTGTTGGAAAAGGATGGATGAAAACAAAAGGAACAATATCACCTCAGAAGCAGATTTAAACAGTTCTGATAGCTTTTTTCTCTCTTACAAGAAAGACTGAATCAGACCTGTTGTTCATATTCCCCGTTGTATTTCTGATGGGCTGTTTTGCTTATTTGGCATTTTGGCTCAGATGCATCCCTCCTGATAGTAGGCAGAGATGCTGAAGCTAGGACTGTCATTATCCGAGCGCCAGCTACAGTCACCAAGAAGAGAGAGACACCTCGGGAGAGGGACTCACATCTGAGAAGGGTGAATCACGCTCTCAAGATGCCAATATTTCTCCATTTCTCAAGATGCTGCTGGCACAAACAGCAATAAGTCAGTACAATGAGGTTTCTAATTTAGGAGCCTCGGTGAAATGCCTGAAGTTTGATGGGTGAATCTAGACTGTGGTGAATCTCCTCGTCATATCTGCAGCTTGATGGAAAGAAAAATATCAAAGGTATTCAACCTTTCGCTGCACAGGCCTTTTGTGAAGGGAGATGAGAGCACCATAAAGGAAAAGAGGGATAAAAAGAAGAGAAATGTGGAGGTTTCCAAGAGGAAGCGATCAATTCTATCCTGCTATTGCCTTCTGGCTTTGTGAGACGAGTTGCGCGGCTCCTTGTCTATACCACCTCCACAGCCAGAAGGCTGCTCAAATCCAGGATTTGATTCTGGCCCAAAGCTCAGGCAGAAGCATAGCTGACAATTTGAATATGGTTTCCATCTGCTCCCGAACTAGTCCTCTCCAACAACTCGTGCAGCTGAATGGCTGCTGTCCTGGGAAGGTCAGGGCTGGGGTGGCCAGTGACTTCAGCCCAAAGTCTCCAGGTGGCTGAATATATTCACCTGAAGGATAGAAGAACATCAGCCACCTCAGCACAATTCCAGAGAAGACATTTCCCTCCAGGAGACTCTTTGATGTGCAATATTTTCTTATTCCTAAGTACGAAGTGTAAAGCGTTAAAAGGACTGGAATATTTTTGGGGTTAAAATAGTAGTAGGAGGCGGAAAAGCAGAATCAAGCTTGGAAGCCCAGCACTGAGCAGATCAGCTATGTGATCTCATTTGAAGACACTAACTCCAGGATATCCTGGCAGCATTCTTTGAGTTAGTCTTCTTTCAGTCTTAAGAAGCGAACAGGACAATGGGGTCGTCCGGATACTTCCACCCCAGCCCCAACTCCAGACTGATCTCTACAGGACACTGTAGACCCAGGAGTCCTGCACCATCCCCAGCCTAAGGACTGAATAAAGGGTCCTTGCCAGAGATCAGCTTTTGGGTTGCTGCGCTCTGTGGCCTTCTCTGGAGCACAGTCAGCTCTGCCACTTGCTCAGAGGTGCCCCAGTACTGACTCCAGAGTACTCCCTATTGTGCTAAGCCCCACAGAAGGATCAGGGGTTTTGCCATCAGTGAGACACTTGGCAGAAGCCGTCTGCTGATGGTGTTCAGATTTCCCAACTCAGTCACGCTAGGCTGTGGCTGTACAGGCACTGCTGGTGCAGTTCTCCATTCATTGCCTAAGCAGCACAGTGGCCTCCCAGCACCCTGCTTCCCCACCACCCTGAACTCAGAAGTTAATTTTTTCGGATCCAGAATGCCTAGTTCTTGCATGCATTTGAAATGCAGGTAAGGGATGGACAACTCACACTTGTCTTCTTTCTCACTAATATTAGCAGAAGGGTACTTCTCAACATCAGGATGGCCCTTTCAGGGTCAATGAGACCCATGAAGCATCTGAGTGTGGCCTGAAGACAGTCACACCAGTTGCCCTCTGTACTCAAGGGAGAGGCATTTCCAGAGAGCATCCAGCTGACTGAAGATATAAGTCGTGCAGTGGAGCCTCTTGTCATTCTTTATAAAGAAACCCCAGAGCAACCGCAGTGTGGTGGGACACAAACAGGGTGCAAGGAGGGTATTGATACTGTGATGACATACTCTCTGTTTAGGGTCACATAGTAGGGCATGTGGTTAGTACTGAGGGCAAAGCCCTTGTTTCCCACCTCCCCTTATCAAGCACTTGGAAATTAGAAAAGATCCAAAGTCATGGCTTGAAAAAGAAATTCCAGTGTGCAGACTGAATGTGTGAGGCAGGAAAGCATCCTGAAGCCCATGTTCAGAATACCGGGAACCGGAACTCCTGGGGTATAGTTACTCCAGGAAGGGCTCTCAAGTGCCTCATTTTGCATGTCTTAAACCTGCAGGTGACTATAATTATCGGTGTTGCTTGGCTGCAAGAAACCCAGGGAAACAAGCGTTTACAGCAAGACTGTGCACTACCTATTCCCACTGCTGAGCATTCCCGTGAGTAATTCCAGGGAAGCCAAGGCAGCTACATGTGTGAATAGCATTGGATCTGCTGGAGAATGAGGTTCACCGCCTGGCCCTGAGAATTATTTTAAGCCTCTAAAAGATCTTCTGCAAATCAGTCAACCACTTGCCTGCTCACAGGCGTGCACATTGCAAGTTTTGTCCTGTGTCTAACTGTTTCCCATTTAATGTTTCTGTGAATTAAAAATAATGTGTGCACTGTACTGTGTCGTGTCCGTGTACACATGTGTAATAGCAAAGCGATACAGGTACCATAATACACAGTTTGCTAGACACTTTGTAATAAGATCAGATAGTTTCAGTACCTTTTTGGTTGCCATTTTTCACCTGAGTGACATGCTTATCCGTTTTGGTATATAAACTTCTACAAGGTCATCTAGGATGTTGTGTTTTATCTTGATTGATAGCACGGTGTAAGGAAGTGTGACTCATCCATGCAATCCTGCCTCAACCTGTTTTTCTCCAGATCTCCAAGGGTTGTAATCCCTCATTTCAAAAATACAAAACAAAACAAAAAACTCCAAAAATAAAAAGCCCAGCCCAATCCAAAAGACTACAGCAGTCAAAACTGATATACCCATCCTGTCTGTTAATAACTTGCAAAAGTTCTTACTGCAAGATTTGGAATGTGATGGTAAAATTCTGCAACACGCACCTGGTGTGGGAGGAATAGAAATTACATTCAGAATTTGAGTCTGGAAATTTGTGCCTGAACAGGGAAAAGCAAGGGATGTGTTTAATCAACAGGCTCAAGCATTCCCTTCTTGTAAAACAGAAAAAGACAGAAGTTAAACTTGATAACTCCTTAGAAATCACAAGCAAAGAACACAGATCGGATGTCAGCAATGCTCACTGGGGAGAAGAAACACAAAATGGAGTTAGAATTAATATGTCCTTTACACGCACATCTGCACAGTTCATTGCAGAGCAATTTGTTTGGTGGTTTTCGTATCTGCACTCCTGGCTCAATTACCAGTGCCTCATCTCTGTGCCCTGCAGTGCACCCGTTTATATGCCATGAACTTGATTCACCAGGGAGGCTGGGAGCTTCAGCTGACAGTAGGATCCTGCAGTGGGAGCAGTTAGATGCTTCTCAAACTCTTAGTAACACAGCAGCATTGCAGTGGGTAAGAGGAAGAAAACTGAAGTGCTGAAAAGGGGAAATCCTTGCTAAAAATCCTTCAGCAAAGCTAGGCACTGCAGTCAGGTGTCTGACCAGCAGCCCTGTGCCCTCGGTAGCAGGGGTCAGTCAAGCAAGGCAGGTCTTGTGTCCTGCTAGGCTAGTGCAACGGGAGCCCCAGTAAAATGCCCAAGTCAATTTTCTTTTAAATGCAAACTAAAGGGACAGCATAATGAGGAACTAGAAACTTCTTCTCTCCCTCCATTCAACTGGACATCAGGGCGTGATTGAACTCTTCCCCAAGAGCAAAGATCTCTTCACCAGTTGCCAGCCCCCCTTCTTCAGTGCTGGGACTCCCCCTAGCCCTGGGGACCAGGACTCAGATTTATTGCCTGATTCCCAGGCATTGCCATGTTTTTTGATAACATGCAGAGCTACCTGCTCTGCCAGGGCTCCCCAGCAGTGCCGAACATTTTCCCAGGCTGGTACCTGCTGATACCAATGCTATCACTAGTGGGCATGGAGGAATGAAACCATCCCATGGACCAGGGCTTCTGGACAGATGTGTCAGCCCACCTTCATAACAGAACTTGCCAAGTGGAAGTCAGTTCGGGGTTGATCAGAAAACAGATTAACACTTCCATCGGTGTTAATCTTCATCCATACACTTCTTCAGTCAGAGTCTGGAAATACTCATGCCCCATTCACATTAGACAAAGCTCTTGTATCTCCCCTGTTAGAACCAGTTCCCTGCATTGGGCTAGAAAATCTTGGAGGATTCCTGTCACATGAGCTCCTTGCAGCTGCAAGAGACACAGCAATGAAAATAAGATGACCTGTAGATAGAAGATCTTTTCTTTTGCCACTAGAAAAATGACATTCAAAAGATGTTATCCATAGCATAAATGTTCTGGAAAGCATTCCCAGCACAGGCAGAGCTGATAGACTTGGAGTTTAAAGGCCACAGGATTCAGTCTGAAAGTCGCACGCAACCTTACTGCAACAGACCCAGAAATGCACCGCATGCTTCTTGCATCAAACATTCACACCTTATGATAGAGCTAGAGTTCTTCTTCTCAAAAGACACCCATATCTTGATTAATGTGTTTAATTAACTTCATTGCAAAAGGGACTGCTATCATCTTTGACTTATTTTTATACTAACTGTTAATTTTAGGCTATGAATGGTTACTGAACTGCCTACTTACACAAAGAGGGGCTTCCCAGGAAGGACGCCTTTCAACTAGGATACAACATTTTATCAAAGCAGAGAAGAATTTCCTCTCTCTCTCAATAGGGAGAGATGAGGTTCTGACTACAGTAGTGTCACTCACTGAAATGACAGGTTAAGTGTGTATGATTGCAGATGCAAGATGGTAAATTATATGCAAACCTCTTTCAAATACCAGAATGTATATTACCATCTTCACATCTGGAGAAAAAAAAACAAAACCTTTTTTGCCATGCAGAAGACAGAAATACCCACTTTGAACACCATGTTCTGATCTCACACTGCTTTGAAATGACTTCTTCACAGCTCTTACGGCTTTGGGCCAGCACTCACAGAGCACTAAAACCAGACCTTAGTTTATTAAACCATACTTTATTTTACTGTTTTGAATCCCTGAAATTTTGTGAAGTAGCCATGTGAGCACCTTGCATCTTCAAATCAGTGTGACTGTGCCCATCCTCCTAATCTTGTGCAAAGACAGAAGGTTAATTAAACCCGTGTTTGATTTATAAATGTTATCCCTTCTGGGGAGCAGAGTGCAACTCCAGCTAAAAGGCAATACTGTGTTCATTTTACTTCTCCACTGGCCGCTCCCTACATGCAGTAGTTTACGGATATAAATACTGTTTTAGGGTAGAGAGTGGTTGTGGTGAAAACTATGCCCAACTTTCAAACAAGCCATGAAAAAGAGTAACAGGAATTATGCAACGATTTCTAGGAAGCTGAAGCAATTAATTCCTTCATAGGTAAAATATAAGCCAAAAAGTAAAACTTCAGGGTCCCATAGTAACAGCAAAATTTAAAAGTATGGTATTAAAGAAGGCAGAATTCCTCACTAGTATATGAAAACAATGTTTTCCTTTAGGCCAGTGGAAATCTGGACTAGTTCCATTTGGATCATTGAATTTGCTCTGGATTTACCCCAGGGTAAATAAGAACAGAGGACAATCTTCCCAGGTTTTCCTTTCCTTTCCTTTCCTTTCCTTTCCTTTCCTTTCCTTTCCTTTCCTTTCCTTTCCTTTCCTTTCCTTTCCTTTCCTTTCCTTTCCTT
>Ga0065711_1001615_pt1 | contig 43303 bp, 29 predicted proteins | sample Hoacrofraction12_FD_59098 | JGI IMG/M metagenome (GOLD analysis project Ga0065711, IMG submission 59098) | Hoatzin crop microbial communities from Cojedes, Venezuela - Epithelial fraction 12 v2 (version 2) | ecosystem: Host-associated > Birds > Digestive system > Esophagus > Crop | place... | reverse complement strand
GGGGGGGGGGGGGAATGAGCAATGTTGTTTTGTAACATATAGTGTGTACATGTCAAAACACATCTGTTTCCAGAAAAAGATGAGCCACTGCATGGCACTATACAAAGTTGTACATCTCGGTGACTAGATGCGGCTGAAATGTTTTAAAGGGGGAAAAAAGCAATGAAATGCTCTTGCCAAGGCAGGGCAGCTTCCAGGCAAGCGGCTTTAGTAAGTACCACCTACAGGAGGTCAACAAGCCCGGCAGTCTTGCCTCCAGGTTAAGGTGCATAGATGGGCATAGTCAAGGGAAGCTGCGCATTTTTCTTTGCATAAACAATAGAACTGGTTTAGTCATCTGCTGAATGGCATGCTCAGGGGAAACGCAGATCTTTCAGTTTAGGAGTTATTTGCATCTGATTTGGATTTTTTTGTCTCTTTGATTTATAACTACTGAATAGATGATTTAAGCAAACATCTTGCAACTCTCCTCTGTCCTTGGTTTCTCGTTGCTGCCTCACATCGAGACCAAGGTTGCTGTTCCTCACAGTGCTCGCCTACTGATTTGATGTTGGATGGCTCTTTAGCTGCTGGATGGTCTGTGCTGGAGATGAGCAGCAGCCAGTCATGGATCTGTATGTCCACGCATCAGACATGGCATCTGCAAAGTCCTATTCTTCCTGCCTGTGGCCAAAGAGGAGGGCAGAGGTAGTGGTGCTTCTGTTGGATTTTGGTATCTTGCAGACTTTGGCAGGTGTCCTGCTCATCTGTCCTTGGGCTGAGATTTCCAAAGGTGCTGTGGGATTATATGCAGCCAAGCTGTCAGACCGCTGACTGTTTCCTCTCTGGTGCTGAGCACACCTCGCTGCAGACTCTTATTTACCATGGGAGGGCAGCGCTTTAGACTATGCCTGGGTGGAGTCTGCCGCCTTTTGCTGACTCACGTGGTGGCGGCTGCATTAAGGCAACCAGTTGTCTGTGCTCTCCCATGGGCCTTGCGGGCGTGCTACAGCCCCTGTCGTGAGTCACGGCTGAGGCCTTTGGCATGACTCCTGCTCTCCCAGTTTCCTGCTGCTTGTCAATGTGAGAAATCCTGTCTGCCCTTCTTCTCCCTTGCATACTGCAGTGCCCAGGGCTCCCCACCACTGCCTCATTTTGTCATGCTGTGGCGGGATCTTTTTATGGGTCCACCCAAGAGCTGCAAGCGAGGGCACCACAGCCTTCAGGGGATTTAGGGGCAGGGTTTCTGATCTGCCCACAGTGCTCAGTAATGATGCTCTTGCTTCCAAGCAGAGCTCACTGAGCGGCCACACAGAAGCATATTTCTCAATGTATGTGTATTTCTAACTGGCTCTTTCCTCTTTAGCATCAGCTGACATGTCACATTCCAGTTATCTGAGAAATGGCTTTTGTCATCAATAGTGGAAGACAATGCAATTATCTGCCTGCATTTGATACTGGTTTACAGCTGTTGTATTAAAGGGATCCAGTAATGTTAGTCTTAAACCTGAGTGTATCTCTGTGTATTGCACTTGACCCAGGACTCATTTCAGGTAAACCCTAAATCTGGATGATAATGCACTGAGGGAGAAGATGGCAGGAAGGGGAAGGAACTTCACCCCAAGTAGCACCATACTGAAGGCCCTTCAGTACCCTGGGGCTCTGAATGTATGGTGTTAATGTTTCTTCTAGGTTTGTTGTTCCATTTTTAATCAGCTTATTCTTTCCAAGGCATTTTCCAAATACTTACTGACAATTTTCTTTTGCCTAAAATTGAATTTGAGAAATTTGAGCCAGCTTTAATATAACCCCTTCTCATTGTGGGTGGCTCAAAGGAGACAAATTCTGACACACACATGTTTTTGTGGGAAAAGAACTCCAGATGGCTTGAGTTTCTAAATCATCCTGGCACATTGTATGTGCTATATGTCAGGCTAAAGGATAGCTCTTCTAAATCAGTCCAGCTTGAGGTTGCTGGAATACTCTTGAGGATACTGGGCCGATGCAGAGGCCTTGGTCCCACCCAATTCAAAATTATTGTGAGGTATTTTCCCCTCAATGATTCGAGCAAAGCTCCAAAACAAGCAACTACTTTACAGCCCTCAGCACAAGGGAAACCCCTGCCTTTTTTTTTTTTTTTTGGTTTTGCATAATTAGAGTGATATTAGGAAAATCAAGCCTTAAAAAAATTCTAAGGAGAAAATATAAAAGGACCAACAGATGTTATTTCTGTCAGCTGCTGGGATTGGCGGCGGGAACCCACAGCCAGTTATCTCTGCATCTCGGATATGTGGAGAAGGTGGAAAGGGTCTTGACTATTGCTGTTCTTATCAGCAGTCAGGGTTATGCTTGCCAAAGTTTCCCTGCAGCTCTCATGACAACTTGAGGATGCAGTCCTGGCAGAGTCACTGTACCACGGATGGGCGTGTGGTTAACCACACTGGCAGAGCAGCCAGCTTTGAGCACAGCCCATCTTGCTGTTGTAGAGCAGGTAAGTGGTGCTGGCCTCTGCTGCTGATGACCGTGCACCAGGGAAGAAGGTTTGGGAATGCACTCTTTCCAAAGATGGCTTTTGCCTTTGCAGATGCCTTGGAAGGTGCCAGATTTGCTCCAGAGACCTCAAAATCCTGCATTCCCTTCTCCTAACTTTAGCTGGGCTAGGTAAGGCATTTCGACCTCAGCAGTGCAGTGCTGCCTCTGCCTTCCAGCCCTGCTGAAGCCACTCCTGTGTCAGACAACAACGGAGGAAGCAATGCTTTCTGATGTGTCTACTGTGACAACACAGATCCAGTCCTTTGGCCTAGAATGGGCCAAATGCACAGTTGTCTTTCAGAAGAGCATCCCAGGTTTCTTGGCAAAACCAAGGAAATTTAACTTTATGGATGGCACTAAGTGGTGCAAGATGATTTCTGAATAGGAAATGAAACCAAGGCTAGACCTCCAACCTTTGTGCAGTCACCACAGTTCAAGATGAAAGCTACCTACAAGGCATGCTCCAGTGATAATCCCTCTCCAGAGCCACCCCTCCTTTTATTTTTAACCAAAACAGGCAATGTTATTTGCACCATTTTCCCTCTTGCTCCGCTTGCACAGGGTCCAGACCCAGCTAACCAGCTCTACTGCCTGGGTACCTTGGGGGGGAGCAATGCAGATGCACTCCATTCTAGCTTTCCTCACCTCTTGCACAACTCTTGCACATCATGGGAACAACTTCAAGACCTGTACAGATTTTATTCATCTGGTTAAGGATAGGGAAAGGCATAGTTCCCCATCTTCCCCCTGCTGCTACCAAGTCCCTGTGCAGCTGATCACAAGTTAAAAATCAAACCCGGTTTGTCTGGAGCTAGACCACAGGAATATATAAGGCCTGGGAAGTGCTGATATCCTACTGTGATACCCCACTGAAAAGTGTTCCAGGGTCTGTTCCCTGTTGCAGAAATTTGCAATGTGGTGATAGATGTAAAGCAAACAACAATGTTGTTAGGAAAAATAAAGAATTAAAACTGTCAGAGTTGACAGAACTCTAGAAAACGTGCACTTGAGGGGTCGGTAACCTGAGTCTGTGCTGTGAAATGCTGCTGTGGCCTCCAGCTCGGGACCTTGCTGTTTGTGGCTTGGTGTCACAGGGGAACAAGGGCAGGCCTGTCCCAGGTGATGTGGGTCTTGCACTCTAGTATGGTAAGAAATGGGAAAAGGAGTGGGCTGGCAGGTGAAGGTGCAGCCTGGCAGTGTACAGCAGTAGGCCAGCAAACTGCTTTTTACTGCTTTCTTGCAAGTATGATGACTTTGGAGAAGAGATTAATCTTCCTGCTGTTTGGTGAGCTGCGAAGAAGAGGAAGAGATGTACCTGGATTCCTAAGTTTAGAGTAGTGGGGACCTCCAGTGAGGAACAAATGCAACAAACTCCTTTGAGACGTGGCAATAAAGTCTGAGGAGAGGTGTTTGCTGCCTGCAAAATTAAAAGGTATGGGGAGAGGTGCTAAAGTGAAATGATTCCAAAATAACAAAGCCCCAGTTCTGCTGGGTAGTTGACAATTTGCTCTAGTTAAATCTAATCCACTGAGAGATGACAGAAACACAGGGATTGTCAGCTTGGGTCAGTGTTAATGAGGGAAATAAAATGATGAGACATACTTTAAATCCCACTGAAGGGATCAGCAAACTCCTTTCCTCACTTTGAGATAGTGCAACAAGTTCTTTATAATTAAATTAATTTATAACCTGGAATAGAGGTGCTTCTGTTTTAATGTAGGGAAAGTTGAAACCAGGAAACCCCCTGGGGTAAAAATGCTGCAGTGATATGTGGCCATGCAACCGCAGCTGCCATCCAGGGTGGACTGGACCTTCAGCCCCTCTTCCTGGCACAAACTTCCCTCTGAAACAGTGCTTTGGGAGGGCCTCTCAACCTCCTGCCGAATGGGACTGTGGCTACAGACTCGTCCTTTGTCTTTCAGGAGCAGGCTAAGGATTCTTCTTGGGAGTCCGGCTCTATTCCCTTGTGGTCTCCAGACTGTTAGAGATTGATTATAAAGATTGATTATAGAATAAAACAAAATCATAGAACTAGAACGTAGATTCAGCTGTGTAAACATACAATCGGTATGTTGTAATTGGGATAGAAATCAATTGTATGGATTGTATCAAACAGAATTCACAAAAAGAAGATAAAGGACAGACAACGACTCCGAGATGACCCTGAAACCAAGCAAGGCCTGAAACCAGCGAGGGAGAATTCTACGAAGACAGAAGAATAGAAAGAAATTAATAAATGATGTACTTAAAGGAACGGAATGGTTGCTTAGAAAATTATGAATATTCTAGACTTGATGTAATCGATTTAATAAATCTACATAAACTGGTCTAGCGAGTTAAGCTTGGCCACTCACTGATGTGAAGGCCCAACTCTGAGTTGTGAATAAAGCAATACCCAGTGTAACCCACTCGTGTGAGGATAAAATCTTTAACAGAATTTGGTGACCCACATGGGACACTAGGACACAGGAGACGGATACTCAGGATCTTTTCTGGGAACACCCAAGACCAACGCTCAAAGTGCCGGCACAAAACAAAAGGACTAGGTGAGTCTGAGAGCTTTTGGTCTCGAGTGTGTTCAGACTGATTGTTGAGATTTTCTCTTGTGTTTAAATTTTTCTTGAAGTATTTGATATGGGAACTACACCCAGCGTTGAAAGGGGGACGCCCCTTGCTGAGGTTTTAGAAAATTGGAGTAAGATACCTTTGTCTCATACTTTGAAGAAAAAGAAATTGATATTATTATGTCAGAAGGAATGGCCATTTCTCACTAGAACTAGAGGAGGGGGACCTATGGATGTGTGGCCCCCTAAGGGAACTTCTAAGATACATAAGTTAAAATTTTTGCGAATAATTCTAGAAGATGCAGGAACTCAAGACGTTGACCAACTCTGAAAATTCCCCCACAGATAGTATAGGGCTGGAAGATACGATGGTGGTGTGAGCATTGTTTTAGCCAGCCACGTAAGGGACCTTTGGTGCAGCAGGGTCCAGAGAAATTGTGTGCAACAGAACTCTTCAGGGGGTTATGACTACTCAAGCAAAAAGGCAGGAACTTCTCAGACGAGACAAATGAACGTGCTTCGGGAGAGACAGGAAGAATCAGACACATCAACAGCAATAGCAGAGGATTGCTTAAGGTAAAGTCCCCAGATATTCTAAGAGGTAGAAAACAGCCCCGTGTGTGTGTATATATGTGTGTATCTATTATGCTACAACAGCGTAATACTTCGGTTTCAAGAGGAACTGCGAGCTATTGCTGAGACCAGAATCCCACCCAGACAGTAGTGACAGTAGTATTCCCTAAAGACAGTGGAAGTGAAAGATGCTGTCTTTGCTTGATGAACTGCGAATGAACTTCTAGAGACAAGAACATATCTTCCCTAAATAAAGTCAAAAAAACCCCCTAACTTACAGCAAACTGCAAGCTTTATCTCACACTAGAAAAGGGCGAGGAGTGTTTCTTGTCGTTATTTTACCAGTATAAATCTTGCACCAGTGAAAATGGATTGGACCAGTTTTTCTCCCTCGCTGGCCAGCCTAAGTGATTTGGGGGCGCGTTCCCACTGGCGTGATGGTTGAAGTGGCGGTGCCCTCTCAGGGAAGCGCATGCACAGAACTGCTGTGCTGGAGCTGAGGCCAGATGCCATCTCCAAAGGAGGAGAAAGCTACTATTAGCTCTTTCAGCAAGAAGTGGGGCCTCTTTCTCAGCTACAGCAATGAAAACCAGGATATGTAGCATCAGCAGCTACCAGTGTGTGTGTGTTCAGTGCAAGACAAACCAGGCACAGATACTGAAGAGCCAGCACTGCTGGCCTCTGCACCCTGTATCATGGAGGCTAGAGAATGCACCATAGTCCTTGATTTAGCCAGCAGCAGAGGTGCGTTCTTAGACCTTCCAAAACCAGGGGTAAGCCATTTCTAATGACAGGAGTGATTAGCCAGGGATATGACTTGCCAAGGGCTAGGGTGTATTTTCTCTCGTGGAAGATTAAAAAGAGTAACAATCAGCATCCTCTTGGTATTTACAGTTTTCTAAAGCAGATCTGGGGCATTTCTAGGGAGTTACAAGAATATCAGGCTGGCCAGTTGTCTGGCTTCAGCCTGTGCAAACTAAAAGATGAATTAAGAGTTTGGGCTGCGCACTTGGTGCTGGGCAGGGCCCCATGCCCTTGAGCAACCCTGCAAGGCCAGGTGCTGGGAGGACACCCTTAATTTTCCCCACAGGGGAAAATACCTCTGGGCATCACCCTCTGGATGAGCAGGAGATGACTCTTCTCTTCCTGCCTCTGCCAGAGCTGACTGGTGGGTGCAACGCTCTTCCCCAAAAGCACGTCAGAGAGCAGTAACTCCTGGAAATGGGAGCATGTACAATGTATGCACTCCAACTACCCCCTCTCAGGGCCTCTACGCATTGCAATCCCTTGCTACAATCCTGATGCTCTTCTCTGCATTCTGTCTCCTGCCCACGGTTTCTTCTCAGAACATCACTTTCATGGTCCCGGCGTGCAAGAGCAGCTTGCGTGGGACAGCATCTCTGTCTTTCCCCCCCAGGCCTTTGAAGCACACCCTACCTCTGCCTTCCTGCCGTGAGCTTTACATTTTTCCTTAGGCACAAAACTCCCATCCCAGGCAGCAGAGTGTGTCGGGGCTGAGTGCCTTCTCTGGCAGCAGCGCAAGGTGTCCTCTCCCTCATATTGTGTAGAGTGGCTGGGGTCACCCTTGGTGGGTGGAGCTGGGCAGCATGGCCTTGCTTTACAGCCTGTCTCCCTCTACAAACCCTCTGCAAGGGAAGGAGACCCACTGTGAATTTTCTCCCACTTCTTCCCACCGGAGGCTGCAAAAGGGAAGATGTTGTTTCTTCTGCCTCTCCACTGTTGGCTTTAATCCCTAGGAAAAATGGAGGGCAGCTGGGCATCTCAGCATTGTAGTCTGAGAATAAACACTTTACTGATTTCACAGGGCATAAGACCAGGAGTGCTTTAAATCAGGGGCAAGACCAAAGGGCTTATTGCTAAACCAATTAGGCTGCTAGTGTGGAGCACTCAAGGAAAGCAAACAGTGCAGTCTCCACCTATTATCAGCAAGGTATTTCTGTGTCTGAATGAAGGTGTCAGATGAGAGACTTCTGGCCAGAAAAGCAGCTCACAAGGAATGTGCATTTCAGAAGGGGAGTCCGTGGCCAATGCTATGGCACTGCACAGCCCCAGCACCACTCGTCTTGCCAGCAGCTCCGTTTCCAGAAACGCTGCAGCACTGAAAGGAGGAGGGAAGTCTCCAGGGATTTCACGGAGCTGAATGGAAAACAAATACAAAAACTCAACCAACCAAAGAGAATTTGCTCAACCCCTCACACGTGGCAGCGAACAGGGGAACAACTGCACAGAAAGCAGGTGCCTAAAGCCTGTCTGTCGCACGTGATCCCAGCTAACTTTATGCTAGAGACAGGGCAAACAAGGTGGAATTACGGGGGATTTCTCCAAACTGTCCATGGAGGGGCCTGCTCTCAGCGGCTTCTGCTGCCTGAGCCAACTCTGTTCCTGCCGTTAACTCCCCACTTCAGCGTGGCTCTTGCGTATGCGCAGCGTGGCCAGGTAGTTAGCTGGGGGCCACAGCATGGGCTGGGTTTTCCCTGTAGTACTTCCAGTCAGCATTTTGGCCTTTTATACACTCCAGTCACAGGGCTCCAGTTCAGGCTTGTGACTTTCCAGTTCAAATGCAGCTCGGCTTGGATTCACCCGGAGTCATACAGGATGCTGAAATGCCACATGAATGCTCAGAAATGGGTGTGGGGGGAGATGTGGGGCAAAGGATGGTGTCAGGAGTCAGGATGCTGTTTCTATAACGGCGAGCACGCTCTAAGGAACTTCCAGCAGCCTCCTGCCAGGCAGCATGTTTCCTCCTGCTACCTAACCGTAAATTCCTGTGGTGTTTCGTAAGCTGCCCTGTGCAGCCCTTGCTAACGTCATCTGCAGATAGGCATCTCACAGGCTAGTCGTGGCTGAAGCAACAAGTAGCACGCTGCGTTTATGTAGCAGCTCCGAGTGAAGTTTTACAAGTGGGATTGTGAAGCTGCATGTCATTAATGTCACTGGAGGGAAACTGAGGCACAGAGGCCTGAGGACCCTGCTAAGGACAAGCCAAAGCTACAAGCAGCACCAGTCATACAGACCCACAAATTACTCCTGGGGGGCATGTGCTCCCCCCTTGACCTCCCTGCAAAGACCCTCGGGGCAGTGGTAACCGGGCGCTTTTAAGGGACATAGCAAAGGGGGAAAGCAGGCATTAGGGACTAGCTGGGAAAGTAGCCTCCTTTCTTGATGGCTCTACTAAGCCCTGCCCGGCGTCCTCCTCCACTAACAAAGCTGGAGTCTTTTGTAGCTGAAATGGAACCAGCGAGATCATACTGCTTTTCAAAAGCTGCAGCCTGAATTCTCACATCTAGTAGTGCCCCATGCAAACAACCTTTACTTTCAGGCAGTTTTAAATGCTGGCATAGAATATAACAAACCCTTGGGATTCATTTGAGTGCGAGCAGTGATGATTTGTACCCAGGGGCTCCCGCCAGTCCTGGCTCCTTGCAGGTGTGGGGCCGGGCTGGGAGGATGCGTACCCATATAGTCTCAGCGGCAGTCACTTTGGAGCAGTTACATGAGGACTCCAACCCGGATTTTAGACAGGGATCACTTAACAAAAAGCAGGCACCTCGCTGCAGGCACAGAGCCACACTCGGGCTCCTGGGACGAGAGCCAACATACACTGCATAGCAGCTAGAAGAGCTTACAGTAAGGATTTCTAGGATCACGCAGAACCAAGCAATCACTATCTTTCAAAATCATACACATCCTGCCTGCAAAGAACAACATCGACGGAGATCTCCCGCTGCCCACTTTAAACGGCTGGGAAAGCTCCAGCCCCCAGCAGCCGCAGCTGGTGCCGCCGCTCTCCCCCCATCATGTGATGGTCCTGCCCAGCGATTTAAGCTGCGGGAGCGCAGCGCTGAGTCACGCTGGGCTGCGGAGCGGGGCGCGGGGTGGCCTGCCCGGTGCGACTGGTGCCGGCAGCATGCAGCAAGTGAGTGCCTTCCTCAAGCTGGATGGGTGCCCTAAGCAGGACTAGGTTTGGTTGCCTGTGGGTTTTGGGCTTGGTGCCAGAGGTAGGAGGAGAAAAGGATTAGCTGAGAGGAAACGCTGGGGTGATATATGGCGGTGGGAGGAATAGTTAGGGCTGGCCAGCCGTTTTTCTGCTTCTCTAGCATGTTATCTGAGTGGGGAAGCTGTTCTAATGCATGTTTATATCCTCGAGTACTCTAAATGTTCGGGACTGTTTGCAACTCTACAGTTTGAATACCTTTTCTTCCTTAAACTTCTTATTTTCCTTCTGGAAGAATACCTTTTGGGTACAGGATTGGGCTGACTCTTAATGCAACAGCAGAGGAAAGGAGGGCGGCAGTGTATTCTGACCGATCGCTGCTCCCCTAACCTTCCTTTCCTCGAAAGCCCCCCCGGGCGCTGAGGCTGTGCTAGAAATAGAGCCAGAAGGCAGCGCCAGTGCCGTGACGATAAGCAGCTCAGTGACTGGGGGAAACCTGGCTGTAGCAGCCTGTGTGCGGGCTGAGCAGGAATGAGGGAAGCACTGCTGGGGCTGGGTGGCTGCCCTAGAGGGGTACTGGGCTCTAGAGCAGCGATCAGCTGCTGGGCATGGGCCTGTGCCAGCCAGGCAAGGAGGACAAGCCCAAGTATGCAGTACACCTAATTTGAAATTAGTCTCCCTGCCTTATCTGGCTTGTGGTTAAGTGGAGCTCAGCATCACTGCGCTCGGGCCTGGATCATAGGCACCAAAGCATGATATGAGTTACGTCTGGTCTCGCTGAACGGCATCTTCCTCTTAGCTGAGGGAAGCTGGTGATGCTAAGTTCTACTCCGGGTGTATGCGGCTGGGGGAGCGCATAACCTAGCTCAAGGATCAAGCCCTCTTCTTGGCAGCGGGAGCTTCCCAGGGCGGTGTTTGTTCTGCTTTACTGGGCTGCAGCCAGTAGTGGGCTCTGCTGACCCTTCTGTCTCTCTATGTAGGCTGCTTTAAGTCAAGACAAACTTTTTTGGTGGCTCCTGTTGCTTGCAGACCTGCCTAGGGATGAGGGACAGATCTAGTGTTAGAAAAGCTCTGTAACTAATGTTAACCTTATGCTAATGGCCCTGGCCACTGCTGACTTGAAGGTGCAGGCTTGCTTGTGAGAATGTTTTCTGTTGCAGCTGGTACATCAGTGCCCTTACCCTACTCTTGTTACGCTGGCTTGAATCACCTCCTTGTCAGCTTATATTGCTTAGTGGGGTGGGAGGCCCCGAGGAGGTGGTGGCTGTGAGCTGGGATTCCCTGGCAGAGGGCTTAGGCAGGCAGCTGGCCTAACTCAACCCTTCCTCTAGCATGAAACCGCAGATGCATTTGGGTCTGCCTGAGCTAGTTTGTGCCTTGGCCCAAGCAGGGCTGGTAGGCTTGCCTTGGGACAGGCTAACTCCTGTGGTTTGGCCCTGCAGGGACTCGTCGTTACTCAGCTGGATGTCCAGCCTGGTGAGTGCATCAAGGTCAAAGGGAAGATCCTGTCTGATGCCAAAGGGTGAGTGAGGAGATGGTGAATGGATTGATTGGCACTGGGAGAAGCCTGGGCTCCTGCTGTGTCCAGCTTGTCAGCACCAGGTAGCTGGAGCTGCTGCGCAGGCCCCTCCTTTGCACTGCCTGCCTGTTTCCCTAGGTTTGCTGTGAACGTAGGGAAGGACAGCAGCACCCTCATGCTGCATTTCAACCCTCGCTTCGACTGCCGTGGGGACGTCAACACCATTGTGTGCAATTCGAAGGAGGATGGCATGTGGGGTGAGGAGGACAGGAAGGCTGACTTTCCCTTCCAGCACGGTGACAAGATCGAGGTGAGGACCCAGGGGTGTGTGCAAGGCCCTGGCACAGACCACTAATCGGCGAAGGGCACAGATTTTTAATGCTGCCTTGAACCTCTGTGGTGGAGAAGGAGCAGGCATGGAAAGGGGACTAAGCAACAGGGGAAGAGTCTTGCAGCTAAAGCCAACCTGCTGTCTCGACTTGGTCTGCTAAAATCAATGCCCAATAGCTCAGATGTGTTAAGTGCTCCACTCTGGCTTGGCTTTGCAAGCCACGCAAGTAAAAGCAATTAAAACCCTGACCTGAGATTCAGACTGGGTCTGTCTCATGCCTTCATTGCAGAAGCTTGGAGCTGACCTTGGGGCAGAGCAAACAAGCTTCCTCCCCTGCATGCCTCTGGGCAGGGAGGAGGCTGAGCTAGTGAACGTGGCCTTGATACCAGTGGCCGCCTCGTCTGTCCTGAATCTGACTGGAGGGAGTGGGGAATGAGGGAGGCTTGTGAGCTGTGATATGTTAGCCTTCCTTCTTGTGTCTCTCTACAGATGTGCATCTCCTTCAATGAAGCAGAGGCAACAGTGAAGCTACCCGAGGCAGAGTTCCAGTTCCCAAATCGGCTGGGCATGGAGAAAATTGAATACTTGGCTGTGGAGGGTGACTTTAAAGTCAAAGCCATTAAGTTCGGTGAACAGCTATAGCTTGGTTTTTGTTTTCTTTTCTCCCCCCTGCTTAGTGAAATAAACCCAAATTTGCAATGGCTGCTGCTTCTGCTGTTTTCTGCTCTAATCTGCTTGCTCCTGTGTGCGCTACAGGGGTGTGCAGTGGGAAGGGGTATATATATCCATCTACATGCCTACTTACGCTGTGGCCTTGCAGCTGGTACGGAGTTAGACCACATGCCAGGCAAAGCATGATTCACTGAATAGAGCTACCTTGGCAGTATTTGCTCCATTGACCCTGTTTGGTGCAGCAAGTGGTCCCTGGCTGTTTGGTTTCTAAACTCTGGGAGCCCTAGCCAGGGAAGCTCAAACAAGTGTATGCTGGTCATGCTTTGTGAAGTGGTGCTCACGTCTCCTTGCTGGGGATGGGGGGGCTGTCAGGGAACAGGGCATAGCTTGTACTCTTGTAAAGGGCTTTGTATTCCAAGAACATGCTCAGCAGTTGGGTGCATTGTGGGCTGGCACTAGTGTATGGAAGGAGTAGAGCAGGCAAGTCAGGCTGACTGAAAAGGCATGGAGTGTAAGGTGAAGTGTGACAGAGAGCTTAGGAGTGAGGTGGTGAGAAGATCCAGGCTCTCTGTGCTGCTTCATGCACTGAGGTCTTGACACTGTCAGAGACCCTTTATGATGTACTGTGAAGTCAGTGGCTTAGCATCATGGCAGGTATGGGTGACAAGCCATGTAGCAGCCTGTGGGTCAGTGTCTGTAAAACTGGGCTGCTAAGCTCCAGATGCAGTCGGAGGGCTGTATTAAACAGGGTTACTTGAGGTATTAAAGACTGAGGGTACCAAGCACAACTAGTTGTAGTTAGGCAGACCAAAGAAAAAGAGCTCAGTAAACAGTCTCTTCTGCCTACAACTTCTTTGCTCTGCTCGTGCAATGCCTTGGAGTGTGTCTGCTGCTGCTCCCCAGCTGCCTGTTAGCCATGCCTACCCAAGACAGGGCTAGAGTTGGGACTGCTGCAGCATTTGAGGACCTGGTGAAAGGTAAAGAAGTCCTGCATGCTGTGGAGAGCGGGGAGCCTGGGCATGCTACGCAGGTTTGGGGGCTGGAAATGTGACTGCTGAAGCTACAACTGCACTGTGCAGCTTGGCTAGTAACTGGCTGTGCTGGTGAGGTCTTCCTTAGCCAAATACTGCTGAAGTGCTGGAATTTGACTCTTGTTGGCTCGTCTGTCTCGGAAGGGCTGCTCGAGACTAGGGCTGCATTTGTTGCTCCTCTGAACAGCTGAGCAGTTGGGCCAGCTGCTTGGCTGGGGCAATACCGCTCTGTAGAGTATTTCAGCCATTTGAAGACTTTTTGTGGAGTGGCTGACAGGCTGCAAGCCTGTTGCCTTCATGTCAGCACAATTGCTGCATGGCAGTAACGCTGTCCAGATCTGTACTGCGGCAGCTGCCCCTGAGTTGGGCATCGCTGTGAGTGATGGGGGAATTTGCTTTAGAGGGTGGACCCACCTGCTTTACTGATGTCCTTCTTTCTCTGCTGTCTGATAACTCTTTTTATGGAGGCCTCCTTGGAGCTCTGCTGGAAAAGCATGAGATGTAGCTGTGTCTCGCCAGTCACCCTGTGGGCACAGAGATGGTGACAGTGGATAGACAGGGCTCTGCCTCTTTGGTCTCCAGAGCTGATGCAATTAATGACAGCAAGGGACCTGGTGTGCAAATAAGCAGGAGGCTTTCTGGGCACCTCTCCCTCTGGGGAGGTGTGTGTTTGGGGAATGCACCAAAAGGCTCTGTTGCAGCGTCAAAGTTCAGCAAAAGTTTCCACTGTGCACCTGCTGGGATGGTGGGGGAACAGATTGCTGTGAGGAATACCTCATCTGACACTGACAGGGGCACAGATGACGGTGCTTGTAATTCCTATGCTGCATATACTGCATTATTTACAGGGTAGGGTATTATTTTTTAGAGGATAGGATGTGCTTGCTAGGCAAAGGATGAGACAAGTCTTGCTGATGCATTGCCTTGTCAGGTAAGCCTTGAGGTTTTTTTTTTGAAGGCTATTTGTATTTGGGGTGGGGGGGTTGGGGAAGAAAAGAGGATGGCTTTTGTCTTGTTTCCCCCTCTATCCCTGTGTTATCTGACTGAAAGTAACCTAAATGATGAAGTGTACAAGCACTTAAAAAGTACAAGGCCCTTATGTTGCAAAGGCACAGGGGAGCTTACAGCTGGTCCCTCTGCTGTCTCTTGTTCCTGGCTGCCCTGACTAGATGAGGTGGCTGTCTGTCAGTGCTGACAAGAGTAAAGCTCATTTTTGCCTGTTAAGCTGGCAGTCCTGATTTCTAAGTGGGTTAGCCACAAGTGTTTGTGACTGCTATGTTCAGGGTACAAACAGTATCTTCATGGGGGCCGCCCCCTTCTTGTACTTTCCACAACAGTTAATTAGGCTTATCCTGCTTTCTAACACTGGCAGTTACCACTGAAGAGACCACAAAATAGGAGAAAGGGTAGGAAGGAAGCATGCCTTTGGCAGCGCTTCCTGCCTCTTGAGTTTTGTTCTCCCAAGTCCCAGAGCTATAAATACTCCTGTTCTTATAAGTGACACAGGTAAACAGGCAGAGTAAATGCAGAGTGCCCTGGCTGGCTACTAGAGTCACGATAAGGCTTCTCTTCTGCTAGAGTGATCAGGAAAGCAAGAATACTATGCCCTGCTGCAGGCAGAGGGTCACAGTGAATAGAAAAGCAGGGCCTGTCGCTGCCAAGTATCCTCTGCTGGAAGTACAAGGTGAACTTGGCTTGTAGGTGTCTCTGGGAGGACCCTGAGCCCTGTTTGCTTTGGGGAGGACCAGAAAGCAACACAGAATGGCCTAAGGGTGTGGGTTTTCTTTTTTTTTATTTAAATCCTGCATTGTGTATAGTCAGTCTTGCAGTCCAGCAACGCATCCTGACAGGAGCCAAGAGCCTACAGGAAGAATCTGCCCATTATCTGCCTAAACACTGAGACTGAGGTGGAGGGGCAAACAACACAAATCCCTGTTGAGAGGGCTGCATTAGCTGAATGCTGCAAATTTGCTAATCTGTACTCAGCCTCCATCTCTGGTCATTCTCCAGGAATCAAAGTTGCACCACTTTATTTCCTTATAGCATCATGGCGAGGGAAAATTGGACTTTGAAAACTCTGCAAACCAGCTGTGAGACTTTGTGTTATAACATGGAGATTTAGGTTGGATATTGGGAAAAATTTCTTCAGAGTTGTCAAGCACTGGAACAAGCTGCCCAGGGAAGTGGTTGAGTCACCATCTCTGTAGATGCTTGAAAGGTGTGTAGACGTGGTGCTTAGGGATGCAGTTTAGTGGTGGACTTAGTAGTGTTAGGTTAACAGTTGGACTCGATGAGCTTAATGGTCTTTTCCAACCTATATTATTCTATGAACACAAATTAAGTGATGTATGTTATCACCTCATGTCTAGGAAGAGGAGAAGAAATACCCAGTTGCAGAAGAGATTAGTTTGGAAACAGTAGATGTGACAGGAATTAAAATCTCATGCAGGACCTAAAAGAGCAGTGATGGCTAAGACAGACTAGCAGCTTTGTCTTCTCAGAAAATAACTTCTTCCTGAGCAGTTCACATTAACTTCACTTGACAGAAATAGGCCATTCAGCTGAGTCTGTAGCTACACAAGCATGCAACACTGACCAGCACAGCCTTAAAAGACAGTTGCAGGGTGCTGTGCACCCAGAAACTGTGTGTGGCATTAAGTATGTGCAGTGTGTGGAAAGAGAGTGCTGGGGTAAGCTGATGGGCGATCCAGGTTGTGGTAGGGCATGGGAAACCACCTGGGCCACATCCCACCGGAATTTACAAGCAAAATCATGCAAGACAATTTCTTCCAAACAGTAGACATAAGAAATTAACTGACATCTGTTGTACAAAATAAAAAAGTGACCACCAGCCAGCTCTGCAAGAGCACTCAGTGTGCTGACAGTCATGATCTTCCTCTGTCTCCTCAGCTCCTGCTCTGTTGGCCCCAGTTTCAACATTTACAAACCAAAGGGAACTTCTGTCACTCACTTTCAGAAAGTCAGCCTCAAACCGTAAGCTGCATTACCTGGTAACTGGTCCCCTGTTCTGGTACAAAGTACGAGAAACCTTAAATACACCATTCCCCTTTTCTGTAGTGTGATGGAGGTCTGAGCCAAAGGCTGGATGCTGCTGGTGTGGGACACCAGGCCCTTGGGTCAGGCAGGTACAGACATGGTGAGCTGTCTGTGTACAGGAGCAAAGGGATGAGGGCAAGTTGTGCCGTGTTGATGGGGGGACACTGCTGGGCCTGCGCACCATGCTGAGACCTCCTGGGTACGTGCACCATGACATCCCCCATGCTCGGGCCCTCCCTCTGCGGCCACCCCTGTGGAAACCAAACCTGCAACGCGCCTGCTCTCCAACTAACTGGGGCATTTTTCCCCCTCAGCCCTGACCCAGCTGCTCCCCAGTGGGTGCAAGCAGGCAGGAACAGGCTGCAAAGCCTTCCCACACGAGAGAAAACAATGTATAAAAATATATATGTCCTCACCTTGTCTGAGCAGCCTTCAGGCTGAGGTGTGCGTCCTCCTGCAGTGCCTTGGGTGTGGGTTCCTGGCCGGCTGCCCCCGAGCCCTGCCGTCCCTCCTTAGCCCTGGTTACCCCACAGGTGCTAACTGTAAAAATGCTCCTGGAGGAGTGGGCAGCAAGCCCTGCTATCATTTGTGGCGATTTTGGAGAGGGATGGGTGCTGGGGGGTCCCCGCGTCCCCCCTGCTGCGCAGAGCTCCCTCCAGCAGCATGCAGTTGGGGTGGCTCTGCCTGGCCCCTTTGTGAGGTAAAATGGCGCCCGCCGCAAACCAGCTTGGAGAGCCAAGAGAAACTTCCACAGAAAGCCACTTTCTCCTCCAAAACCTCTCGCAACAGCTTCTCATTTCCAAATGCCATCCTTTCTAAGCTTGCCTGGATCCTTTTTTTAATCACAATCTTTTTTTAGCTCAGCAAAACCCCTGTGACACAACAAGCAGTGCAAAAGTGGGTCCCTCGTAAGCTGTTTCCTCAGTATCCAGTCACGCTTTCACCAGCTTTTATTCTCCCCAGCTGAATTATGCGTTTTGGGTATTTGTTTTGCATTTCAGTCCTCAAAATTCATTGAGTGCTAAAACAAACATGAAGAAAAAAAGTACTGCTGGCTTTTGTTTCATTTGAAGGCTATCTGCTCATAGAGCAACCCTAGCAGAGAGCTCAAGCTGCAAACCTGAGAAGAAAAAAGCTGCCTGGCTCACATGTACCATGTTTTCTTTATGGTATAGCAGAAAATGAGCCCCTTTTCCTAATCCCAAATCCCAATCCAGACAGAGCTGCGCTGACATCCCCCATAAACCCAGCCTGGCCGGCTCCATCTCTCCACCGTCTTGCAATGGGCAACAAGAAAGCAGATTTTTGCAAGGATTTTTAGCAGTAACACGGAGCAAGCTGCACAAAAGCCAGAGCTGCAGCTGGAGAGGTTGTGTTACTGTATGCACAGAAGCAACAGCATAAGATGCATGCGTAGAAGGGTTTGGTAAGCACTCTCCAGACTACCTGACACCATGAATTCAGCCAATTTCTGCAGTTTGTGTTGAGGAGGGACAGCAGAGCCTGGCAAAACCAGGCAGGAAAGGACCATCTTCTAGACTGAGATCACTCTGGCCACATAAATACATTCAGCTGCACAACACAAACAATGTAAACACTGGCTTGCTGTGGATGGTTGAATAAGGCATGGAGAAACGCAGGGACTGGATCTCTAAATATGCCCCTAGTTTGCTCATACCGATTTAAGGCATGGCATCTCCTAAGAAAAGCTCGCTCTGTTTCCCATTTTGCAAATGACAAGTCACTGTTCATGTTAATATTCAAGGTTTGTGAGAAGTGAGTATGAAATGCTATCCAGTTTGGTTTGTTTGCTTCTCTCAGTTGCCAGTCTAAATCATCATGACAGTGGCTGAGCTGCAGAGATGATGAATCAGGCCTGATGCATGAACTGTTTTGGTGCTCTGTGTTTGACTGATTTTATAGGTAACCTTCACAAAAGATCTTGTGTATAAACTTACAACCAACAGACCCTAGCATCTAAACGCTCTTCACTAGATTTAGTCTTGAGGAAAGCATCTGATGTGCGCTCCTTCTGACCATCAATTGCCCCAGGGCTCTGATAAAAAAAAGCAAATTGTAAGTCAGATGACCAGATTTTCATGGCTCTTGTATCACGTGGCATGGCATGGCAGAGCAGACTGTAGGCGCAGCATGTTGCTAAAAGCATGTGAGGACTTCCTGAGAGGTTTAAAAGACCTGCTTCAATATCCTGTGCAATAGAGAGCATCATGGTGCAAGTGCATGCCTCCATCTTTTTCTGTTCCTCTGTGCTGGGTCTGGTGCTGTAACTGCAGTGCAGTTTGATTACTTTCAAATCCCAGGAAAAGCACACCCCAGCTCTCTAGTGCCAAGGCTACTGCCTGAGCAGGAGGCTGTGGAATGATGGTTTATATCTACCTTTTTCCTGAGCGGTCCCTCAGAAACTGCCTGGAAATTGAAAATAATAATGTAAGGAATGCTGACTCAGGAAGAATGCTATGTTCCTAACTGCAATGTGCAAACAACGCAACATACCAGGCAATGAGACGCCTTGTTGCTTTTGTACAACTGGCTTTCACTTTAAACTGGCAATGTATGTCAAAAGTGTAAAACTGCTTTGTCCTTACTAGGATTTTTCCTCAAGCTAGTGAAGTGGAGCTGCGCCCTTCACCCTGTGCTAGGCACCGACTGTACCCAGCTGAACGGGCCAGGTGGCTGTCGCAGGATCCTTCAACAGTCAAAGGACTTCTCCGGAGACCGCTTTGGAGAAGGTGCTTGACTCAGGTGCTCTGAACTGACTCGGGGAGGAGTCTCATCCACTGTCATTTACTGAGGGAGGCCACACAGGCTGGCCGGCGAACTTGGCCAGTGCCGCTGTCCCCGTGGCAGGGTGGGAGGTCGGGTGTTCCATCCCAATATCCCAAACAGATGTTTCCATTATAAAAATAAGGCTCATTTTTAGCAAACATGCCCACCTGTTGAGAACTACTGTTTGTTGCAAGATGTGTTTTGAATAATTTGTTTTTAACTTGCTGTAATGTTTAGCCCCTGCTGCAGTTGCAAGGGGAAATACTCCAGGTCTGGGATGCAGAAGACACTGTGTTTTGGGGAAGGCGTAGCAATGCAAATCATACTCACTGTATCTAGAGCCTACTGGCTTTCTCCACTGTAGCCACATACCTACAGGTTCAGATCTAAAAATCTCATGTAGCCAGACCCAAAATTCAGATTTGTTTCAGTAAGTTTACAAGGACTAGACAATAAGTAAAATTCTGTCTATGGTATTCCTGTCCCAGGAAATCGTGTCATCACTCTGGGAGATGAGTTTCCATTATATTCTAGTTTTAAAAACACAACAGAAAAGCAAGGTGGGATAAGGAGCAATGAATAGGCTCCCTTTTTTGCCAAAGGCACTGAGAAATAAATCTACTGGCTTGGCCAATGTTTAATTATCTTTAAATACATGTCAAGATGTGCTTCTACCAAACTTAGCAAAGCTTGTAGTTACGAGAGCAATTTTTGAAAAGTAAGTTGTGCAAAGACGGTTTTCCTAATGATAAACTTACCAGCGCTTACAACAGAAATATGGGCTTTAACTCTTTTTCACCTGAAGATTTAATCTGTTATAAAAATGTAAGTAATTATTACTTGCCTCCTTAGCTGATGCTTGTGTGTACAGTGGGAGCACATGTAGGACTTTCATCATCAACCCCCAAACCTGCTGGACCGTAGAACCATGCCAAACATCTGAATTTCCTGTAAACCACCATGAACCCTTAAGCCCCAAATTTTTAGCTGGAAACCTGACAACAGAAACACACTATTTAGTAAAGCCTTATATACCACCACCAGAAGGCTGGCCAACTGCCCGCCACTTGGAAACACTTGACTTGCAGCGTAACGCCAGCACGCAGAGTGGCGATTGCTGTCAATCATGTGTCCTGTGTGGGCGAAGGCAGCTGGACCTTGCAGTGTGCGCAGCCCAAGGTGCTCCCCCTGAAGTCGCTGCTGGTCCCCGGAGCAAACAGGCAGACCTTGTTTGGATGGGAGGCTCTTCCTGAGAAGATTGCAGGATTTTCTTTTTCAGGAAAGAACTTCGTAAATGGAAAATGCACTGTGGGCTGGTCCCAAGCTGTTCGCAGAAGCCTGCCAGATTTGCCAAGTCTTTTTGATTTGTTTTGGTAAGTGTAGGATGGAAGGGTGGCTGTAAAAAAAATCTAAATGCAAACAACTTTTAAATATGACACACTGACGTACTGTGTAGGATTTTTTTTTTTTTTGACAAAATATTTTGATTGGCTTGAAACAGCTCCCCCCACTGTTTTCCTGAAACTTCCCTCAAACAAATAATTGTTCCTGAGTGACCCCCAAAATACTTTTCGCTCCAGTTTTGTTTTGGTTCAGCTCTTAAGGCATAAAAGCCAGTTCTCTTGCTTAGGGTTCTCATGAAATGCTGTGTATGAGCCTGAACAACGTTCAAGCTCAGAAGTAATGAAAAGGCTATGTTTGCTGTCATCACAAGTAATTGGCTTGCTGCTTCAAAAAGCATTACAAAACCAGGTAGATTTTCTTTAGGGTATTGGAGAATTTATGCTTGCTATGACAGAAGGGCATTAGCATTTTCTTTAGTCTGCCAAGCTGCCCATGGAAGAGCTATGATATGAGTTATGAAATAAAAAAACAAAAGGGCTTTAAAACCAGCACTGAAAGTGACGAATGCTGTAATTATCAGTCACATGCTACAGTTGAAATTAAAAATGAATGGAATTAAAAACTACATGACTAAAATCTCTGATCTGGTCCTGGTGGCAAGATAGGATGGGATAAACAACGCAGCCCCCTGGAGAAAGGAGAAGCTCGAATTGCCACTGCAGCAGGAAATCTCTGCAAGGTTAGATGAGAGATGACCGGAATCTGGATCATCAGCTGCAGTGGTAATCTGTTCATGCAGGTTCCAGACATTTCATTTAAAAGGTGATGCAGCTCATTAGAGAGGAAAGCACATTCCATACAAAAAAGGGAGTCTGCCCCAATCTGCTCTGCTGACTGCAAACTGACAGCAGTCCTCTAGGACCTGGTACATTGATATGGTTCAGCTGGGTAAATTTAGTTATTCCAGACTGCCCTGACTAGGAGATAATCCAATAGTCTTTATGGTAGGCTCTTGTCTATCTAACCAGGGCACACAACATTATCATTACATGTTCATGATTTCTGTAGATAGGAAGAGAATGTCGAATTTCAAGTTAATGCCTCTTATAGCTTGTAAAATAATTTCTCATGAAGTGGGTTCAGACAAATGAGGTATTGCTGTACGAAAAAAGTCCTAGTGTACATCATCCCTTCACAATAAATAATGTCATTAGAGATCCCTCTCACATCTCATGGAAATGCATTCAGGCTACAACAGTAACACAGATCACGAGTTAGATTATTCAAAACAAAGACAGACTCTCCCCATGCTCCCGCAGCGAGTCCAGACCCAAGTTCGTTACTTCATGTGAACTTGGACTCCTGCGATGCAGGTTCTCATAGAAGTGTGTTCAAACTCCAGAATCAGAGGATCACAAGATTCAGAAGAGGAAAGATTGTATTTTCCTGGTCAAAATCTCCTTCACGAGGCCACTTAATGGTATATTTAGCATGTGTTGAAACAGGTTGAAGCTTCTTCTGGTAGCCCTTTATTATCTTAAAAAACAACAACAACAACAGCCACAAAACCACAGAGAGATGTTCCAAGCTAATGCATGACTATCTTTGGGGTTCCCTCTTTTTGTTAAGGTTTTCACAAAATACAAAATTAAATGTCTTTTCTACATACAGAACAAAGTAGAATCAAGAAACTGATTAGAGTATGTACAAAAACTTACACGTTCTGTCTTGTTCTTTAAAAAATATAAATATCAATAGTGTTCAGTAGAATGGGTTGGTTTTATTTTTAAGGCTTCATTCTTTTAGATCCTTCATTATTTAATGAGGTGCCAGGTAGGCAGGAAATGGAGGGAAGAGAGGAGGTCATGTTTTTTATTAAAGGTAATGCGTTCAAGTCTCGTGAGACTCTTCCTCATCTCCGGCAGGAGGAGATTTCCCTCCACATTGATCTAAGTTTCCAGGAAGCAGAAGTGGAAGGAAAGGAGAATAAAACCTTTATTATTGCTATGTTTTTCCTTCATTAAAATCTTGTTTTAAACTTGTCTCTGTTCATTGTCTTTGTAGAGAACCATCTGCCACGTACTTGGATTAAATAGACTCGAGCAGAAGCACTGTATCCCAGGTCCACCTGGTAAAGGTTAGAGTGAGGAAGAGACTGCTGGAGGTGTTTTTCTACTGACCCCAACGGAGGTAGCAAGTGCTGCAGCTAGAGCAGCTGCTGCTGTTGCATCCCTGGGCGTGAAGTCTGTGGGGAGGCTTTCCATCAGGCACTTGAGCTGTTCCTGACCCAGTTTGATTTTATCGTCTAGTTCTCGCTGCTCTATGAGGAGCGCGGACTTCATCTTTACAAAGTGCTGGTAATCCTGGAGCTGCTCCTCAGAGAGGTAGTTGCCCAGGATCTCCAAGACCACCCGTTCTCGACGGTCAAGGTTTTCCTTCAGTTCCCGGGCATCTTCATGCTGGCCAGCCAGCAGTTTCCTCTTCTCGTTCAGCAAACTCTGCACACACCAGAGAGAGCACTTCAGTATCAGCAGCACCAATCTCACTCACCCCCCTCTCCATCCCCCTGACACCATGTTTGCCACCTCTGGGGGAGGTGGGATGGCTGCTAAGCTCCCAGACACACAATCAAAAGCCTCGGGGAGGAGCACGAATTCCTCATTACAGATTGAATGTGAATCCCACTGAATCAGACTCTGAATGTTCTAGTCAATGGGGGACAGAAAGTGCTCCAACAAAAAGTCAGTAAAACTTGCTTGAAAGCAACAACTACCAGGGAAATCTGGCTTTGTCTCTCACAACCACCCAAAGAATGTTAAAACACGGCTTCAACTGAGGCAAAAAGCAGAGGGTTGTTCCATGACACACAACAACATACAGCCTTTCCTCCAGCCGCGGGTCATAGACATGCTGTCCTGAACACAGCCATTCTGCTTTGAGACAAAAGCCGTGGGATCTGAGACATTTATACAAACTGGGACCAGGATTCCCAGGGACAGAACTGCATTTTCTAGTGCTTATACATAAGCACTAAGACATCTGCCTTCTTGTAAGCCTTTGGAGGTCCTAGCTTATACAAGCATGTTCTTGTGACTACTGCTGTCCCGCACCCTGAAAAAGGCCAAGACGCTATGGCTGTGCAGATACGTACCCGCTCTTCAGTGTTGGCATTTTCCCCGAGACTACTCAGAACGTTCTCTACACGGGCCAGGCGTCCCGAGAGGGAGAGCAAGAGGTTCACCACCTTATCCAAATCGCCGATGAACATCTTGTACTTGTCAAACTCGTTAGGTTTGCATAGCTTGCTGATCAACAGCTCCACCTCCTCTCCAAGAGCATTATTCATCTTAATGTCTGCAAGCAGGCCCTCCTTGGCTTCCTTCAGGACTTCCAGTTTGTGGGTCAAACTCCCGATGAGCTCAGCCTGTCAGAAGGGAAACACATTGCCACATTGGTCGTTACCATGATCACCCTGGTCATATGGATGACAACAACAAGAAGATACAGCTACAGTTCCTGAGGAGCAGGGTTAAGTCAGCAACAGCTGACAAAGAAGCATTAAGGAGGAAACAGAGAAAACTCCGAAATTCAACATGTAGGTGATAAACTGAATACCCCATCAGACTGCATGAAGATATATTTGTTCTACCATCAACGAACATTTATAAATGAGACATCTGATTTGGTGTACCATATTCAGATACCCGGCTACCTACATCTGAAAGATATAGGTTCTTTAAAGTCTCTGAGTGAAAAGGACTACAGCCACATCTCCTGAATGTTCCCCTCTCCCTGCCCCAGCCTGAAACGTCTCATTTAGATGTTATATTTTTTACGAAACAGCTGGCAGAAAAATGAATTTAAACTGCATTAGTGACATGACAGGAGGCTGAACTGGCACTTACTAGTTACATATGACTTAGCAAGAAAGAAGGAATTCCTACATATTTCCCCCTCCTATAGTACCCTGAAATTACTGATTGCTCCTTACTCAGCCACCTCAGTGTTGAGGTGCAAGCCTCAAATTCAGCTGTGACCAAAACTCGCTGCCTTGTGCGGCACTGCCTCACACAGAGAGGCATCAAGTAAGCATTTACACCAAAGATGCTCTATATTTACATAGCGACTGAGCAAAGACATGGAGCGCACACGCCTATTTTGTGAAAATGCTGGCAACTGTTTCACTGTCGAAGCAAAGAGGCCTCCAGGGTTCAGTTACTCCAGAAACAGCAGTGCTGTGCATGTGCTGGAGATCCTAATTTCTGTTAGGATTTAGGGGAAAGACACATGCAACAGCAGAAGTCTGCGGCCTGGGGCATGAGATTCTTGCTTCCATTTACTTAGAACTGAAAGCACAGAAAGCAGGAAAAGCTCTTCATACAAGCGTTGGGTATATTCAGTCTCTTCAGTTTATGCACCGCTGAGGCACGATGACATGTACGTTAATCTACTCTGCACACAAACACTGCAGGATGAAACAGAAGTACACAAGGTGCCTGAAAATGTTCTCTCCATGTCTTCTTTCCACCAAAACTGATGGTCATTTCAAGTAGGAAGGCAGTCTACTTCAAAGGATCTTCAAACCCAGGTCAGGCTGGGGGTTGCTCTGAATTGGCCCTTATCCTGCCAGGGTGGGGTTTAAAAGGCTGGTTTCGCAGCCGGGAAGTTAACAGCACTGTTTAGCCAGACACCACTAGATGGTACACTTTGTGTGCATCCTCTGGAGCGTGTGGTTTTGTGGCTGCACTACAGTCTACTGCCAGCTTCCACATATTTGCAAAGGCTGAATAAAATGTGAGTAATATTCTCTTAAAACAAATGGCAGCTACCAGGCTTACGCTGGAATGACTGCTAAGTCATGCAGGTTGTTAGCAGGGTAGTTTAGGGGGAGAGGAGAGCAAAGGTGGTATTAAATCCCATCTGCTAGGATAAGGGACAACCAAAACTGCTTTGCTTGGATTGTCCCCTCAGTAGGACAGGTAGCACCCAGAGACAAGAACCAACACTTGCCCTTCCCTGTGGCTATGATGCTAATGCCACCTGCAAAATAAAGATCCGAGGTCCTCACCAGTTGATTGCTGGACCAGATCCTGAGGAGCAAAAGAAGGGATCCATTTTCAATGATTATGATGCCAGGGGGCAAAACTCTGTGACAGGACTCTATAGGCCATACACAAAGTCTGGCATTAACCTCGACAGGTTTTCAGGAGCACCGAGCTGCTCAGAACTGGCAGGTGTCCCTCCCTGTTCTGGGAGCTTTGCTCAAGGTGCGGACTTGCCCTCCAGCTGTAGCAGGAGGCTGCGGCACTGCTGGGAGTGACATACCTTTGTTCCGAAGGCATGGGAGCTGGACAGGGACTGTGAAATACTTGCTTTATGTTCATTAATCAGTGATGCTCCTGCGATCCTGCCTCGTGTTCATTAATCGGTGACTCTCCTGTGATCCCAAATGCCAACCTATATAGCTCCTTTGCATACTCACAGTGGAAATGAGTTTGGTTTATCCAAATGACCTCTCAGAGTAGTTGCCTTCTCAGATAACGCCTATGCAAATCTACTTTCACATAGACCATGAACAAACATGCCATGCAGATTTTGCCATCTGAGCCTAATCACTCCCATCTATTTCTGTTTTTCCATGCAAATGTAACCTTTGAGGCCTGGGACTTGTCCTCCGTGGCAGGCTCACATCTACTTGCAAGCCTGTCAGATGCTTGCAGCATGTCCATCGACTCCTTGGAGCAGCACCCTCTTCTTATTTAATCACTCCCTACCTTTCATCACGTTGGTATAAGCAGGCAGCTGGTTTTGAAGTGAACGGCACTCCAAGAATCAATTGAATGCTACAGACATGGCAGGGGCTGCGATTACCTTTGAAGCTGCGTGATCTACAGCCAGTGGCTTGGGCCAGATAATTAAAGAGCAGACAAAGCCATTAGGCAAATGCTTTCGATTAGCAACACATGCATGAGCAACACACGCATAATCTATCTGTGTAGACCTGCTACCCAGAAACCGTGTAGGAGCACAGAAATAAGATATGGCAGGCACAGCGAGTGTCTCTAACCCATTCCAGTGGCATGGCATGACAGCTCCTGAAGACTTGACGGGGTCCAACCTGCACCTCAAATGCTCCACAAAATAGGCCTAATCTAGTCTTAGTACTCGTAATTTGTGTTGATGGAGGTCCCATTCTAACTGTCATTGTATTAAAGCATGGTAGGGAGAAGATCTTGCTTAGCAGATAAAAGCTGAGAACAGAAACAGTAAGGCAATAAATATGAAAAAGAGGTGAGCTCTCCAAGTCAGGGCTGCAGGACAAATGGCATACTCACAAACATCACTCAGCCTCACATCTTCTCTCTGCTTTTTTTACACTTGGCATGAGTGTGGAGTTGTGCTAGAGACACACGAATTCTCTGCACTTTGACACAGAGGCTGAGCTTAGGAGCCTTCTTTTAAATCCGTGCCCGATTTCCATGCAGGGAGAATTAAGTAGTCTATTTACAGCATATGGGACTTGCACAAATATTTGTATTCTTCACTATGTTTAAACGCTGCTGTTGTACAAACAGCACAAAATACGGGCTGTGCTACTCTGTCCAGTGCAATGTAGGATGTTTTAAATTTACAGGCAGGCAGGCAGGCACAGCTGCTTTTGTAGTAGGTGTGTGAAAGGAGGCACAGACAGGCAAGTACCTGCCTCTGGCTCCTTGGGATTTATTTGTGAGCTTCACAACATGACTGTAATTACCAGGTAACCAATGTGAGACAACCACAGGGTCAAATTAGAAGGCCCTGCAAAAGCCCTGGAAGACAGAGCACCTAAGCCTACAGCAAGAACTGCAGGGGCCATTCCTCAGTGAAATGTAGCCGCAACAAGAGCGGAAAATGTTTCCTCCTCACCTGCCCTGCTCTCCTCCCACCCAAGTCATCACCTCGAGGTTGTGGTGACTGAGCTGCTGAGGTGCATGTGGCTTTCAGCAGGTCAGTGAAAAAATGAAGCATGGAGGAAAAAGAGTAACCAATGTTTCTTTGGAGGCAGTGAGTGCAGACAGCAGGTAAAATGGATAAATTGGCTTCACTGAAGAGGAAAATCATTCAGTCTGGGTTACCCTAACAAAGCGTCACAGGTGGCCTAAATGCACCCAGCCCCCACGCAACTCGGGACTGCCAAAAGCTGACATCAAATGGAAATGCACTTTACTTCAGGGCTTATTATTATTTCAGGAATGTAACCATCAAATGGTGGTGTGTGCTGAATTTACCTTCTTCTCATTGATGTCCAGCTGTTCCTCATCATCACCTACTTCTTCCGGCAAGTCCTTGATTTTATTCAGCAGTTCTGCTTTGGGTGCTGAAACATTGTAATAAGCAGGACAGGTGACCAGGGTCACAGGAGCTTCCTTTTCTTCTCTCCTGCACCACAGTGAAGAAAAAGGAGGAGTTCAGTCTTGAGCCTGACTTTTTCCCATGCCTAGATCCATGGTTTTGCAGCACTCCCTCTTTGGTACCTTCCCAGTGTCAATGAACCGCGAAGGACATGACCGATTCCTGCCTTCAGAGGGTGCATGTCAGCTGCTTTCGTATCTCTCCCCTGTGCACAACAGCTGCTCTGTTTAAACGTTGACTGGTTAACAACTTTATACAGGATCAGATCCTTCCTGAAGGTAAATCAGCACAGCTCAGCTGGTGATGGCTAAACTGACCATCTTATCTGGCATGATGCATTACAACTTATTTCTATATGGTGCTCTAGCTGTCACTTCGGAATCTCTATCTTAAAAAAACCACACTGGAAGACTTGGGCTGATCTTTGCATCCCCCTGTAACAAGTAGGTGCCCTCATCCTGCCTTCCAAAATTTGGCCTCAGATTTCTGTTACTGTGCTTTGGACTGAATTGCTTCAGATTACAAAGGTTAAGACAGCAAAATCAAGTAACACCTTCAGAGATGGTTCATTTCAGCATCGTTTTCTACACAGCCCAGAGAGGTGAGCTCAAAGGCCACACATACAGTGGAGCTCAAGAGAAAGTGCATTCAGAAATGCCCTGCCCGTCCTCATGACTGGGAACCGAGGAACTCACTCTCTGCCAGCGTCCACCTACACAGATGCAGAAAAATTCAGCACAGGCTTGTCCTTAAAAGCAAGCAAGCAGCAAGTTCTGCTGTGACATTAGCCCACAACCCAAACAAGCAGTGCTTACGTGTCATCTTCGACTGCTGTCCTGATAGCTTTCTTCTGTGTCATCTTCCTTTTCATGTTGTTCTCCTTCAGCAAGCTGGTTCCACTGGGGAAAAGCCCTTCCATTAAGTCCATGGTTGTCTTCATTTTGGAATCTGGATCCAGGATATCAGCCAGAGACTTGTCTTTATGGACAATTTCTTTTGCTAGAGCCTCTGATTTAATATCCTCTGAAGTCTTTTTCTTTGTCTTCACTGGAGGTGCTGCACTGGGTATCCCAGAGTCCAGGCTGCCATCTTCTGACTCTCCAGTGATGACTGCTGGCTCTCTGTGGTTGCCTTCAGCTTGAGTTATGGGCTGTCCATCAGAGCTTTGAGGCCCTTCAGAAGCAGCAGGTAACTGGTGCTGCTTATCCACAGCAGAAGGAGAGCTAGTTCTCTTTGATGCAGGTGGCGAGAAGGGCCAATTATTTTCACCGATACTGGTGCCCAAGCCCGTTATCTCCCTCTCAGCCAGGGCTTTAGGAAAGCTTTTGAAGCTGCTATGGACAGAAAAATTCCGTGAGATGAAGATAAACTTACCACACAGGACCATTGTGAACACATGGTGAAGGCCTAAGACAAGTAAGTTTTCCTTCTTTTTCACTTATTTTTGTCTCTTACTTCTCACTTCAACACGGAAACGCCCACACTATAAAGCTACTGGTACCAGAAGCATATTGTCCCCTCAACCTCACACTGCTGTTTTGTCACTCCAACACAGAAGGAACTAGTGAGTGACAAGCCAGTTTCTTTTCTGCTCAAAGGCTGGGGACGTTGAGTCTCACCACCTGGAGTACCATCCTGAGCAGTCTACACCCATTTGTTCTTTTCACATTGGAAAAGCCAATCACTACCACAGCCCCGGCCAGATTCTTCCTGGATGGAAATCAGAGCAGCTCCCTGGGGGCGAAGGAAGCTGTGTCGAGTTAAACCAGCTGGGCACCTAGCCCAAAGTCCTATCCTTCAGGAAAAATTCACTATACTGTGTTACTGTGACATATTTGTGTTGTCACTTCTTGGCAGATGGTCACTGTTTCATAACAGCATTACTTTGTGCCAGGTCTAAAATGTATTCTGGGAAACTCTGTTTGGAAAAACTGTCATGGATGTTCATAGTTCTCTCTCAAAAACCAGTAACTGGAAGAAGTCAGCAGCCATTTTAACTCTTCATGCTGCAGTGAGCAAGAAGCAACTCCACTGAAATTCATATGGTAACTGCAGAGAGAACAAGACCAGGATAGTTTCTCACCCATAACCCCTTCTGCATAGCTTACTGAGCACCTGTTAGTGCATCTGCTGATGGGCCGCAAAGCCTTTTGCCTTCTTGCTTTGTGCCCTGCCCTGACCACATCATTTGATAACGCTCTTGGCAGCCAGCAAAGCCTAGCGGCAGTGAGTCTGTCTGTCCCTCTCCCCTTATAACACATGTGCTCCTCTGCAAGCTTCCCTCTCAGCTAGCAGCTGTGGGTGGGTCGTCGCGGCATGCAGAGCTGCGGAGGTCAGTCACATTTGTCTGGAACCCCGCATATCTTACTGTATATGTCCCTACAATGCCCGAGATGCTGTGTTGCAGCCCTCCCTTACCTCACTTTGGCCTCCTCTGTGAGCCTGGTGGATTTGTCTCCAGCTGCCCCATTCCCATCAAGCGCCGCCAGTGGGGGAGGAGGTGGGAATTCCTCTGTGCCGTCTGGAGAAGTGCAAGAGCTCAGCTCAGGAGGAGGACGGGATGGCAGTGGGGGTGAGAAGGGTGGACCAATGACACTGGGCTGGGAAGGCATGACAAACACCTCATCATCTTCATCGTCCTGCAGCAATGGCGGGGGCGTGAGCTGCAGGCCCGACTCCGAGATCCGGAGATGGGTTGTCCCCTGGGGAGAAGGAGTCTCTGGGTCAGAAGAAGTGCTGCTCTGTGTCGGCAGGGACTGCCACCTCTGGGAGAACTTTGGCCCAGCCACTGGAGGAGATACCGTAGCCCTTGGGTGGCTGTTGTCTTTGACTGAATGACCCCACACCACTTTGGAAGGGAGGGATCTATGAAGCATCCCGGCTCTCCTTCTCCACATTGTTTCTTCCACAGGAGTCTCGGGCGATCTATCCTGGACAGCATCCAAAGACTGTGACTGAATATTACCATTGCCCTGAGGGGGAACAGCATCTCGTTTGGCATGGTGTTGTCTCAGAGCCTGGCCATCACCTGCAGTCTGGAAGTCTGAGGGAGTTTGGGTGGGCGTATTAGGGGAGGACTGGCCAGATCCAGAAGCAGTAAGGTTAAGGAACAAGGGTTTAAAGCCTTGCTTTTGCTCAGGATGGTGACTCCTTTTCTCTGTTGGGGATGGGACAAATGCAGAAGTCCTGCTATCTGGCCTTGAAAGTTCTGAGAGCTTGTGGTTCTCAGTCAGTGTGGTGGATCCGGTGACAACCTTGCTGCTGTGGTGAGGATGGGGATAGTAACTTGTGAATGCCACTTTTTCTGAGTGGCTTCTTTCTTTCTTGCCGAATGACCTAAAAATCAAGAGACAGACCATGATAAGATTAATAATTAATCAATGAGCAAGAAAAGCTATTGTACTCTTCCTTAATGAGCAAATTATACAACCATATCATAGGCCTGGGTCAGTGCCTGCTAATCTAGGTGAGGTGCAGTTGTGCTTCGACACTGGTAGTAAAATCCAGTCTACTAATATTAAAGACACAGAGCCAGATCCATTCCCCTTCACCATCTCCCATCATTTTCAGCATGTGCTAGATCACACACACATGCACCCATGTAACAAGCATCACAGAAACAACTTAATAGAAAAAATTTTTGGAAAACCTAAGTGCCTGGCTTCCTTTCCAGCTTTGCTTTGAATTTTGTTTGTTACAGATGGGGCTAGCAGCGACTGCTGTAAGAAAGAATACTTGACATTACCTACCATCAAACTCCACTCTGAATTGCTGGTAATTTTAAGAATTTCAGCTTTATGGGCCAAAAATTCCCATAGCATTATGTGCTCCTTTTGGAAAGGTGCCATTGAAATGATTCAACTGTCTCCCAGAACAAAATGAGGCCAAAAAATGCACTATTTTGACTGTGGAGGAAAATAAAAAAACCCAAACTCTTACATCCCTGGAATCCCATTCGAAAAAAAGAGCTCCACTCAGGTAGGCAAGTGTTACAAAACCCAAAACCAATACACTTCAACTGCAAACCGATGTTAAGGCTGCAAAGCCAGCAGATTAAATTATTCCTTCCAGGTCTTTTAAGGTGTTCTCATGTGAGTCTGAGAAACAGTGTCGGCCCTTTGAAGTGAGGATTGTACTCAAAATACATAGCCAAACCCACTTGCCCGTACAGCTATTCAGCTAGGAAACAAAATGAGCAGTAACAAAAGCACCAGCAGATGCAAGAGATGGCCTAAAAACACGAGGCCATATCATAAACCAATAAAATACAATAATGCTCTACTGCCAGTATATTTTCTGTTTGTGAGATGCATTGTGCAAATAATTCAACACTGCCAATCTGTGATGTTTGAGACTTGGGCCCCAAACTTGCTCTCAGATGTACTGGTACAAATTAAGAATTACTCTGTCAAAGACATGGGTCGTTCCGGCTTTATTCTGGTGTAACTGAGAATAGAATTTGGCAGCCTTTGCCTGGGGGTGGGGAAACTTCCCAGACAGACTGCTCTTGGTATTGTCTGTGGTTCCTGGACAGTAGCAATGTGTATTCTTTTCAGATGCTCAGTGTTTGTCAGAAATGCCAGATGGTAATTCTCTAATTGAAAGATCTCTCCTAGCGCGGAAGCAATTGTGGATTCTACAACTGGTGGAGCAACAACTGTTCCCAAGAGTGCTTACGAGACAGCTATTGAATGACACCTGGGGAGCTGCGTAAGAGCATGGAGTGTAAGTTACAGAGCACATATGACCGGAGCAAGGGATTGCTGACCAGAGTTTCCATAACTTCACCATTTGACACTTTTCCTCCTTGAGCAAGAGGGGTGGTAGGGATGGTCCCATCTCCTCTCCAGCACATTAAGCAGCTGTGTCCCAAGGAAACCTAGAAGCATAATTCCTACTTCCTGCTGTTGCCTTCCCTGAAGGGCCCGTGCATAGAGTACACTGCAGACAGTGATAGGGTGGTGATGGTCAGCTGTGAGAAGACTGGCTACAAAACCAGCTATTTGGGGCTGAAAATCACAGGATGGACAAAGACTGCATCTCTTAGGAGATGGAATGAAGATACTACAATAATCCCATATGACCCAGACTGTGAAATACTCACTCACACTGGGGCAGGGGAACATTCAGCAGTAACCTAATAGTGGAACTCCTTCTGTGAATCACTGGCACATGGGTAAGGTCCTGGTCTACCTGTCCCTTTCAGTCTACGGAGGACTCAGGTCTTGCTCTCACCGAGAGTTACATGTAAAACTTCTACTGGCTTCAGCAGTGTACAATCAGAGTCCTCTGGCTTCCAAAACTCATCCTGACTCTTTCAGGTCATTTCAGGCAAACTAACAGAAAAATCACTCAGCTGAGGCTCATAGGGGGTGATTTGCAGGTGTAGTGGGAACCTGTGTCCTTGGAGCCAAGGGCTTTTTCCCATCTTCTCTCATCCTTTTGTTCTATCTTTTGGGAAATCCAATTCTGATCATGAAGGGAAAGCAACCTTGCAACTCCCAGAAGCAACGTGCTTGCAGAGCATGCAGGATGCCTACACAGCAGAAACATCATAAAACTGTTAAGTTAATACCAATAATACTACATTTCGTGCCGCAATAAACTTGTTTTCAGTCTGAGTGTTCAATCCCGTTACTTGGAAAATAGGCCGGAGGGAGAGGAAGCAGCAAGTATGATGACATGCCATCTCTAGAAGAAATAGGGAGGCAGGATGAACTAAACCAGCTGTATTGTTCTCTTAGAAAGAAAAAAAATGGAAAAAGTTATTCCAAATAAAAGTAAACGGGTGCATTTTAAATAATCATAAAAGGACGTGCCTGAAGGCAGACTGAGTCCCTCTAAAACAACATTTACATCTTCTTAAGGTAAAAATGGCCAGCCAGTCACAAGTAAGATCCAGCTAGACTAGAAGCCTTTCTCTACTTCTAGCTGTCACTCCCTGACCCAGAGCCGCATAGCAAAACCTTTGGAGACAGCAGTGTTAACTCCCACCGTGGCAACAAAGTGGGATGACATTTACTGCAAGTTTGTGAGAAACAGAGCTCCTTTGTGAATAATTCTTTTAGTCCTTCTGATGGTTTTTACTGTAATATGATTTAGCTGTTTGGGCACTCGGAGCTTAGGGCAAGCATCTATCATTTAAATGTAAATACATCAAGATCAACTTCAGTTCTAGTTAACTTCAAAACAATCCACTAAGTGGATAGTTACATAAGTCCTAATATTATGAGTCTTCTGATTACACTTTTCTATTTTTAAAAACAATTCTCTGTCCCCTGTTGCTGAGCAAAATATCCTGCCTGCACCAAGGAAAGCAGCCTAAATGCAAGCTCCCAATTCAGCAAGATAAATAAAATCTCCCAGTTTCAGTCCACGCAAGTGTTCACTTGCTTTTGGGTAGGCAGCACCTTGGACTTTAGACCCTTTAAAATCCTTCAGTTATGACAGCATCTGGATGTGAGTTCTAACAGCAGACCAAACACATTTTGGAAGGTATGTAATTGGAAATTTGCTGCAAAAACATGCTCCAAGACGACATGAGGAGGACTTGATAGTGACTTCATGTCTATAGAGAAAAAAAAGCTCACAGCAACTCACTCCTCCCAACTCTGCCAGGCTCAGCATACCCAGAACTGTGTCCATGCTGATGGTTTCTCTAGTTTGTTGTGATCCACCCGTTTACATAGACAACACATGGTAACTGCTGCTGGCAGCAGGATGGTAAGAGCTGATCCTGCAGTGACAAAGGGGACATGAACATATACCTACCTGGCTCCTGCACCGACCACATAGAAAGGATCTCTCACCATGGGGCCAAATTCACTGCTTTCCCTTCTCAGCAGGTCCTGGAGTGCAAACACAGTATTAGTAGCGAGCAGAAAGCAACACAAAATAACAAACCACTGATGCTTCCTACTAAGAAGAGAGCACAGCATGTGCCCTATACAGATGGGAGAAAACCTCTAGTGTGGCGTACCACCCTCCAGCACCCTACTGCTGCTTAGAGGACCTGCCCCTGTCTACCTTTTTCAGGATGGATTGTGGAGCAATAGGCAGACTTATTCAGAGAAATGTTTTTTTAAAACCTCTCAGTAAGTCCTTGCCTCTTCTAAAAAAATGCTCAGTGGTATCAGTGGGACCTGGGTGTTTAGCTTTGTTTTACATGCAAGCAAGAAGCTGAGACATCACTGAAGCAGCCTTAACTGGGGAAGTTAAACAGTGAACAATCTGTGCCTAAGCCCAGTGCCAAAACAGGACTGAAAAGCTGCAGAGATGCTGAATGTCACGAAGTCTGGAAACTCCAGCCACGGGCAGAGGTGCTGAAAAACATCACAAAATCTGGCACTTGGTTCTTTTGGAAACCAAAGCACAGGAACTACCTCCTCTTTAGGTATTTATGTAATGTAAAACCAAAGAAATTTTGCTGCTGAAATACCTTTGTGAATCTGACTCTCTCTGTCGCTAGAGCTCCCACCATAAGACACCAGGCTATTATGAGACATGAAAGCAAACGCTTAGGCTGCTTTTGAAGAGGTTAGTATTTTCTCCCGTACCATCTTTCCAGCAGAGAGCATTTCAGTGCCCCCTTTCCCCACACTCTTAGTAATTTGCTTTTTTGGTCAGTGTTGCTGTAGAGGGAGGGTAAGTGCAGATCTTGATTTAGGAGTTTGGGAGCTGGGAGATATGCAGGCTGAGACAGACTAAAAATCCAGAGAGAAAGGAAGGCTGAGAATGTGTTCTGAAGTCTGAGAGCTAATAATTCCACATGGCTATCAATTTCCTTATATCTTTAAACAAATTCCTACAGTGACATTGCAATGTGATTTATACGCAGTCTGAAAGGAACATTAGACATTGTACACAGGGCCCTGAAAAATATACAGTGAGCCAGAGAAGTCTGCTGCTAAACTGGAAATAGACATTTCCCACAAAAAATCAGAAAAGGCAAAAAAAAAAGAAAAGGAAAAACAAAACCATCCTGTTGCTTTGGCTTTGTCCCCCACTTTTATAGCTGTGGTTTTGTATTGGAGGCAAATCAGAAACAAATCTAATTAAGAGAGCACTTAAACACATACTTCCCTTTCAAATGGATGCTTACGGATTGGTGTATATATTTGAAGTCAAACATGCGTTCTTGAATTGGGATTCAAGAACAGGATTTTCACAAGTGCCTTGCTGCCTATAGGACTAAATACTCATTCCAGAAGTGGATACAGCTAAATCAGTCTGGGAAACGGCAGTAAGGGCTCTCCCCTCTTCTACACTTGAACTAAGACCCTGTAAGCAGGTCTGCACTGCTGTTCATCATCTTCCTTGAGTCAGCTTCCAACAGGCAGGAACTCTGGTTTGCCTGCTGAACATATGCAAGATTAGAAATGAGCCAGCAAGGGGGAAATAAAAGATTTTAACAACTACCTTGTATGTCCCCTGCCCAAGAGAGGGGGCTGGGTAAAAATTAACTAGAGCTGCTCATCATCCAATCTGTCATTTACAAGTGCATTTTAGTGATTTTTCACTTTCTGGATGCCTGTGTTTGTTGCTGCTCTGACTGTGCCAGGAGGGAGACAAAGCCACAGCTTGGCCTTCACCCTAACTTTCTTATGGACTGCCCTCTTACTGAACACCAGACTTCACAATCGTCAAGTGTGACAAAATTGCACAGATGAGCCTGATGCCTGGCTGGTGTGGAAAAATACTGATGATAGGACGAGACAGCAATGGTCATGGAAAGCTGTTTTTTTAAATTATCTCTATTTAAAAATGTAGCTTGGGATCTGAGGTCTGCCAAGGGAGGACATCTAGAATGAAGCACACAACAAATCTGGGAGGACAGCTCACTCCCCTGCACCCTGGTTGGCCGAGATGCTGCCCAGAGTCTCCATGTTACTTGACTCAGTACAACATTGTTGCACCTAGACAATCTGTTCTGGACCAAGTGCAAGAGTAGAAGGAGACGTCCTGGATCTCAGCTTCCCTGTAAACACGCAAGGCTGTCCAAACGGACTATTTGCAGTGAGAGGAGCCTGTCCACACATTTTGGTTGTTTCCTCCCTCTCCCTGTGATGAACGCAGCCTGCTGTGGAAACAGGGATGGGGCAGCAGATCCATCACTGCTGTAAATTCATGCAGCTCAACCAGTTGCAGTTACCTAAATAGGTCTGAACAGATTTGAGCTAGTTGAAGAGCTGGCCTGGGCAGTTGTTCGTTAAGGAGTTAGCCTGTTTCTACTATTTACCATCACCAGAGTCAGTTGAATTCACCATTTGTGACATCAGTGCAATGTTCCCAGCCGCCAAGCAGGGGACATGGAAAGAGCGGCCAGGGTCTCCGCTAAGGTTTCTCTGCAATGTTTCCCTCCAGGGCTGGAGGCAAAACATAATGATTACTTGGCAGTGCCTCTGCTGAGCATTTCCCAGCACTGTCAGGCACAGTGGGAGACAGGGAAATTTCAAGCAGCCTTTAATCTTGTCTGCTTTGCACCAGGAAAGCAGGCTAAGGCAGAACAGCAGCAACAGCGTATCACCACCTCAACGGTAGACCCCACCAGAAAGGGCGATCAGTGCTTCTCCGGTGATGCTGGCAGGTAAGAACAGGACGCCTCAGATGGGATGTCAGGAGCAGCAAGAACACACGCATACTACCAGCATATGCACTGAAATCCCAGCATCTCTGAAACCCCTGAAACAGGCCCAGCAGTAAGAAAGCTGAACAGAAGCAGTACCTCACCAGCAACCATTTAAAACGGCATCCTAGTAATTTAAATGCAATAAACTGTCTCTGTCACAACAGGCATTTAACCTCTCTCTAACCAACGGAGTAACTGCCGTGACCGAACATCAGCCTGCCCTCCAACACCCCGCCTCTTCCCCTGGTTCAGAGAGCCCTGCTTGCCCGCATGCATGATGACCCGGTTTCCACATACCTGGTGTTTCTTATCTGCCGTGGGAGATGATCTGGAACGTATATGCACAGATACTGTCTGATTGTCGTACCTATCGAGCAAGTCTTCCACAGACACAGATTTCCCAGATTTCCTGGCAGAGGAGGGTGTTTCAAAGACCTGCTCCTGTTTCCCATAGCGAGGCCGGCCCTGCATGCCCAGAGGATCTGTCTGTGTGCCTTTGGTGAGCTCTGTTTTGGCTCTGTAATCCCGGAACCTCTCTGTTTTCGGTCGGCTCATGACTGAGCTGTTCTGGTGCCCTTTCTTCTCATCTCCACTCACGTCGAAGCAGCCCATAAGCCCAGGAGGAAGAGTAGAAGATATCCGCCCCGCCCTGGATATCCGCTCTATGGACTCTCTCCGGCGGTAAAGGTTCTGATCCTGGAGGGAATTCATGCTGGAGGCGGAAGAGAGGCTCTGGCTGTCTGGGCCACCTGCCTGTAGGTAGGAGCTGTGGGAGCGCTCTCTCAGCAGTCCGACGTCTTGTGAGGATGGCCGTCTCCCTGTTTTGCGCTCGATGTAGTCAGCGAGGGCGTTCTGCTGGAGTTGCTTGAGCTCCGGCTTGGAGAGGCTGGCTGTGGAAGAAGCTTTGCCATCCCTTTCAAAGATCTTGCGCCGGTCAGCCACCGTATTCTCTGGGAAGACAAAATGGATGCCTTTCTTCTGGAAGGAGAATGGTGATGGCTCCCCATCAGAGATGCCTACCTCATTCATCTTCTCTGGCTCTGAGTAAGACCGCTTCTTCTGCTCTGCCGTCAGCCGCTTTCGGCCCCCAATGCGCAAGACTTGCTGTGTCTTGGCATAGTCCAGGGCAGAGAGGCTGCCTTCTGTCGGTGTGACGCTGTGCCTCTCCTTTGGGGTGTGGGGAGATGCCATCGTACTCCTCATGCCCACATGGGCCGAGGCAGGCCTCTGTGTTGTCCTCTTGGGTGCATTCCCAAATGGGGGGCTGATGCGGCGGAAGGAAGTGGCCCTCAGCACCCTGGACTGAGCATCTTTAATGCTGTTCCTGTAGGCCCTGTTAAACGGTGTGTCCAGCTGCGACCCATGGGCATCCTGGACATTATCCTTCCAGAGGATCTCCTTCTCAGGCTCACCTCCCAGCTGGAATGTGCTTTTACTCCTCAGTAGCTGAGCTGCCCTTATTTGCACCTCATTTTCATGACACAGGCTGTAGTATTCACTGGGTCTTGCCTGCTTCACCGAAGCCACCATCTGCAGCTCTACGGAGTGCCAGTTGGCCCCCTCCAGCTTCCCATTCCTGATGGAGGGGCTGGAGATCCTGCCTGGCTCACTGGGCAGCTGGCCGGGCTCGCGGCACTTGCTCCTCATGTCCTCCAGGCTGTTCAGAGAGCACCTTGAGCTGGAGGGCTGGCTTGTCCTGCTCAGCCCGTAGTGCTGGCCAAAGCTCTGGGGCCAGTGAGTGCTTTGCTCTCGCTGCTCAAACTTGCTGACCTTCTCCAGCACTGAGCAGCGGGGCCTGCCAGCATCCGGTTTGCCATAGGGAAAGCTTTGGGTGCTGCTAGAGCTGAGCCAGCTCCTCCCGAAATCAGAGGTTTGTGGGTACTGTGAAGAAGGGGGCTCTTCATCCTTTGGCTCGGCAGCATGGAATGGAGTCATGCTCATGCTGTCCTCCTCCTGCCTTACAAAGGCCTGTGGGTCTACATCACTCCACTGTTTGTGCCCATGTCCTCTGTAATCCTTCTCCTCTTTACTGTTGCTGTTCAAGGACAGTTTCGTGTTGGAATAACCCTCACCTGGCTGCACCTCTTTTAGCTCAGAGCTGCTTTGCTTCCTGGAGCTCTCCGGGGTGTTCTGCAAGGAGGAGAAGCCATACTGCTTGTCTTTGCTGTGACCCCACTGGTGGTGAGCAGCAGTGTCTCTCTCGTTTATCTGTGGGTTGCCATTTTTGTCCTCCTGGGATTCAGCCGTCCAGTCCTCTTTGGGTTGGTGATGGGTTTTTCTCTCACTAGCATCCCTCAGCTGGGGCTGTGGAGCTTGAAAACCGCATTTGGAGGCCTGTGCAGTACTTGCGGTCTCTTGGTTGCTGTGTGCTACCTTGTAAGGGGGTAACAACTCCTCTTTTCTCAAGGTGGTCAGGGAGACTTCTGGGCCTGCCGTGCTAGGAGGCTTCTGCTGGAGAAGTTTTGCTGCAGCATCGTGCTGTCTCTCAGCTGCTGGGGGCTGGTAGAAGATGGTTGATCTGTTTGTAGTGCTTTGGTTTCCATTCTCATCAAAGCCCAGGGTGCTGCTGGCTACGGCCTTGTCGTAAGAGACTGGAGGAGGCGGAGAGTACCCACTTTCTTTGGCCAGAGCTGGATAAAGCATCCCATTATTGCTTGCAGAAGGCTGGGGAACCTGGGCATAGTGCGGTTCTGGGGAAGGTACTGGGTAGACACCAGTAGGCAGCAGGGGCTGCCCCGGCTGGGCTGGCTGGGAATAGCTTTGCTTGGGCTTCACGGTGGGGCTGCTCTCTGGGCTCTTCTCCACCACGGTGTGCAGATGTCCTTCTCCGAAGGGGGTTTTCAGTAGGAGCCCCTGGGACAGGGTGCTGACAAGCGGAGGCCAGGCCCCTTTCATCTGGGTTCGACCAGGCTTATTCAGATCAAGCCCAGCGCATGAGCTGGGCCTCTCGTGATGCCTGATGGCTGCATAGCTGTCACTGCGAGTGGGAGGCAAGGGAGGTCCCTTAGGGGGCTGGCTCTTGCTGTCCAAGGAGCCCTGGCCCACCGGCGCCCAGGATGGAGCTGCGCTGGGCCGGCTGAAGCTGTGGAGCCTGCCATGGCCGCGACCATCTAGCGAGGCCCGGGCCTCGCAGCTCGGAATGAAGGCGGAGGACTTCACCTCATACTCCTCGGAGATCCCCCGCTGGGCATCATAGACTGTCTTGACGTACCTGATGTCAGCTTGCCTCATCCCCTCCTGCAGGGCGCCTCGGGATTGCATACTGTCCATAGAGCAGGAGTTCTCCTTGCTGAATGGGGGAGCAGGATACTCAGGGATGCTAGAGTTGGTGGAGAAGGAGCTGTAGGCAGAGTCTCTCTTGCTGTGGAGGTGGGAGAGCTGGTCGATGCTGTTGGTGGATTTGGCTGGGGACAGGTGACAAGGGTGGTAGCCAGGGGAGGAGTGGTCCAAGCTCTCCATGCTGCCCCGGGAACTGTACTGGTCAGGACTTCTCCTCAGATAGCCATGCTCATAGCCAGAGAGATCGCTGGTTGAGGAGCTGGGGAAGAGTGAGAGAAGAGTAAAAACCCACTGTCTGCAGAGCAGAAGCACACCAACTTATAAGTGAGCTCAGCAGCAAGATGTTTAGTTTTGAGAAGCGCAGATGAAAACCCATATTTGGGCCTAACTCCATCCCCCATTTGCAGTCATCCCAGTTCACAAAGAGGAACTGCTTGACATTGCAACACATGGCTCTTGTTTACTGCAGAAGGGTGGAAGGGAAATACAGACAGAAAGATTGTGCATCTCTGGAGCCAGGGAGGACCAACCCCACCCATCAAATCTATCCAAAGCACTTGGAAAGCTGAAAGAGCGCCGACGCCACCGAGGAGGAGGAGAGGAGCACGAGAGGCGTTCTGGGGGGAATCTAATCTCTTTCTTTTTTTCCCATTTCATTTCTTTTTATGGAGATGAAGGCTATGCCCTGGCAGGCTTCCTGGAAATTCAGCTGTCCCAAGGATGGTTTGTTTGCCGCGAGAAAACTAAACTGACAAGGCAGAGAAGAGATGCATGTGTTTGTGTATGGAGGCAAGTGGAGATGCAACTACAGAAACAGTTCGAGGATGCCCCAGGAAGTCTTCACAGCCGCCTCCTCATGTAGCTCAGCGGGTACACCTTGGCACCTGCTCCGAGATACACCTGTGCCAAAAGAGGACTCGTGGCTGCCAGAGATGTGTTCAAAAGGAAGGATATTCAGAGATTTTCCTGTCAGTGGGAAGAGAGCTCCTTGTGCTGGCCACAGTTCTTTTTACACCTCACAAGGGTATATGACAAATTTATGTGGAGCTTCCCTTGGCTAATCTCTCCTCCCAGATTCAAGCACATACACTGAGGATTGAGGAGTGCAGCCTGAGGATCTCACCTTCCTTCCCTCTGTTCCCAGCTCCCCTCCCTTAGACATCGCTTTCTCTGGTTTCCTGTGCAGCTACATGCTCTGTCCTGGCAGAGCCACAGGAAAGCACCAGGAAAGGAAAGACTGCTGTCCCACGCGAAGGGTGGCAAGGCTCAGAGCTGGGAGCAGGAACAGAGAGGAGCCTGGGTTTGCCAGTGTGCAAGCTGGAGTTTCAACTGGCACAGGGAAAGGCAGGCTCCATTTCTGTGTGCTTTGCTCCACTGGGAGCAAACCTGCAGAAACCAAACCTGCTCTGCGCAGCGGGGGAGCTGGGGATGTGCAGCAGGTACATTTGGTAGCAGTCCCCTCCCTAACAAGGGTCTGCTGAAGAGCCTAAAGCTTGCTCCAGATCATATCCCAGCCACAGTCTCTTCCATCCTGCTGGATTAACACCCACAAGCCCAAAGAACAGACAATGGGGAGAAGGCTGCTAAGGACAAGGAAAGGCAGAAGGAAGCCTATCTGTGAGGTGAGAAAGCAGCAGCTCGGCAGAGAGATGCAGAGGAACAGAGACAAGCAGAAAGAGATATGGCTAATTTCAGGATAAAGCTGGTTTACTCGTTTAAATGCACCACTCTATTTTAGTTTGAAATAAATATCTGCCTGGCAATGCCCAGCACAGCCCTGGCCAGCTGGCCACTAGATGTTCCCCGTGCTCCTCTTCAAGCACGCACGAGACAGAGCTGCGCTGCCAAAGGTTCTGCCAGGAGCTGTGGCTGGGAAGCAAAGCCCCTCGGTGGGAAATCAATATGCTACAGCATGATCTGTGCTGAAGGCCAGAGATGAAAATACATTTCTTCTGCAACCACCTCCTCACTATTTTTAATGCTCTGTTTTCTTTCTCCTCCCCTCTGCCAAGGCTCAGTCTCGCCTGTAGCAGAAACAATGTTTGAATCCCAGTGGCTATCAGGAGAGCTTCCTGCTCCTCAAACCCTTCTGCCTCTCCAGGGAAAATCCTCCAAGGGCAGAATTTAAACTTGTTCACCCTCAAGCTGCCACAGCACTTACCACCAAGAACCTTTTGGGGCTGCTTAGGGTAGCTGAGGGGTATGTCTCCCCCGGGCAGCTCTCCCCTCTGTACTCACCACACTGCATGGTCTCACAGAAACAGCCCCTACTCCCCGGGACCACATCAGTGTTTCCCATCCGCCTGGGCTATGGTCCATGGCCAAATCCAGAGGTGCCTCATGCCACCTTCTTTTAACATCACTGAGGTTACAGGTTTAGTCTTTTGGGGACTGATAAACCACTGCACTAACTTCTTAGAGAAACAGCCATGACATGCAGTTTTGATAAAGCTGACCCCTGCAGAAAGCGATTGCCAAAACCAGGAAATCCCTTGATGAACTTCTCACCCTGGGAGTATCATCAGTGACGCATTACTGTCTGCTGCTCCTGAGAGTGGCTCAGTTATGCTGATGGGCACAGTTGCTCTGCTACCTACACCCTTTTCCTTTTTTTTTTTTTTTTTTTAATAGGCTAATTTTGACTTTGGATTTTTTTTCCT
>Ga0065711_1001440_pt1 | contig 43314 bp, 18 predicted proteins | sample Hoacrofraction12_FD_59098 | JGI IMG/M metagenome (GOLD analysis project Ga0065711, IMG submission 59098) | Hoatzin crop microbial communities from Cojedes, Venezuela - Epithelial fraction 12 v2 (version 2) | ecosystem: Host-associated > Birds > Digestive system > Esophagus > Crop | place... | reverse complement strand
TTTTTTTTTTTTTTTTTTTTTTTTTGTCCTCTTCAGGGATGACAAATCGCCAAAACTTCCTGAGCTGAGTGATCATTGCTGCATTCTGGTGGTGTTTATTCTCTGAAACAGCTACTTGTAGCTTTCCTCTAAGCTGTAATCAAATGTACTCCTGCTAGTGAAGGATCCCAAAGCAGTAATGTATTTGGTTGCAATGTTTGGTTAGGTTCCCAAAATATCTTTCTGCTCAGTTGTTTTAATCTTTTTTTTTTCCTCCTGTGATTTTTTTGAGCTTGAACAAAGAACAATTCTTCAGTAGCGTCTCAGATAGATTTTAAAATAAAAAGACAAACCCAACCCTGAAAAGCAGATTTACACTTGACCAAAGTAGGGGACAGTACCCCCAGTTGAATTCGATAAACTCGTATGGTTGCCTGTTTCACTGGCTCAGATCCTGTTTTTTTGCAGGTATGCTGTTCTTCTGTTTCTAGTATTACTTAATTTTTCTGCCAAGCAATTTTCATTCTGGTTGTATTATCTAACTAGCTGTTTTGTCATGCTTGGGTGTTTTTTTGTCTTTTATCTCAGCATTTTAGTTTAGAATTGTATACACACTCTAACAGCTTAACTAATTTTTGCGAAAAACAAGAGAGTCTTTTATTAACACATCTAGGGCATGATTGCTATGGGCACTTTTTTTTAATAATTGTTGATTTCAGTTGAGAATGTTTTACTTCTGTTTCCTCCCACCGAACATGTCTGTTACTCTGTGTATCATGTATGCTAATGTGGCATGAGATTACATGGTTGTTAATGTTAAGCTATTTAGTACTTGTTTTTGTTCAGATGGATCATATCTGCTGTCTGGTGCTCTTCAATCTTCTTTCATGTCATCTATTTCTTGTGTCAGAAAAAAACTTCAGAAATTTTTTAAGAAAATTGAAAATACCCTTGACATAAGTGGGTTTATTCAAGCCCTCTTTTGTGTCTGTTCTTAAACACAGAGGGAGATAGGTTTTAAAAAGATGGTCCATTAATAACAAAAATTCTGCACTCACTGTTTGGCACTTGCTGTTCTAATAATCTTAACAGGTTTTGTAATGTTATTCCTTCTTTTCTTTTAGAAATAGAAGTCTAATTAGGTTTGTAAATATTTAATGACGAGATTTCAGTGCTGGATACAGGGGTGTTTTACTGCTTTGTGTTTTTATTAAGTAAATGTGGGACTCGAGCATCAATTTGCATTTATAGTTAGCTGTCAGGAATGCTTGAATGACTAACATGCTTCAGCATTGCAATGCACAGGTTTGCAGTTTGAGAGAAACTAGGGAAAACATTTTTAGGCTTTCCAATTGAGATAAAAATGCTGTAGTTTAGTAAAGATGTTAAATAGTATTTTATACTACAGAGCTCAGCTGTCCAGTTGAATAGTACGAGGTACAGTTACGAAGTTTCAAATCTGTAAATTAAATATTAGTAGTGTGACACTGTTTTGATTTATTTGGTAGTTTCCCATCGTATTTTAATTTTAAAACTTTGCTACAACCTAACACAGATGTAGTGTATTTTTAATGCAGGTAATAAGCATAAGCTAATGGAAATGCCCTTTCAAATGAAGCAGTTTTTTGCAAAGGCGTGGTTCTGCTGTGTTTAACACACCTGTGCATGCCTGGCAAGCGACCTTGCAGGCTATAACAGCGTATGTAAAGGTCTGGCTGCTACTATTGCATGGACCGAAAGTGCAGCAGCTGGCATAAACCCACAGTGTTTTTCTGCAACTCAAGAAAGCTGGAAAATGCAGAGTCTTAATTTGGCTTGCTTCGTTTGGCTAATGGACTGTGACGTCTGCAAGAATGTCATACTGGATCTTGTGCAGCGTATGAGAAAGTAGATACAAATATATTAACCTCTGTGTTATCCTGAAATGGAAACAGAACTTTAACTGCTGTAAGTAAAATGGCTGGAATAGGACAGCTGCGTTTGCATGAAAGTTTGAAAGCTGGATAGAGACTGCCTAACTGCCTGAGAAGTATGATTAAAATTTTCTTCACCTGCAGTGAAATGAAACACTTAGATGTTTTCCACTTGTGATTTAAGACATAACACTTTATTTTGTGTGATTATGTGTGCGTAATTGTGCGTATAAATAGATCTAGAATGCTTAGGAATTTTGCTGTAAAGGGAAATAGTTTTCTTCTTTGGAATAGTCTTGTAACACTGTGGCAAAAATAGACTCTCATGGTTAATGAGGTTTGGAGGAGCCTTAGGTTTGTGTCTAGATGCAGAAAGAGAAGAGGGGATGAGTTTGACCTCCATCCCCGAGTCTTACGTTGTATTCTTAAGCTCAAGACAAAATTCTGCATTTAAATTATTAGCGCTGTCTTTTACTTTGAAGGTAAAGCAGCAGTTGGGCCATTCTTTCCTTGGTCGCCTCCTTTTCACACGAAAGCAGAAGCTGCGGTCTGTCTGCTTGGTTGCTTTCCAGGCCTTTCAGTGATGAACTTGAGGCAGGTGGCATGGCACTAAGACGTTTCTTACCTCTGCCCTTCAGGTCATTCTTTCTTTTATGCTTCTGTGTAGGAATTTGCTTTAATAACAGCCCCCAGCTCCCCCTCCAATGCAAAAATTCCCCGTTGCCCCAGCCGAAGCTGCTCCCTGAAACTGGAACAGAGGGAGGGCTGGGTCAGGGTGAAATAATCTCACAAGGAAAGGAAGGGGTTTATATTTTTTTTAAAGAAAAATAAAGTGTAGTTTTGAGGACCTTTTAAAACAAAGTTAGAGATTCTTCTACTGTTCAATGTGAATATCTATAAAACTTAAAGAATACATGTAACTTCAGAGGTTTATTTTTGTATATAGCCTATACCTGTGGCAGTACATGCACTTTTGATTCGTAACTCTAACTGATGTAAAAGATTTCTACTTCCACAGAGGTAGAAATAGCCAAAATATTTTTATATATATAATGATTTAAATAAAATTAATAATAATAAGAAGCCTTGAATAGCACAGATTAGATGTATTAGATGTAATCTAATAGATGGCTGATGAGCATTAGCTGATGGTGGAACATGCTTGCGTTTGATCGCAAACCGATTGCCTAGAAATGGCCACAGTTGTGTGCTGGCTTCTGAAATATGAAGAAATTTCCATTATTTTGATAAGAACAAACAGTTAGAAAGGCCAGCTATCTTTTTATGACAGAGAAGGTGATTTTGAAAGTTCTTTGACTGACTGCTGTAGTGTGTAACAGCATTTATTTAATCATATGTCCTAAAATACTCTTAAAGAACAAGTGGGAGGGGCAGAATCTCAGTGCAGTAGAAAGTGTAAGTAATTACTGTTAAATAAAAATTGTGTGTATATATATAAAAGCAATTTGTGCAGTCAGTGAAAGTACACTTTTTCATAGTAGTTTATTGCAAACTCGTGGATCCAGTAGATACTGAACTGAATACCTTAATTGTCTTGTTCTTCACAGTTTTGGTGAGCACTGGTAAAAGAAGCACTTCCTTGTGACACTAACAATGTTGTGTAGTGGTGACCTTTTTAAGTAGTCTTCTGCTTGCCTTCTGATCAGCATCTGAGAAAAGAAAGAGTAGTTATCATATGAGTAGTTGTCTTAATTTAAACAGTCTGAACTTTCAAAAATGCTTATTATGGAAGTAAATAAAAGATAGGAGATAGAAAATAAAGGTTTCATTGTATTAATAATCTAATGCATATGTTCTGTACTGAAGTGGCCGCACTGGAGCTTTCAGAGTACTGTAATACTCATATTCTTACTTCTTGTGTTCATTCAAACATCTTAGAACTGCTTCCTATATCAGAATCTTTGAAAGCTTCATTTGAAAGGTGTCACATCAGCCTTCTGATTTAAAGTTTGAGCTTTCTATTAGAAATACAAATTTTATTTTTTTTTGAGAGAAAAGTGCAAAGTTGATATGGTTGTAACCTTTTTTAGGGGCATACCATAGATGTAAAAATACACTTGTCTGTACTTTTTTTGTTATACTTTTTTTTTTTTCCTCTCAAATGTAGCTTCATGAATTTTATAGACAATCGTGAGATTGTAGTCTCCTGGCTGTCGTCTTGTATCTGGAAAAGATAATGATTTTCTTGCGATTCAGAGCTATGGCAAGAGGGAAGTGGCATAATACTTTTTTAGCTGGAAGGTTGCCAGTGGTGTAATTCATGTATAGACTTGCATGTGACCTTTAAAGTTTTAGTGCTTGAAATGTGTAAGAGCCTTGCAGTGTCATGTGTTTTGCTTCTTGTGTTTTTTCATCCCTACTTGCAAATTGCATTTGAAGTTACTGTAGCGAGCAGGCTGCTTAATGGGAAGATGGGGTTTTTCTGGGGGATTCTCAAGGTATCATGAACTTCTAAGGATCTTTTATTTAAGCCTGAAATAAAGCTTAATAATTTCAAACTTCTAAATTACCTTTTAAACTATCCATTTCCAAAAGGACGAAAAACAATTGTCTGAAATCTACAGCAAGGATGGAGGTTAAAAATAAAATGTAGATTTTCCCATATTACAAAGGAATCTTTTAACTTGATTCTAGCTGTTCTTAGAACTTCACACTGCACAAGAGCTTATTGTCCTCGGTTGTATGTAGTCTTTGACAATTCACAGTACTGATTGCTTAACAGAAAGGTGTACGAAACCTGCTCATGGACATTGAAAATTTTATGGCAAATTATTGCCCCTGTCACCAGGATGATAATAAAAAAGCATGAAGGTTCCTGTTTTGCAGGATGTGAGAAGGGTCACTGCAGGCATAGTTCAATCAGTTTTCACTTTGGATTTTATTTAAAAAAAAAAATATTCCAGCAGTCAAAATAAACCCCTGCTTTGAGATAAATATGCTCACATGCCTGGCTTCGAATAATCATCGTTATATGCTAGGATTTATTTTATTCCATGAGTCTGTTCTGTATGCGTATCACATCTGTTTAGTATGTTGCATGCTTGTGTTCATGGAGGGGACAGCAGAGGTGTCACTGCTTTTTGTACCTTGAATAAAGTGTTAAACTCGAGTGGTTTCAGTGTAGGTAATAGTAGTTTGTAGTAGCTGGTTATACTTTAAAAAATATGGAAGAAGGATGCATCATCATTGCTATGCATGTGTGCTTACTCCTGAAAAAAAACGTTTATGAAACAATAAGAATGTCTGCAGGATCGCGTTACATGACAAAGCATTATTGAAGAGGTGGGCTGTGTGAAAAGTGGACGTGTAGCTTTTGTTCATGCTGCCAAACGATCCAGAAACAAGACTGAGAAACATAATAATGGGTTTGTACTGCAGCAGCAGCCTGTCCTTGCCAGAATAGATACACAGCATTAGTAAAACATGTATTTCAGTCTTCAACTGTCACCAACCAAGCAAATGAGCAAGTGGAATGTAGCAGAAAATAACAGAGAGGTCACAAGAAATAGTTTCATCAGTAGGTAACTATGTCAAAAACAAATGTATGCTTGCTTGTTTGTGAATGTCAGAAGTCTTTAAAAATGGTCAGCTGAAATATCAGTGGTTTTGAAATGAGGATGCTGTCTTAACAGGCCAGGAATGAGGAGGGATAATCTGTGGAAAAGTCTTAATTCCATAGCATTAATTATGTAGGTATGAATCTTAAATTTGCCGCACTTTACAGAAAGCTTAATCATGTTAGGTAAATAAATCAGCTGTGTTGACAGGTAACATTCAGTTAAGATGTACTGAGCAGCTCTTGAGTCCTTCTCGAGCACTGCCCAGGAACTGGTTTAAGATGTAGCAGCTGAAGAGCTGGTCCATAACAGCGAGCATTCTCATCATTACATCCTCAAACATACGCTAAAATATGCTCAAATTCAGCTTTGTAGTAGTCGTGAAAAAGACTCATTAAAGCACGTATTTTTTAATTTCAGAAAGAGTAATACAGGATTGAGGACACTTTGAAAGGAGCAAAATGCTTAGAGCTAACATGGTGATTCTTTGTCACATGTTTTGTTAATAGTAAGTGTATACCAGCTATTGATAAAAGTTTATGAAAACCCTCTGATAAAGTCGGTATGAACAAATAGCAAAGAAGAGAACACACTTGTATCTGTATGGCTTGTAAATGATAATAGTATCAGAGAAGCGTTTGGGGAATGTAAAGATACTGAAGGAGACCGAAATACATGATTTGCCTTGTTGTATTTGGAAGCGAGGAAGTTTCCTATAGTGGAATTACAAGGAATGAGTCAGAAAAAAATTCTGAAGTTTAAGCCAAAGTTCATACTAACTCATTAGGATTAGGAGTTTTTAAAGGGTCTCTAATTGCTGAACTGCTTAATAAAGCATGTAATATTAAAATTTCATTGATTGCTAACAAAGGAATGGGAGGTACTGAATGTGAGAAGCAGCATTCTTTGTGTTTATGTTTTAAAAACAAAAAAAGTACTAAGGGTGTAAGGGATAGTGAAATCTTGAGGACTTCAGACTGGCAAGTCTGAACTGTAGCAAAGAATGAAGCTGGTAGAGAGCACAGTGGGTACGTGTGCTGTGGTGAGGAAGAATCAGCGCAGACTTCGCAGAGGGTAGACTTACCATCACAACTCTGTAAGGCAGAGTCGATGAGTGTGTAGATAAGCATGTGGTAATGCAATTTTACGGTAAACCTCAACCGGGTTGCTCACCCAAGGTTCCTGAAGGTACTGAGCTGCCAAGGAGCGCATAGTCTGCTTTCCAACCTAGAGGTATTTCAGTTCTGTAGAGATTCGTGGTGCTTTGGGGTGGATGGTGAGGTGACAAGGGTTGACAAAAGAAAAAATTTAAAAGAGTGAAAACAACCTGTTAAAGCCCACAGTTAAGTGTTGACAAATGCAGACTAATCTGTATAAGTGGAAGAGGGGAAGTGGGGGAGGAAACGGGTCAAAATTGTGCGTGTGCAAACATGGGCTTTAAGTAAGGCTTTTATCCAAGGGGGTGTGGGTTGTGAAAGAATTGGAGTTGTGAATAATTCCATCAAAATATTGATTCCTTTGTCAAAAAGACAAATATGAAAACAAAAGAGGAAAAAAAGAAGCTGTTACACCACTTTTTGTGAAGATGCTGTATATTCCATGTGTACTTCTGCTCTCTGCTGCTTCCCAGAGAAACAAACAGTGGATTTAGATGTGATGCATTGGAAGTCTCAACAATGATAACTGAAAGCATGGAATGTCTTCCAGAAGAGACAAGCAGGCTATGCCTCTTGCTCCCTGGAGGGGAAAAAAATGAGGAAGATGGGTATTTGCAAGATTGTAAGTGGCATAGACGTGAAGAGAGAATAATTGATTGTGACTTCTTGTAATGCAGATCTGGACATCCTGTAAAAAACTCAGTTTATTTAAAGTAAAGCAAAAAAAAAAAAATTCTTTCCTGCAACTTGTAATTACAGTGACCCTAAAAGCTTTTAATTGGTTTCAAAAGTGATTTAAATGAAAATTTAGCAAGGGTTGTCAAATGTGCAGGAACAGTCTTTGTGCAGGAAAAGTGTAAGCCACAGATGGCTAGATACTGGTAGGAGGTCACTATTGCAGAATTCTTGCCCTGCTTTTGTTATCTGCATTTACTTAAGCATATGCAGTTGGCCACTTGTGGAAGCAAAATACAAGCTAGATATGAACAGTTTCAGAAAAATTTGCCATTCTTGTATCTCTTTGTGCAATATAGTCTGCTGTTTTTAGGTTTGATTTCTGGGTTTGTTCCACAGTTCTCAAAGTTTGCATGAATTTTATTTAAAAATGTGGAATAGGGATGCTCTGGTTTTGTTTGCATCTTTGGATACTGATCTGCTTATGTATTCCATGAAACATTCATTGTCTGTCAAGCTTGATTAGTTGCCTGGGCTCCTCTGGTTTGAAATTTATTTTAATTTAGTTCCATTATGTCTGCAGTCTGTGGTGAAACAGCTTTTGAGCTGGGTAGTGCAAAAGTTCAAAAATGTTTATGCTAAATTATCTTTTTTTGTTGTTACTTTATGTATTAAAATTCATGTTTAACTACAAAGGAAAAAAAATGTTTTCTTAACTAAATGGGCTAGAACTACTGCATGCAAACCCGCTCTTATGACATGAAATTATGATGAAAATACTGGTTTTCTGGGAATGGCATCATGAACTGAAGATACACTAATTCTAGAATCAAACTTTGCATGTAGGTGTAAAAAACTGTGTTGTATCTGAAGTAGGAAGAACAGAATGCTTGTGTAACGCAAACAGAGCTCAACTGCTGCAAAATATGCTGCAACTTGATTTTCCAATTTATATTTGGTTAGGACTTAAAAATTTGATTCATAAATAACCCAAGTACATAACTGAAAATATAGTCTTTTTTTCTTTGTTTGAGTTTCTGTCATAATTTATGTAAATACAGCACTTTATGTTTACAACTGTAATACTATTGTTAAAATATGAGAGTATTGGTGCTGAGGAAGAGTTGAAAAACTGGCTTTATGACTTAAATTCATGTTATCTGTCACTTGTTCTTTGTTAGGTGATTCTGTCATGGTAGCATGAACTCTGGAAACAGGACTCAGTTAAGATGGCTAAGGTTAGGGGGGCCTTCATATGTATCAAATCTCTTGTGTTCCACTGATCATCTTGAACATCTCTTTTTTGGCTTTGGAGAATGCTTGGGCAGCTCCTGAAGCACACCTCCCGGCCAGTCTGCCACACAGCAGTTGATTGCGTTGACAGCTTTCACTTAGAAGAAGTCATACAGATAGCATGCATGAAAACATGCAGGTAGAAACATCGTATATATCAAACCAGATCCTACCTTGAATGCGACACTTTGTGTTTCTAGATGTAGGTTCTATTGAATTATCGGGATGCTTTTACAGTTGTCAGTGCAAACAATTGAAAATGGTAGTTAAATTTTAAGATTACTCAGATACCTAAGAGACTTATTTGTGCTAAGCCTTTATCACATTGTTTGACTGCTGACTGCAAGTGAATGATGAAGAGATGTTCTTCTGTAACAGAAGTCTTCTGGAAATGTATAGAGTCAAGTCATAGAGAAGTCTGTATTGAACGGGACCTGTGAAGATCATCTGTTGAAAGCAGGGCCTTAGACGAAGTTGAGAGCCCTGTTGAGCAATAGTGTGAGTAATGCCAGTGGAACAGACTCTGCCACTTCTCTGGGCAGCCTGTTAAGTGTTTAGATATTACCAAAGGTAATAAACAGGCAGCGGCACATCAGACTGTGTAGAAGTTTCTCTCTTACAAGGGTGGATGTGGTGGAAGAATCTAGCAATTATAACTGCAGAGGGGTGTGATCATTTCTTACTATCAGGTCTTTGTTTTTTTGAGTAGGCCTGCTCATGTTTGCCTACTGTGAACTTAAAGGTCAGACTTAAAGATTAGCTTCAGAAAGATCATTGTGTCCTTTCAGATGTGTTACAAATTGCAGGATTTTTTTCTGGGTATATTTAATTTCAGATATGCTTTTTCAGACAGATGGAAATTATTTGAATGAAAACCCTTTCCCTATTTCAGATTTAATTTTGTGTCTGTGAAATTTGTTTCTGTCATCTTTCTAGCAGAAACTCACACTTTTCCAAGCAGAGTATGAGGGATGTGCTGGAGTTTCTTATCTTAAAAATGATGGAAACTAATCTACTCTGTTTGGGGGGGTGGAAAGCCTATTTTGACATAGAGTCACCATGTGCATTACCACAAGCTTCCTTTTTTCCTAAGAACTGATGCTATGCTGCTGTGGTAGTTTTCACCAGAAATATCATACATCATCAATTCCTTTATTGGTCTGTATTTGTGAGTTTCAATTTTAACTTCAAAATAAAAAAGAAGAATCTGTGTTGTGTTTGAGTAGATAGGAGTACTTTTCATAAAAAGTTTATCAGGATGTCTGAAACAGTGGTAGAGGCTGGAAATGTGTTAGTATTGTGATTGCAGTTTTGGTGATGACCTATCTTCTCATTCAAACTGTTAGTTAAATGCTTGTGGTGTTTCCTATGTTCTGTTGAGTTAAAACTTCAAGTTAAACATCAGATCTATGGAGTAAAAATCACATTATATATGGAGATGGGGGTTGTGTGCATAAATATATAATTAAAAATGAAATTTTTTGAGATATATAGTCTTAAATTTTTACTTTCTACTATGAATCTGAAATAGCTATATTATATTCAGTGCTTAGAGGGAAAAATATGAAGACCTAGATCCAAGTGAATTTCTTAAAGGTTGCATCAGAAGAACAGAGGGCAACATATCAAGCTGCTGGGGCAAGTTAAGAGTTGTCGATGATTCCTCATTGCCTGTAGAACTAGGCAAACACATTTCACAATCTTCAACAACAGAGCTACTGGTTTCCTCATGGCTTTGAAGAAGAGTGAACCCACCACGCTCCGAACTCCACTGCTCTGTCTGCAGTCCTGCTCCTGCACGCAGTACAAGCTACAGTTCTGCTGACTGAAGCAAGTATTCACTCAAATGAACTAGTGAATATTTGAGAAAATTGATAGAGAGAGGGACTGGATGTATTGAGTCCATCCTCAATACATTCAATTGAGAATTTCTGTCTGTCCTGGTTTTTCACTGTTTTCTCTTTGATATATATGCTGAGAAACTGATGCGTCCTATGAGCTGAATCAGGTAAACAATATGGGGGGGGGGGCACAATCTTGCACAAACTGTTCTAGAGAAACTGGAGGAGTGACATGTTATTTCAAACAGTTAAATTCGATCATTCCTCAAGGCTTACCTTCCCCACCTCCCTTAAATTTGGTATCTGATTCAATGAGTAGATTCCGAACTGATTCTAGTGGAGTTACAGGTACTTCGAGGAACTTCATGCACAGAGTGCTTTGTAATGTTGGCTTGCAATGACAGAGGGCATGTAAATGTAAAGTCTTGCTTCTGTAAAGAATTATGATTATAATCCCTATTTTATAGAACTTATAATTGGTAATTAGTTTCTTTTACCTTGTTATGGATTACTTAGACGGTAGTTATGATTCTTGGAAAGAATATTTGAAAATCAATTATTGAGGCAGAAAAGCTGCTCCTTTTTTGTCTCCAAAGGCTTGCAATGCTTTTCTTAGTCCAGCTTGTTGATATTTTTGTGAGAGACAGTTGGTAACAACATTTTTATATACTGATCTGTATACTGTAACCATCGCACTCGGTAAAATTGCTTTTTCTGTAAATTACAGTTATTCTGATCTGAATAATTGTAGTATATCCTTTGATCAGACTCTTCTAGGGGGTCTGTCTTAATTTGATTGTTTCCCTGCAGTGTTTTGTCCTCCCATATTCTTTAGTAAAGAAATAAATGACCACTCTCAACATACATTTTCATGTTTCCATGTTGAATTTAATTTTCTGTTCTTTGTGTGATTCTGGTCTGTTATAATTAACACCCTATATTTTCCCAGCAGTAGCAGTAATCCTAGCTAAAGCATTTGTTTTCTTCTCCATCCTGCCTTTAGCCACATGGTAAAACCAGATGAAGGAACTGATACATACTTAAAAAAAAAAAAAATTTAAACTTCAACATTTACTTTCTTAATCCAGTCTTACTTTTCAACTGGTGGGGTCCCTCTGCGATTTTATAGCAGGTGTGCGCATACAGTTGTACTGGCATAATATAGATGACACAGTCAGGAGGAAAGGGGTGTTAAGTATCAAAAAGATTTGTGCCATTTAACACATTGAACGACATTCTAAGTTTTTCTTGGTGAGTAGTGTTTCTTTGTTCTGAGTAGTAGCTGACTCATCTGTCCACATAAGATATATGCACTGCTGACTTTCTCTAAGCAGCAAAAAGTACGAAAAAAGACCCAACAAAAATACTGGAGTGAAGTTAGTTTATGCTGTTTCCAAAATGTTTGCTACCTGCCTCTATTTGGATAGCTGTTGCTGTGTTTGTATGCTAGAGTTGTAGCCTCTAAAGTCAGGATTTACACAACTCAGTATTTTTAACATAGGACATGAGAAAGAAGGGTCAGAAAACTCTGTACACATTGTCAATATGAAGAGGAATATACAGCTGCAGGCTTCCCCCCCTTTGCTGATGAAGAAACATCATTGTCCTTGCAAAACTTAATTAAAAAAAATACTAATGCTGCTGAAATGTAGTGGGTAAACTTCATATGGTTTTGCAGTATATTTATTCCAGTGCGCCTGTGGGCATCCACTGCAATGGGCAGTTTTGTTCCAGCTCTTCCTTTCCAAAATGTGATACACATGAGGTGTGGCAACTCGTGATCATGCAGCTCTACAGTGAGTTCAAATAGCTCACTCGCCCAACAAAAACTAAAGCTATTATTGAGCTATTTAAACTTTGTGCCTTGACAGTGATTGTGTAAGGAGTGTGCAAATAAGCATGAAGAGATGTGGAATAGGAGGAACCACATTTTTTGGTGGTCGCCCTCAGCTGGATTGGTTTAAAGCATATTGGGAAATTGTACCTCTAGGCAAGATCTTTTCTATAGTCAGGTTAGGTGACCGCATGTTTGGTAAGCAACCAAATTGCTTGTATGTTAATGCACCTTTTGAGCAACTTGGGCCACGAGTTCCGAGTATGAACCCAATATATGAGGGTAGTGGGAGGAGGTATCAAAAAAGGCTGGAACAAGGTATTTGAAAGGTATTCCCTGCTTGATTAAAATAGATGTACATGACTGTCCTCTTCTTGTATTTGTGTTTAAAGATGTAAATAAAAAGTCTATTTCCATTCTTTGATTTTGATCCAAGTACAAAAAATTTCTGTAAGGAGTGAGGACACAAGTTTGGATATTGCTGGGAGTTTGCTGTAGATTATATTAATAAAGGATGGAGACCCGTATAATATTGAGGGGAAGCAGAGGGATTTACTGCTGCAGAAAATGAGATTTTCAGGCACGTTAGAATATGAATGTTATTAATAATGACTACAATTCAGTTATCCTTGGCAGTGCGTGATCTATATGTGTGTCACCCCTCCTCTTGTAGTCAGTGAGGCAACTTGACAGTAGTCTCGACTTGATTTAGCAAGTAAAAAGATTATTACAGAAGAACTAGTCGTAAAACCCCATTGAATTGAATGATTCTGAATTCATTTTAAGCAGAATGAGGCCACTGGAGTAGTTTCTTCTTTTGAGTAGATTTGCCAGTGATTCTTTGTTTGAAAAATGTCATACCTAAGGAGCTGAAGGAGCAGGTAGCAAGGTTGACTGAGTGGAAGCAGGTTGTGCGTTCAAGTTGCTGAATGTACATTAGTTGCATATTCCCAAATAACGTTATATTGTGAGCAGAGCTGGGGAGAAGCTGTATCTCTGTATGAATGACTGTCTAAAAAGAAAATTAAGAATAAGTGAGAAGATTGCTTCACAGATAAAAAGTGCAATAAGGATCGTCAGGCATATGGTTACTGTCTTTTGAATTGCAGATATAAAAGTAGAGAAGAAATACTTCAAAAGGATTTGCTGCAAACCTTTAACATGCCAGAAAATATGGCATGGGGAGTAGCAACATACAATGTTCCTTTCTTATATTAGCACTCTCTTTAGAGGATTAGTGTCATCTGATGTTGAAGCACTTCACCTGTACACAGTTTACATTCGTTGCTTTTGGTTGTTTCCTTTGTGTGCACGTACACATACATATTTCTCTACACGTTTCAAAAATTAGTACTCCATGTTTTTCTAAGCTAATGAGATACAGCTTAGTATTTCAGTTGATTAGAGAGTTTCAGGGTTTTGTAGAGCACAACAAGGAGGATCTACACAGAGTTTTATCAAGAGTTGTCAGACTCGAAATACAACTGCTGTTTTTTTGTAATGCCTCTTCTTAAATAATGTTATTAGTCTGTGTTTCCTTAGTTATTCCTTCAATACCTGTAAACATGAAGTTGCAGCAGCGTAACACAGTGGAATGGAAAGCAAGTGGAAGTGTTCAGATATACTCTTAAGGCTGTTTTGCTTGTCTATACAAGAATTATTTGCTATTATGTAAGCACTACATGAAGATCACAGCAGTGACTCTCTTAAATCTGCATGGAGCTTTGCTCTTTTTCGTCCACGTGCCATAGCCGTGTCAGCTATAATCTTGCAGATTGAGGAAACTAGGTAGAATGAAAGGTTAAACGACCCCAGCAAGTAACAGCAGTCACGAGAACAGATGTGTAAACAAACTGTGACTGAGTCTATGCTAAAGTCTGGGCTCAGGATTTTGAGGGGAAGTATTCACTCGTTCTACGATGGGAAGAATGTACATAGGTGAAATTCACACCTCGGTGCTATATGTACTTGCATCTGTATTTCTGCCAATCCTGTTTCTCTGTAGGTTAGTTTCCGGGATTAAAACGAAGAACAAAAACTGCACCTGTAAAGGCCCAGTGCTGCTACCAGCCTATTCTTGGACTCCCACAAATAAGATTTTTTTGTCCATCTTACAGTCACTGTGTTCAGGAGGATTTGAGGGAAGTGAGGATAGATAGATCTCTCTGCATTCTAGAAGGTATGATGGAGAAAGCTGTTCATAGGGTTTGCAGGAAGACAGTGCTAGGAGATGCATCTTGGGAATTCCATGTAAGGAATAATCTCAGCTTTTACAGTGAATGTTTTTTTTTCTGCAGGCTACCTAAAATACTGCTTGTTTCAATACTACCTTCCTATTTACCAGCTTTGGTAATCTAGGGGAATAACAGTATTGAACAAAACTATTTAATTATTCTATGGTAATTTGAGATCCCAGTGAGGCTTTTTATAAAGTTTTCATTTTTTCTCTGTTTGCTGTTTACATATTCTGATATGTATTAATGTTGAAGAGAGATGTATTAAAAGTTACTGAATTAATTACACTGCTAAGTTAAAAAAGAAATGGGAGAGGAAAATGCCATAATCTAAGTTTGCTAGTTACTCTTCTCCATACATCTTCAGCGCAAGCAAAGATACTGAAATGGGAGTAGTGCACAGTTTGGAAGTAGTGAGTGAGGCAGAGGCTCCTGTCAGAGAAGAGCAAGAAGAGTGGTGAGCTGGAAGCCTGGAGGAAAAGCTTCTGTGCAGTGTGTGTGCTTGACACTTGACACTGTTTGTCTTTTAGTTAGGAACAATGTTTAGGTAAGAGCAAGTACCAAATTTACAGCTGTACTTTTACATAAACTCACTGTTTTTTTCTTAGACATACTGACTTGGCAGAAGTTGCCCACGGAGTTCATCTCTGGATTATTGTTGCCTGAATGCAAGGAACCTTGAGTTGAAAATGACTGCATGTTTCTGCAGTTCTGTTGTTTGGACTCCTCAGACCTAATTATTTTAGCTTTTTTCTGAAGTCTGTTACTGACTTTTGGGTGTTAATAGTTCCTTAGTTTAGCTGAAAAGGCAAGAGATTTTTTTACGCTGCTTGAAGCTAATGGATAGCAGATATCAAGAAAAGAAACAGGTTTTGGATATTTATTTAGAAAGGAAGCAAGCCAAGTCATTTCAAGCAAAATCTTTAATATTCTAACAGGATTTCACTTTTTAAAAAAAGAGAGATACCGATTTAATTTAAATTCCTCTTCAATGCATGTTCCTTGGATCTCATCCACCTGCTTTGACTCGGAAGAATTGAATGCAAATTACTTCCTTCTCACAGTAGTCTTCTGCGGTATGAGTAATGTGAGTTCCAAACATTGACTTGTTTCCTTGGAGTAATGCATCCTGTGCTGCTTTGACTGGTTCTACCTTCCGATTACCCAAGATCATTACAGTTCTTTAAAGGGCTCCTGCTTACCATCTGGAATTAATTATGTATTTAATACCTTTTTTTTTAAGTTGTAACATGGTTGTGATTTTTAGGCATCTGCATACATTTTTGGCATTAAGAAGAGTTGGAAAATCCAATTTTTTTTTTTAATACTAAGTGGAAGAGTAGCCGCTTCTGCCACTCCCCCAAGGGAGCAAAGGAACAGGTGTATATATTTTGCGTATAATTTTTATGAGGTAATTATTTTTTTTCCAGTGAAAAGGTAGGGTGTTTTCTGTTCCAGTAGAATTTCTTTCAGTTAGGTGAATAAACTTTAATTCTGATGTTTACACTGTATATTCAGATGCAGACATCCTTGTAGAATTGAGACTTACGCATAGGGTTCTCTGGGCAGGCAACTTCAGTTGTTTGTTTTGTGGAATTATAATAAGCTCTTGTTTTTAAATACAATTCTGATGCAAGAATGGAAAAATAGAATGTGATATATGTATTAAATGTTTTTAAGTGTGGGGGTTTTTTTCCCTAGCGTTGTACATGTGTAATGAACTTGTATTTTTCAATTTTAAGGTAAATAGTTTGTCCTTTTCCCAGTAGCAAATTCCATAAAAATTGTTTTCCCTGTAATCTAATGTGTGACTTGATGTTGAGCTGATACAGTAGAACTTAGCTCTGTGAACCATTCCTGAAGGTAACCATGGAGTTATCACCTACTTGATGTGAAAGTTACCCTTTACTTCTGCCAAAGTATAACCATAGAATGTTTATACTTGACATGACATTATGGTATATTTAGGTAAGCAGAAGGAAATACTACCTAAAGATAATCTAGAGGACAGGGTCCATTTCAGATGTAGGGGGATGTTGGCATAGGAGCCAAGGGAATAATCCAGTCAAATTCGAAGTGAGAATTAGAGATACCCTTCAGTGTAGTGAAGGTTTAAATCATCCTTTGAATCGGATTAGCGTGGCAAACAATTAGTTCTAAGTAGGAGTTTGATCAGCGTCGTAGACCAGTTAAGACGGTATTGCCAACAGCACCTGCTTGACCTACTTGGCCCATTTTGACCTTGCTGCTTAGTTGTTACCTGTTGTTATTACAGAGACAGTTGTTAATTTTATAGTCGCAAATGAGATTAGCTGGTTGTAAGGTGTTAAAGGGAGAAAAACAAAACTAGTGAGTAATTTGTTTTTTCCATACTAGAGACTATGAGTAGTCTGAAGAGGGAGAGGAAAAATGTTCAGGTGACATGCTGAAATAGTGAATTGAAGTTGGAGAGGTGAGAATGGAGTTCTGGATACCTACTGTGGTGATTTACCCCCAGCTGGCAGCTCAGCTCCCTGCAGCTGCTTGTTGGCTGGTATCAGGGAGAGAATTGGAAGGGTAAAAGTGTGAAAACTTCGGGTTGAGATAAAGACAGGTTAATAAGGAAAAAAGAAGAGGGGGGGAGACAACAACAAAGAAAAACAAAACCAAGAAACACAAGTGATGTGAAAAGCGCAGTAGCTGACTGCCAGACATGATGCCATATGGCATGGCATATCCCTTTTGTCAGCTGGGGTCAGCTGTCCTGGCTGCGTCCCCTCCCAGCTTCTTGTGCACCTCCGGCCTGCTCACTGGCGGGGCAGTGTGAGGAGCAGAAAAGGCCTTGATGCTGTGTGAGGGCTGCTCAGCAAAAACTAAAACATCCCTGGGTTGTCAGCACTGTTTTCGGCACAAATCCAAAACACAGCAACATGCAAGCTACTATGGAGAAAATTAACTCGGTTCCAGCCAAAACCAGTACATCTGTGTAACAAAGGTCTTAGACCTTTTCAGAGATTTCTTTGAAATTATGATGGTCTGTACAAGCGTAGATGAAATAGAAAATTATGTTGACACTGATGTACGTGACTCACTTTACCTGTTTTGTGAAACAGTTGATGCATACCATTGTAAAATTGCAAAGTAATGCATCTCTTTGATCAGCTCTATCTTCTGTGTGCAACAGCCACATGTATTGCCATTAATTGTGTTAGAAGTCTGTAAAGAGGTCTTCTTCTGGAGCTGTACGAAAGTGACAGTTCAGGGGGGATTTGTTTTGTTATTTCTGCTGCACTTTGTTTAAGATTACTAAACAAACCCCAGTTAGTTCCATTTTAGGACACATCATCCTTTCAGCGCCACAGAATAAGCCGAGCTATTTTCCATAGTAATTCTGTGTTTACATCACAGATAATACAGAGGAAGACTCTGGAAGCTGTAGTCCTTTTCTATAGTCGTCTTCCCCTGTTCCAGCATCTTACACCCTCTCCTGCTCTTCCTTCCCAAAATGAATGATGCTGCTGAGATAATAAGTTTTTCCAGCTCCTTTGTGATTTGGGGTGTGTGTTTTGGACAGGGGAAAGCAAAACAAAGAAGCAGCCCATGTTTTTGAAGCCTGGCTTCGTATCCCTTTTCTAGCTGATCTTCAGTTTTGCAGGGATTACTTTTTTCCATTTAAAAGAATGTATCAATCAGTGTTTTGGTTCATCTGTCTGTAAAGGATTATTTAACTGGCATGAGAATTGTTAGATACCTTTATCATAATCTGGTTTTCTGCTGATAATGCTCCTTGAATTTTTGTATGCTTCCTGCTAGCTGTTGTTGTTCCATGACCATGAAATTGTAATGTGATTAACTTGTGTTTTGGCATGGAGAGCAGAGGGAGCAATCAGACAGTGAAGGAAATTAGGTTTTCTCTGTTCTCAAGGGTCAAGGTAGAGTTTAAGTCTGCTGTCTACCTCATTCATAGTAATGGTGTCATATCATGTGCTTATCTGCCATTTGGAATATTCTCATCTTATAAAATAATTGATGTCAGCCACTGTAAGAACCTTTCTTTTAATTTAACAAAGGTTATAAAATCCATACTTTCACATTAATAGGCTGATACGGTTCTGCTCCAAATGGTAGTAACGTTTAATTGATTGACACTTGCATAAGCTCTTTCCTTGTAATTGTAGTATACTTCCTTCAATTACAGAAATTTCCATTTTCTGATGTGAATTGTTATGACCTATTCTGAAGACAATCTCTAGTATTCTAAGGAAGAATAGTGATAATGAGTTAGAATATCAGCAGTGGAATAAGGGCTTTAAGCTGCTCTGATTGGATTTTTTTATTATTTTGGTAATCTTTGCAAGTATTGTTACAGTTTACAAAGCAGAGAGTAAGTTCAGCTGTGACCTGATGTAGCATGAAGATGACAGCTAGCTGGGTTTGATACATTCTTTTAGTTCAGGAATAAAACGAGTTACTGCAGAGCAGAACCGCTGTTTCTGATCTTTCTTTTCCTGAATGTTATTTTATGCTTGTCTGTTTGCCAGGAACTGTCTTTGTTCATGCAGTGCTATCAGCTCAGGATATTTGTTTAAGCATACAGTTTAACCACTGTTTTGGAGCATGTAAAGTTGCTTAGGGTGTCTGAACAGTCACCTACTGTTACATCTGCTTCAAGTAGTGCTGGAAGAATATTTGCGCTTAGGACATGTGCTGCCTTTTCTTGGAAAAATACTGTTTTTCATGGAGGGAGGGAGAGGGTAAGGAGCTGAGAGCCGACTCACTTGCATGTCCTTAAGCAATTTTCGCACTAACTCGGTAGCCACAACTGTTTCTGTTCTGAACAAGCAACAAGTTCCACTATAATTTGCACCTTCCCTAGGGGAGAGTAGTTAGCCTCAGGGGGTTAGTGCTCCAGTGACATGGTGCAGGCTGAGAAGGGCAACCAGAATTGGACATGAAGTGGAGCTTCACATTCTGTTGTTTTATTTATAGCCATAGTCTGAAATCTTTCTACATTTGTTTCTTGGGGTTTTTCGCCCCCCCCAGTCAAAGTATAAAATAACTGTAAATGCACAGATCTTTGTGTTGTTAATAGAGTAGCTGACTCCTGGACCTCAGTGATCGTAAGTAAAACCGTTGAATAAACTTTTGTGTTTTGTTTGCCATTATTAAAATCTGATAAAATTGTAAATGGAAATTTGTCTTGTAACAAGTTGATGCTGTTTCATCTTGACTTGAACTATCATCTTTCTTCATATTAAATACCATAAAATCAGTTATAATCTTGAATTATAATTTAAATATAAAACAGTAGAAATGTTTGTTGACATGACTTAAGTTCAAATTTTGTAACTAAGTAGTTTCTAAATTTGTGCGTTAATCATTTTAAACAAGAACTTAAGATATAAAAAACCAGGATTTAAAGGAGTGACTCAAACTAATTCAAGTTCAGTAAAACATGATCTCTGCTTTCATGTTGGGTGTCTGTCCCCCACCTTTTTAATGACACTAACACTTTGTGTTATTTTACAGGCAAAATTTGTTAATGTTTCGTTGCTGTTACTAATAAGATTATCTGAGCAGAGCATTAAGCCTCCCTTAGTTTCTGTAGTCTGCTGTGTTTCATTCTGTCTTCAAAGTAGCTGGGTATTGTCGCTTTAGTTGGAAACTTTGAACTCGGAATCCATTCTGCAGTTGCATTGGTTGGTTGGCAGTGGTGTTTGTTGGACAGGCTTCAGAGCATCTCGGGGAGGAGAGTTCCTGGGTGTGAATGCTAAGGTGGGAGGTAAAATAATGAAAGGTATGAAGATGCTGGAAGGGAGGAGAAGAGTTTCTTCTCTTTCCTGTTGGTCAGGAATTAGTCTTCAAGCAAGTAAATTAATCAAGCGTCATAACCTGGTAGGAAGGCATACTTTCCTGAAACATTGCTGACTATAAGACTTACTGCTGTGGTTGTTATTGTTACTTATTGAGGAATATTGAGTATCTGGGATATGGAATTATTTTCGTGTTTTCTTTAGTCCTGGGTGACACAGATTTGAACCACTTCTGGACTCGCTGTCTGTTGGATGAACCACTGACCTAACCTCTGGGTTTCACTGGGGGTAAACAGGAGCATCAGTCGTATCAGAAATAAGACTTAGTTTTTAGGTTGATGTGGACTCCTGATGTTCGCTTTTCTTGATGTTGAGCAAGTCTATTAGTAAATATATTTGATACTAGTGATTTGCGATAAAATACCGAACTTACAAACCCGTGTTATGTAAGTGAATCAGTGTCACTATGAAATGGTAAATGAGGGGTAGGACACAGACCAAGTGTGTCCTTGCTGTATGGGAGCTTAGTTAGAATATTAATTTTTGTTTGTTTGTTTTTAAGAATCAATCCTTGCCACTAGTTTAAAGCTTATACACAAAAAACATAGTAAAGCATTGGTTTTAGTTGATTGTGATTTTGCATCTTTGAGCAGGACTTGACGTTAGAATAATTTCCTAGATGATTTCTTAAAATATATATGTATTCATACTTGATCCTGTATTTTATTTCAAGAATGCATTTCTACAGCATTGGAAATCCTAGTCTTTATGGAGTTTCCTATGATTTAAATGTGCTGAATAACTAGAGAATACAGACAAAAGTACTATTTAAATTGAAGATGTTTCCTAAAATTAATTTCAGTAATGTAAAATTACATTTGAGATGTATTGTAAAAAATTACTTAGAGTGTCATGTCAACAGCATCAAACTATTAGTCCTTCTATTTTAAAATATTTTAAAACAGTATGAAATAGAGGCACTGCAGACTTTTTTCCCCCTTCCCTCTAGTCGTTACTGTGATGTCTAACACTGTTTAAAACCATAGATAATTGTTAGTCATCGAAGTTTCATGTAAGAATCAGCATGGTCGTTTCTTTATTGTTTTCCTGTGTAATCCACATTTAACAAGCAGTATATTCTTTATGGATAGAGTAATAGTTTTATTAATATTTGCATTTTCCTCGTTATTTCTATGTACATGAAGTGTGAAAACAACTTCCCAATGTCTTGGCAGAAACATTCTAGGAATGTGGTGTTCAGCTGGCATGACTAGATGCAAATTTAAGTATTAAGTTTTGAATATAGGTTTGTAAAGTAATTTTGGTACAGTTTGCAACCAGTGCAGGTGAAGAGTAGAAGCTTTTATGAAACTGCTTATAAACATGTGTTTTCTGTTTTAAACTATTCCTGGTTTCAAACGTTTGCCTAAATAGTTTTGCTTTCCAATCATTTTCAGTTATTTGATTTTATATTTGTGGTTATGATACCATTTCCATAACTATGCCTTTGTTTCATTTTACAGAGGAAATAAAGGCTGAAACAGAAAAGCAAAGGTATGTGATAGTTCATCGTATTGAGTGATAGTGCTTTTAACTTCTTAAAATGTGTACCGTACTTATGCTGCATTGGGAATGCGGACTCTCCCTGCAAAGCATTTTCAATATATTTTGCAAGTATCTGGAAACGTGCTAAAAGTGCTGCTTCTGTGACTGGCGGTTACAGTGCAAGGCACAAGGCCTGGGAGTAGGGGCAGAAGATAGCTGAGAGGGAACAGACTGACATTGCATGTCCAGGCAGAGTAGGAATGGGGATCAGGGCTGGAAGAGGTCTTTGTGGGTGGCACAGAAAGAAAGTACTGGTGGAGGGACCTGTGTTTAAAAGGCTTTTGAACTGGATTCGAAGGACGGGGAAGAGCTTGGAATATAAATAAAAGACTTGAACTGTGAGTGAGCAAAGGGAGGAGACTGGGGAGGAAACTAGTGTAATTTGAAAAGATAGTGTCTGGAAAGGACCTTGTTAGGGAATAGGTGTAGATTTCTGGAGGCAATGCTTCTGCAAGTGATGGTGGAAGCCAAAATTTACTTTCAGCACTCTTCCGCTATCAACAATTAATTTTTTTTAAGTATTGATGAGCTATGGAATCCATTATTAGTATTTAATTACATGTTCCACAGGATCTTCTCATTCAGTGTGAGTTGCTAACCATGAGTCAGGGCTATGTGGTGAGGACTGTTTATACCACTTGTTGAAAGAACCACATCAGTATGTGAAACTGATGATGAAAGTGTTCTTATGGCTTAAGCAGATGAGTGCTGTCTGGGGACCTGCGTTCTGCCCTGTAACTGAATTTCTGGTTTACGTAAATCATTCAAACCACAACTGTCAAAATTGGCTGCTAATGATTTCTGCTTCGTCTCCTGGGTATTTGAGGTGAAATCTACAATTCTTGGTTTGGAAAATGTAAGCACTTCTAGCTGGAAAGGAAGCCAGTGGGAACTTTGTTTCAGAAGCTGTAAAGGACAATTTAATACCAAATATGCTGAAAAATTTAGTCTCGCAGCTTATCAAATTGGGCATGTAAAAATTAGCGGATGGATGTCACTGAGTCACTGTGTGTCAGTTTTTACTAGCAAATGTCAGTACCATCAGCTCATAGTAAGATTGTAAAAATGAATTTAATATTTGCATAGTGTTCAGAAAATGTTGCACCAAGCACCACAAGGCAGTCTTAGACAGAAAGTAATAATGTGGGTTTATGATAGGTTTAGAGTAGTGTAAGTAAACCAGAAGTCCACATTGTGAAGCATGATAAGAAAAAAAAGCTTGATGTTAAATATTCAATGAGGGATATTTGTTCTGGGCACTGAATAAGGAAAAGTAATATCTGATCCTGTAGTTAAATACCATGCTAAAACTAATGAGAGCACTGGGTTATAATGATTTATACAAGTATAGTTCAGCCATTTCTGAACTTCGGGTACTTGAATTCTATCCTATTAGTATCTGAAGTTGTGATTTCTTGGGTATGATATGTGTGTGTCTTACCTGCCTATGTACATTTTCTAAATAGATTTTTATTTCTTTTCTTCATTGCTGTCTTTATTTTGACAGTAGCCTTTTGCTGCTATGAAGGCATTGCCGGACTTGGAAACTGTAAATAGATTTGCCCTGTTCTTACTGTAGAGGCAAATTTTTTAGATGCAGTAGAAAATACTGTTTTTGTAGGCCTCAGAATAGAGGAACCTCTTAGTTAATCAAATTTTCAGCTTCTTATTTCTGTAATTGAGATCTGAATATCCTAACAAGGGACTTCTAATGATAATTCTTTAAGTTTTTCCAGTCCCTGTGCAAGGAAACTGATTTCAGAGGTAACCTAGAATGCATTGAAAAAATAGATAATTTTCTCTTCCCAGAAATCTTGCATGGAAAACTGCTTCTTTTGTTTTGTTTTTTGGTTGGTTTTAAACAGAACTGGTGTTTGGTAGTGGGATGGAGGGGAATGGAATAGGAAAGGACAGCCTGATTTATGTAAGAGTTACACAGCAAATGCTGCCAAAATAATTTAGTAAGTTTGTTATTTGATACATACCTTAGCCTGCTTCTAGGGCCAGTACATAAATATCAGTGTATTTCATAATTCCCATGCTCGGTAGATCACTTGGTGCAAGAAAGTTTTGCTGGGAACAGTTTCTGGTCTCAGTCTGATGGAATAAAACCCAGCTGAATTAATTTCTTTGCTGATATTAACAAGAAAAGACCTTTTGGATTTCTCTTCTCCCTGCTGTCCCCTGCCCTTCCATCATCAGCAAGGTGATGAGCTTATTCAGTTATCTTTCCAAAGACAAATGGACCATCATCTTCTATAGTTATTATTTGGGGCATTTTTTAGTAGCTTTCAGTTAAGAGAAGCTTCAGGCTTCTGCAGTAGCTTGCTGTGGCATGGGTTCTTCATTTTCAGGATCTCATCGTTCATTGCCTGCTCCTTGTTTCTGAAAAATTCTGGTTTTGTTTCTGGAGTGCTCTTTTAATGTAATTTTAATGGTTTCAGTACACTTAATCACTGGATAAAGAACAGTCTTGTCATAAGATGTGAGCAAGAAATACCACCCTTCCATTCCTCAGACAAAAGCTTTCATAGGAATTTCAGAGAGGTTTAAGAATGTGGGAGAATCACGTACTTCCCCTGCAACTTACCTGATTTGGGTTTTCTCCAAAAGAGCTCTTGTTTCCAGCAAAACAATATTGGGCAATAAAGTTACGCATCCAACAGAAAAACAAACCTCTGCTTTTCTTCAGGAAAAAAATATGTAGAGATAAATCCTTAAACCTTTGAAAGAGAAGTTACTTAGTAGAAAGCAGAACCTTAACAGTAATTATTCACTATTAAGACTTAGAATTTAGGTGCCCTTTTTAAGCAGCCTAAACAAGGAGGGCTGTTTGGATGTGATACCAGCCATCTTCTCAAGGACAGTCCAGCTTGCTCCTTCAAAAACTGAAATTAATAATTTATCGTAGTGGTTATTTTGAAGCGCCCTCCATGATGTGTAGGACTGCATTCATTCTTTGGATTTAAAATAAACTCTTAGCAGTTCATTCTTCTACTTCAGCAGCATGAAAAATACGTATTTTCTACCATCTGCATTCTTTGAAGCATCTGATTTAATTCGCAGCAACTGCATAGGGCCTAGATTTGGAATGAGTTGTTCTGTAAAGATCTATTTGAATTACTGCAAGAATTTTTTAATCCTTCACTACGTAATATGAAGTTACACTCTGGGGTTTTTTTTGTACCACTTATCAAGTCTGTGTAAGACAGTGTAGTTTATGTTTTATGTAATGATACGTATGTGTGCACACAAAAGGTCAGGAATGCTTTATATAAAGGTGATGAGCTGTCCTGTGAAATGAAAAATCCAGACATCTTGCTTTGAGTCAAAGGCAAACTGCATTGATGCACACAAATAGTGAAAAATTACTCAATCTTAATTGTTCTTTTTAGCTAGGTGTTGATGAGCATACCCTTTCTAAAGGTGCTGTAAGCAATAAGACCTCAACAGCTAAACATTTTCTCAGATTTTGTGCAGTTAGTCATTTCCGATACATTGCCCAAGTGAGATACGTTGGTAACTACTGAAGTCTTAAATTCTGTGGTGTCATCTGAAGCCCAGATAGAGCAGAGTTTGGGGTTTTTTTTCGTTGTTGGTAGCGGGGTTTTGTTTGTTTGTTTATATGTGTTTTCCCCCCAGTATGTCCAGGATTGAAGTTCAGATATGATTTAATCTCCAAAATAAATGTGCTTTCTCGAAAATACTGAACCAGACTCATAATACAGTAGTTGAGTAGTTCTTAACTGTCAGAGTGATTAAAACTTTTGGCCAAATTGCATTTTTGTCTGTTCTAGTAGTAACAGACTCGACTTCTCTCAGAGTTATTGTTTAATGTGGAAATAATACTAAATACATTTCCCTTCTCCCCATCTGCCTTCACCAACCGAAGAAGGGGAGTCTTTTCCGATTTTGAGAGGAGACAAGTCTTTATGCCTTCAAACCAGCAGGGACCACTGATTATCCACTTAGTGTGCAAATGGGTCAATTTGCCTGATCCATAAAGGAGACAGATGAAGTATAAAAGCTGTTAAGAATATTTATATGACCGTATTATCATTGTGTTAACTTCATAGAAGTTACTCTTTCCTAATGTTAATTTTCTTGGTATTTTATTTCATTCATAACGTTGTGGTGGTGAGAACTATTTGTGTGATCACTTACAGTGTTCTAATACAATGATTCTGTTTAGTCCCCCTCATGGAGAAGCAAAGCCTGGTTCAAGCACTCTTCCACCTGTGAAATCAAAGACAAGCTTCATTGAAGCGGACAGATACTTCCTACCGTTTGAATTGGCATGCCAGTCAAAGTGCCCCAGGATTGTCAGTACGTCTCTAGATTGTTTACAGGTCTGTATGAGCGTTAACTGTCATTGTTTTTCTATTATTTTACTTTATGGCAAACAATGAAATTGAATATATTTTTCACAAAAAGTGAATGTATGTCTTATTTATGATGTAGTGCATGTATGTGTTTATTTGTGTATATACGTATTGTCACAGTTACATGTTTGGATTGGTTTTATTATGCTACTGTACAACTGCCTATTTTCATGTGTATATCTGTGTGTTGAACTAACACAGCAGGTATAGCATTATCAAATTCATTTTATGCTATTTGTAATTGCAGTAAAATATTTTCAATTTGAGATATCGGGTCTCTCAAAACTCAGAGGCTCCTGTAATGTTTTCTAAACAAATTCTATGGCATGAAATTTAGCCATTTGCTTCTCATTCACAGGCATGTGCATGCCTGGCATGCTGTCGCACTATGATGCCTTGCTACTCTGTGTATTTTTAAGTAGGTGGGCCTTGGAGATTTAAAAATACTCTCATGCCTTGAAGTGTTTGGAAGAGGATTTTGTTAATTTTGTAATAAATTGCATTTCAAAGTATTGAAGACCCAAAGAGAAAAATGGATAATGGAAAACTTGAAAACAGAAGACAAGCTAGTAGCTTAAACAGAAAGCATTTGCAGCTGGTTTATCTGGTATTAAAAACATTTGTGTGCTAACTACATATGAAGACTTGCGAGTTTTTGGAATCCGGTTTGATTTAAAACATTGTTAACATTAAAGCTTTTGTTCATCAGTTAAGCTTGCTGACAAACTTTGCATTGCAGTTACTGAGTGAAAATTGAACAAATCTGGAGGACATTTTAAAAAGTCCTTGACGTTTTATGAGACAGAGTAAAATGTATTGTTTTAATTATTCTATGCAAGTTACAGCTATCAAATGAATTTATTTATTATAACAAAAAGATGACATTTTTTAACCTCTTACTTATGTGTGGTTTTTTTCTTCTCTCCAGAAACTTATAGCATATGGGCACTTGACAGGGAATGCTCCAGACAGTACAGCTCCAGGCAAAAAGTTAATTGATAGAATTATTGAGACAATATGTGGCTGTTTTCAAGGCCCTCAAACAGACGAAGGGGTTCAGCTACAAATAATAAAGGTAATATGATTAATACTTCCAGTATTTATAGTGGTGACAGCAGGAAGACATTCATGGCCTCAGAGTTCAAAAGCAAAAGTATTTAATTTGTAAATGTAATGTTTATTTTAAAATATTTTCTTGATCCTGTTTATTTGAAATGGAACCTCCCTATCTTAGGCTCCTTTCACTACTCTCTCCCCTTGCGTTTTGGGTGAATTCGTGGTTGTGACCTGCAGTCTTGTGCACAGACCACTGGGTGAAATTTCATTCACAGCGGACTTGTGGAGCTCTCTAATTGAGAGGAATTACTGTCAAATAATCCTGCACTCCCAGTGGGGAAGATGTTAATTAAACAGCAGATTTTTAAATCCATTTTGGAATTGTTTTATGAAATGCAGTCAGACCTGGCAGTCAGGCGTTGCCATGGCAGCTTTGTGCCGCTGTGTTACAGACTTTTGCTTGAAGGAGGTCTAGGCTGCCTTGCCATAGCTTATACAAACATTACATGCTTGTACAAAAAAGTGTTTCTGGGCTACCTTAGCAGTTTTCTGTTTCTACCCATTAATTATGGGTGTTCATTACAGGAAATTATTACACCAACTAATAGAAGTTAGGCACCTAGTGGAAATACCATCCCATACTCCTACAACAGCAGTCTTTGAATGGTTGTGATGATGAGCAGTAGTGAAGAACACGATTAAAGTTAGTTATGAGGAATGGAGTGTTTGTTACCTGGTATTCTTGTGTATTTGTATCCTGAGGTGTTGACGTTTCTTGCAGATTGTATTTACTTGTTTTAATGCAAAGAAAGTAGTTTGTTCTTCTGCTCCTTTTCATTGCTCAAATGTTCGTTTTTCTTGACACTCCACTTCTCCAGCAGATAGTTGTTACAAATGTTGGTTTATGCTGCTGTTGTCTAGATTTGATGTGGTGTTTTGCCCAAGCATTTAAGACATTTTTCATCTTGCAAAAGGAAGTTTGTGCTGACTTAAACTTTCAGTGGCCGAAACCATTATATCTCCCTCTCACTGTAATACCTTATCTCCGAATGCTTTCTTATTCCGGTCCTCCCTGCCTGAAGGGGGTTGTCTGTGAGCTGATATTCCTTCTGTCCAAGAAAATAGGTGAGAAAGTAAATTCTTCAACAACTGTAAAATGCATTAAGTGTGTAAATTCATTTAGTGCCTTAATCTTTTCACTGTTTAGACTTAGCTAATTGCCATGTTAGAATGCCTGGGAAAGCGGAGTGTACTGTTTTGGCTTTGACTCTGTGTTTGTCCAGTACACTGGACACTATAAAAAGCATCAAAATTGGAAATAACTCTAGCAAAGACCAGAACTTTTTACTTCCTTTGGGGAATAATAAAACTGCAAAGTCAGGTGTATTCTCTTAGGCTTTATAACTCTTCAGTTCTGGGCCAAGTGTGGACCCTGCTTCACCAGTATGATTTGAAGGATGGATCCTGTGTCTTTTCAGAGTCTTCTGCAGTCCTGGTGATTAGTATGTTCTCTAATTCCGTCAGGGAGATAGAAGGCAGGGATCTGGGTCTCCCACTTTCTGTGCTGGCACTTCCAGGCTGTTACTCACAGTATGAGCAGTGCTCCCGCAGGGTAGCTGCATCACCAACACCGTGGTAAAATCTGAGAACCTTGGTCACTTGGGCACCTTCCTCCTTGGAGGGTTATCTCGGTTCTGTGTGCTGGATGGACGGCCCTTACATAGGGCCCTCAGACGAAGATGTGGGAGCTGGCGTTGGGTAAGAGTTTGCTTGCAGTGCTGTTTACTGGTTAGTAGATGACTTTGCAGTGGTGGGGTTGTCTTAAGCAGGTTCCCAACAACTGGAGCTACTTAGATGTTCTGAGAATACCTTTCTGCTGACTACCAGGGAGACAATCTTGCTGAGACTGAGGAGTGTAATGTGTCTCTTTTTAGGTATCTAAGCTTAGAGGTATGTCTGGCAGTAGTTCTGGCAGTTGGTGGCCATTTCACCTTTTCTGCCTGTGTTTCTGCTTGCATACTGGCATGTCTGTAATCCCCTCGTTCTTCATCTGCAGATGCCATCATGAACCAGACTGGGAAATTGGCCTTTTTCTTCATTCCTCTTGTAGTTTAGTATGATTTGGTGTAATTTTGATAGGAAGCCATGCAAATTCTTGTTCAGTTGTTAATGGTGGGGATTGCTGGGGCAGAAGGAAAGCAAGTAGGCTAGTGCTGCCACTGAAAATTTTTTATTCAAATTATATTTGAAACAGATTCCCTCAAGCATTTTGCCTTCATGCGTGCCCTGCTAGGGCTACTGTGGCGTTCGTGGGGTAGGTGGGTGTGGGTGCAGACTTCCTGTTGGCACCTGTAGAGGTTTTAGTTGAAGTTCTGTTTACATTTCTGTCTGGCCTTTTTGTTCCTGAAGAACTACAACGTATGACAAAAATTTTTTTTTTTTAGATCTAAAAGAATAGGGGTGAGGAGGAAGGGTGGGACAGGAGATCAGCTGTTTGTCATCTGTGTCTTCTTTCCTTGGTCTGCTGTATGTTAAGTGTTTGTTATTATCTAGAGACTTTTACAACTTAGTTTGTTCATGTTTGGCAAAGAAAAATTTTTGCGCGTGCTCTATAGCTGCAGTTTGAAAAGTTCAGTGTTATCTGAGTGACTGCTTTCTGAGTCTTCCATGTGCAATAGACTATTCATGAGGTCAACTCCTATATGTGTCTTTTTACAGCTAGTCACGCTGTCAGTATGGTCAGTGTCCATGGAGGAAGGAAAGTTGAATCAAACATTGCTTGCACAAGTTGCCTTTTGAAACTAACTAGAAATAGAGGACAACTTGTTGTTGGATTACAGAATGGGAAGACTGTAAAACCTAACTAACTCTGAGGAATAAGGAGAATTAGAATAGGTTTGGAAGAATTTTAGCAAAACTTGCGTAAAAACAGATTCCAAGTTGAGAAGACTCTTGGAAAAAATTTCTTCAGTTCCATATCCTATTGTGTTTCAGCAGTGTGGAATGCTGTCTGAGTAACTTAATCATCTACAATATCATCTAGTAGTGTGGTTATTTTTTCCTATAAAAAGATTGTAGAAAGCTTAATTCCTCCTGTGGAGATTAAAAGCAGTGATGGAAAGATTTGAGAATCAAAATAGTGATGCAGGAGGTTTTATTTCTGAATCTTTGTATTTTGAGGCTTTCATCTTAAATTAATTGCTAGGACTAGTTATTTAACCTTAAAATACTGTCCTGTCGGTTTGCAATTTTACTTTTTAGAGAAGGATTGCGTTTTCAGTTGGACATGAACTACTTCTGATTTGCAAAATATGTATCCATTTAATTCCATATTAGATTTTAGGGTTTTTGAACACCTAATTTCCAGTGATAAAAGTAAATAAAACTTTGTATTCTTGTCTAATTTCTATTCTTTATATTCCCTTCTGTAAGAGAAACTGGAACATAGTTCTGTTCTTTCTGCAGTCTCCACAGTCATAATCCTTCAGTGTGTTTCGGGACCGGTACGCAAGCTTGTGAATGTGGATTATTTTTTCTTAAGATTGCTGTTAAGTAGAAAAAAATACTAGTTTTAACTGAATACTAGATGTTAATTAATGATCCATTATTACTGAATCTGGTGTAAAATCTAGGATATGACACTTGATTTAAATCACTGTCTTGACTGTGAAAGCACGCTGGAAGGAAACACTGTATTTTTCTGTTTTTCATACCATTACAGTGTATTTGCATAGGTCTTTAAAGTTGGTCAACTAAGTTACATAAAAGTAGGTCTTTTAACGCTATGGTAAATGTATAACATAAATGACTGAATAATTTGGAAATGGTAAAAAGCAGGAGGTAATCGTATCACTTGCTCACAAAGAAAATGTTGCTTGGACAGCTACGTTATTGCATTCTGTATGGCTTTTTTAGTGTCACTCAAGCTGAAAAATGATTTTTCTGTGAAGGTTATTTGACGTATTTGTTGCTTTATGGCTTAAGGACTTAGGTTTCCTGCAGTGTTCCAAAAGTCAGTCTGTAGCAACACTTTATTTTGTTGTAAGTTAATGTTTGGACTTCAAGTTGACTTTTAAAGAAAAATCTATTATTAAAAATAACCTTATAGCCTTTCTCAAAGACAATAGAATACCGTGCTTCTAGTAGCTAATACACTGGAGAGAGGGGTTAGGGCCACTGTCTCAAGTACTCAGGAGTTCCTAGGCAACTGAATTATGGGTATTATACCCAAAGTAAGCCTGTGCTGATCAGGTGACAGCTGTACTGTGTCATAAATCTTCCAAAGATAAGATAGAGTTGGTTGAGAGGAAGAAAAGAATGACCCTGAGTTGAAAGTAGGCTTCCTAGCAGTCTGGATGTAGGTACATCTGCCTCCTGTGTGTTCTTAAATCATTTCTTCTGTTCGTAGTTACTTTCTGGTACCATAACTGTTCTGTTCTTGCAGAATATTCAGTGTAAGAGGAGCGAAAAGTTGACAGGTACAGATAGATGCCAGATGTTTTTAGTAAAGAATTAATGTTAATTTAATTTACTTTGTAAACTACATTAGTTTTGCCTCACAAATCACAATACTTCATGTACTATTCTAGTGCACTTATTTTACATAATAGGAAATTCACTAAATATGCAAACATGTTTCAGGCTAAAGAGAAAAGAAAAAGATGTCATGCAAAAATACGATAATACGTAACTCAAGAAATAATCCTGAAGATTTTTCTCCTTCCCATACCCATCTGATGGTTGTTTATAAAAATGAACAAGCTTTATTTATAGTAACTAGGTAGAGGCACACAACAATAGGGTCTTTCTCAAATACAGAACAATAGCTGTGAACGGCTGGAAGGAAAGCATGAGGAAACAGTGTCATAGTCAGGATGATAGCCAGTAGTTTTAGGACAGCAAGATCTTGAGGGCTGTTAGTATTTTTGCAGGATTTGTGACAAAGAAAGCTTTTGTGGAAGGACGTGAAGTATAATGAGGTAGTGCTAACAATGTTTTGGAAAGGTTTCCTTCCATGCCTAAAGAGCAGCAAAGGGGAGGAGTACAGAAGACTTGTTTTGGGGTGGTTTTTTTTCAGTCATCTCTCCTTAGCTCACACTGAAGAGATTTGGATGAAAACAGATGACCTAAGTGTGACCAGAAGGAGTGGGAACTCAGCTACAAAAAGCCTTGAGCAGCAAATCTTTACCGTGATAGAAAAGAGCAACCTATATATGTGACTCCATAGTTGGTAGAGCCACCGCAGTAGTTGCTGTCCTGACCTGTGCAGAGATGCGTTTTTCTGCCCAGGCTTTGCTGCTCCCAGGCGGTTGTCCTCCCCCATCCCTTGTTCTGACATGCATTTAATACTCTGAATCAACTAAAATCACTTTTCAAACAAACAAAAACCCCAGACCAAACACCAGAAAAACACGTGTGGAGTTTTTTTGTTCTGTTTTGGTTTTATTTGTATTAATGTGTTGCCATTAAAATAGTACAGATGGCTTCGTGCCTGAGACCTGTTGCAAAATAATCAGAGTGTGTGGCTGGGGCGAAGGCAGAGCTTTTGTTGTTCTACCTCTCAAGGACGTGCATTGCTGTGTAGCAGTTTGAGATTTTGTGTAATCCTGCTTAACTGAGGACTGTTGCTGAGGTGGTTGGCTTCTACTCGTCTGTCTCCCCTCTCTTCCTCTTTGCATTGGACCTGGTAGCTGTTTGGCCACAGAGTAAGCTTGTGGAGTCATCCTATGAAAACAGATAAAGTGAGAAGGGAAAGGATTAGTTTTTTAACATCTGAGTTGACAGGGGTTTCAGAGGAGCGGGACTGCTGCTCCTGATCGTAACCTCTGGTTTCTCGCTGCTCCTGACTGTAACTTGTGGTTTCTCAGGGTTAGCTGCCATGCCAGTTGTGGTAATGATGTACTCTCTTATGATACAGAATGAGGTGACGTTTTTAGGGCATGCTGTCAAATTGAGCCCTAAATGAAAGATGCCAAAAGGGAAGGATGTTGTCAGAAAGTGATTGCAAAATACTTCCTGTCTCGCATTTGTTCTCCTATTTCTGCTAGATTGTGGTAATACAGGAAGAGAAATGGCATCGAGATGCGAAGTAAGCACAACTTATAGCCTGAGGATGGCTCCAAATTGGAAGGACTATGAAAGATATTAGCAAAATATCAAAGTTAAAAATGCTTTTCAGTTTACAAACGTGTAGTAGTCATTACGGTTCGTTGTCTCTAGTGCATGAGAAGGCAAGAAAGCCAAAGAAGTGACTGTCAGGATCTGTAGCCAGGTTGAATTCTTTAATAGTTAGGTATCTGCAAGGAGATGCCCGGCTGGAAAGACCGATTTCTCAGTCTGCACAGAAGATGTAGTTATTCAGTGAATTTGGATTAATGTGTTATGGAGGTATGTCTCTCTGTGTGTGAACATTTCTTTGTCTCCATGCTCCCTTACCAAGTGGTGTGAAAAGCACCAAGCTCTAGTAGTCATAACAAGCATACTGAAGAAACTTAGGAAATTCAGGCTGTTAAGCCAATTAAAACAAAAGAGCACATAATCTGTCTGTAGCTTTGTCACCTGTTTCTGCTAACAGGCATGGTCTTCTACTATTAAAAGTTAGGGAAGAAAACCCATAAGACAATACTGAACTGAGGTGGAAGTTAAAATTGGACTTTCAGATACCAAATTCTTAATCACCTGAATTTAACAAAGAGACAGAAAGTGACCCAAAGGAGTAACTTTGTGAATGACATAGCTAGAACAAAAGAGATGGGAGTCTTGATCCACCTGCCCCCTGCACCTTGTCATTAGTGTCCCAAATGCTAGGCAGCAAGAGACCTTATCTTCCAAGTGAGAAATTGTAGGTGGTTCTTGAACTGACATATTGTTAAGTGTCTCTGTGTGTCTCAGTGTTACCTTCTGGAATTGGGTAAAAGAAAACTTAACTAAATTTAAATACTTACTGTATTGGTCCCAGACAGTAGTGGTTTGGGAAAAATAGCTGTCTGTTCTGTCTGCTTATGCCTGGGCCTCGCTTGTTTGGCTTGTTTTCAAGAGTTACTGATTTTATTTTTTTAAACTGGCGAAGACAAAGTTCTTCAAGGTTAATCGTGTTACAGAATTATTAGTGAAAGATTAATGAAACTTTCTGTTTTGGCCTTTCAGGAATTTGTGATGTACAAAACTTGAAAAAGTAAAATACTAAAATATGTACAGGTGTACAGCCTTTCCAGCCAGATTGGAGAGTGCAGAATCTAATTACTGGTAACTCCCCTTTCTTCAGGGCAATCGCGTGTGCTTCTGAAACATGTAGAGAAGAGTTGGAGAAGTCAGCAGAGCCGTGATTGATATAAGTAGCTTCGGGAATAAATTTTGGAGTGTGAGAGTACTGTGTGTAGGGGTGTGTACCTGTGTTACCTGAGCAGAAGAGATGTGCAACTCTAATCAGTGGGGTTCAGCGTGTTTTAACTCGGTCCCTGCAAGACTCACAGTCCTCACAGGAATTCCTAGCAGTAAGGTAGAGGTGGAACAGTACAAAGCTTAATGAAAGGTAAGTGAAAATATGACACACAGAGTCGCGTGTGTAGGCCAGTGTAGAAGGTGTTTGCGTAAGGAGAGAGGGGAAGGGACAATTGATGAATGGTTTAAATGTATAAATAGGTTTTGGTGGCAGACTCATTGATACAGAGAACATAGAATAGAGTCTCAGAATGGTTTGGGTTGGAAGGGACCTTTAGAGGCCATCTAGCCCAAACCCCTGCAATGAGCAGAGAAATCTACCACTAAACCAGGTTACTCAGAACCCTCTTTTAGTTTAAAACCATTACCCCTTGATCCTGTCGCTACAGGCCCTGCTAAAAAAATTGTGCCCATCTTTCTTATAAGCCCCTTTTAATTACTGAAAGGCTACAGTAAGGTCTCCCCGCAGCCTGCTCTTCTCCAGGCTGAACAGTCCCAACTCTCTCATCCTGTCCTCACAGGAGAGGTGCTCCAGCCCTCTGGTTGTTTTTCTGGCCTGCTCTGGATGCGCTGCAACAGCTCCATGTCTTTCCTGTGAGAGCTCCAGAGCTGGATGCAGGACTCCAGGTGGGGTCTCACCAGAGCGGAGCAGAGGGGCAGAATCCCCTCCCTCGACCTTGATGCAGCCCAGGATGCAGTTGGCTTTCTGGGCTGTGAACACACATTGTCGGCTTAAATCCAGCTTTTCATCCACCAGTACCCACAGAACCCTCTCAGCAGGGCTTCTCTCAATCCCTTCATCCCCCAGCCTGTATTGATAGTGGGGTTTGCCCTGAGCCAGGTGCAGCACCTTGCACTTGGCCTTGTTGAACCTCATGAGGTTCACAGAGGCCCACTTCTTCAGCCTGTCCGGGTCCCTTGGGTGTCGACCACACCACACAGCTTGATGTGGTCTGCAAACTTGCTGAGGGCGCACTTGATGCCACTGTCCATGTTGTTGATGAAGACATTAAACAGTGCCAGCCCCAATACTGACCTCTGAGGGACACCACTTGTCACTGATGTCAATCCAGATAAGGCACTGGATTTTGTTATGGCTTTTATGTGTCCTCTTCCCTGAATGTTGTTTCCATTAGCAGGAGCAGGGTATTGATAAGTTCTGTGGAGGTGTTGAGTCGTTGCAAGGAGACAGTAAGAATTAAGGTTGGTGGTGTAAATTTCAGTGTAGCACTTCCTGGTTCTTAGAAGCCAGTGACATGTAAACTGAATTTTGGGAGGAAAAAAAGAACAGTACCAATGCTTGGATACTTAAGTTCCTTTAACGAAGCCATTGTCTACAGTTCACCTACTATTGTGATTTCTTCAGTTGGTTAGGTGTTTTTTTGAATTTTTTTTTTCTTTTGATTTTTGATAAAAGAGGCTTCTAGTGGGCATTTAGGCAGTACTACTTCGTTGATTGTAGCGTCAGATGCTGTTTAGTGGTCATGCAGATAAGAATGTATACTTTCCAGTAGGAAATGTAAGTACAGTCATCTATATATATACCTCCCTTTGTCCACTGATGAGAGAACTGAAGCACCATGGGTAGAATAAGAAGAGACCTTAAACTTATCTAGCAGTAGAATTCGAGTCTCGTCAGCAGCAGTTCAGTGAGGTGGGTCTTTGATTTTCTTTTTCCTGTTAAGCTGTACAGTGATTTTTTTAAAGCGTTTGAGTGAGCAATGGATACTCTGTCCATTTGTTGGTGCCATGTGTGGACAGAGGTGCTGACAAAGTCAGTAAGAGAAATGAGACATAGTTTGATGAGTAAACTATGCAACACTTCAGATAGCTTTTGTTTTTAACTGTGATAAACTTCCAGAAGTATGAGCTTTCTGGTGCTTCCAGTTCTTTCTCCCTTTCCCTAAATATCCCATTAAATCATTAACTCTGTCAATCTTTAGTGCATAAAATGCCTTGATTTCTTCAGCTGGAGTACAGCAATCAGTATAAAAATGTTTGTTTTGTTGTGGACCAAACTTTTCCCCTTTCCTTCCACTCTCCAACACACACCTCTGACAATGTCTTCACACCCCGTCCTCCGCTTTCATCTGCCTCCATTTCTGCTCTTTAATTCAGCCTGCCTGTACCTCACCTAGAGAGAATGTTTTCCTTACTTCTGTGTTACCTGATCTTTTAAAGACGTATTTGCATATTTTTTTGTAAAAAAAGAGAAGCAGGTACTAGCTCAAATGTAAAGAAAGAAGTGAATCTCTACAAAGAGGGCAACACAATATTCTAGCATCTACCCAAAGGGAGTGTTTAGAAAGGGTAGTTGTCCCACTTACAACTGCCTAATCTCATACTCGCTCTTTGTTCTTCATATTTAAATTTATTTGTAAAACAACTTTTGGGCCCTTTTAATGGCTTTCGATATTTTAACAGTTGATCTGTTGTTCATGTTTTGTGTCGAGAAAATTCTAGGGTGACTACCTGACAACTCCATTGGTTGATTCTTGCTGTTATATGCTAAGAAACATGTATTCCTAGATAGGTTGATTAAAAACACTCAATTTAATATAGCTGGTATGTATGATGTTCCGATCTAGCTACAGGAGTACGTGAAAAAAGTTAAGCTGCAGTTCAAGATATGTACTTAGTTATATTTTAAAAGCAATCCAAATTTTATTCATTTGCAAACTGTTTGATTGACAAGAACGTTATGACTAGAAAATACATGTGTGTGTGTTTGTTTATTTAGGCTTTGCTCACTGCAGTAACATCTCAACACATAGAAATCCACGAAGGAACAGTGCTACAGGCTGTAAGAACATGTTACAATATCTATCTAGCAAGCAAAAATCTCATAAATCAAACCACAGCCAAGGCCACTCTAACACAAATGCTGAATGTCATTTTTGCACGTATGGAAAATCAAGCAGTGAGTATCTTAGTATCTTTATATAGAAAATAGCTCTTAAAAGCAAACCAGCTTGAGATATTTGTTTTGTAATTATTATTAAAGTTTTTTGGCATTGCTAACTTAGGTACTTTTGAAAAAAAAAAAAAGAATCTGGTATCTCTGAAATAGGTGTGAAATATGTTTTTGGGGGGTGAGGGTGATGTATAGGATTTAAACTTCTAATGTGTTAATGGATGTATTCAACTTCACTTTATATTGTCAGGCTGTCAAGAGGTGCCACAATAGCTGCATAAGAGTGCATATGGAATACATTAGTGTTAATGAAATGCTCCAACATTGTTGTGATGATAAACACCAAAGAAGTAATCCATGATTAAAACAAAAACAAAAAAAATCAAGAAAAAAACCTTTGTAGTCGTGTAACCATTTACGTTTTTGAACATTTTAATGTGTTGTAGTCACTAGCACATACTTATGTCACTAAGTCACTCACTATTGTGAGTTGCCAGCAGGGACCCCAGCATATGCCTTGTGCCTTCTACTGCTGATGGAGAAGATCAATAAGGCAGTTGTCCTAATTCCTATTAAAACAAAGAAAAAAGCAGATGCCCAGGTTTGAGAGCTGGTTGAATTCCTAGCTACTTGTAAAAGTAATTCTGCTGTATTATTACAAACTTGTAAGTTTTCTCTAAGAATATGTAGTACTTTCTTACTTTCAGAAGCAACTGCATATTGGTACGTGGTACCATCACAGTCGAAGATTTATGAGAAGTCATGGCAAAAGCCATGCAGTACCTGAGTGCTTTCAGAAATGTGTGCAGTTACTGTCCTTTTAAGCAATTTAATATAGAAGATTATTAGTAGTATTATTATTCTCCTACAATGGAAGTCCTCAGTTTTGCCAGACTATGTCTACTCTTTATGCAAGTTGATAAGAAGTATCTACTCAAGCACCCCAAAAGATGCATCACAGAAAGTTTTAAGTGGAAGAGTAGGGGGCTGAGATCACAGTAGCCAAAATAACGGTATGAAAAGTTACGAAACTTTTGGTAAACACTAGGCTCTGCACGGATAGGAAGCCAGTCCTTAGAGCATCGCCTCAAAAGACACCCTGGTTTGGTTTGACTTTAATGAGTGTTGTCTTAATCCATTAGACAAGTTACAGAAATTCTTTCCCTTTGGGGGGATTCCAGATCAAGGAACCATGGAACTAAAGTAGTCTTTGTCTTACAGTTTTATGTATGATGATTTCTTCCTGAGGAACTCTCTTACGTGGTTTTTTGGAAGTGCTGCACTTTTCAGTTTTAACTCCTGGTTTTGGGGGTTTTTTTCCTGCACATGTTTAGGCAGTTTCCTATTATTTCTTTTTTTTTATTTTTTAATCTTTCCCTTAATACCACATGTGTGCAGGATAATCGAAGACTCTTAAATTCTCCGATGTACTTCTCTTTGTCAGAGTTTTCAAAAAAGAAAAAAATATGCCTTGATGTTTTTCCATGCAGTCCTTGTATATTGTCATTCTCCCTGCATAGCTGGGAAGCAGCCATCTTGCAAAAGTTTATCGCGTGGTATGAACATTATTTATAATAATACAAAGGATGTATTTTCTTAAACTGCTACAGCTTTCTGAAGCACTGTGTAAGTGGAGACAATAGAGATTTCATGTTTATAAAATAACATATACAATATGTATGCAGCTCATTGTTTTGTTTAGTTAATGAAATTCTTGTGTGATTGCAATGTTTTTGTAGCTTCAGGAAGCCAAACAGATGGAAAAGGAAAGACACAGACAGCAACACCATCTACAGCAGTCTCCAGTAAGCCATCATGAGCCTGAGTCACCTCAGTTGAGACATATTCCAACACAGACTGATGAGCTGTCCAAAGAACATGAGAGAGAACTTGACCACAGCACAAATGATGTGGACAAGAACCTTCAAGAAGATATAGAGGCAGAAAATGGATCTGATATTTCTAGTGCTGAAAATGAACAGACAGAAGCCGACCAAGCAACAGCAGCAGAAAGTAATCAGTGTGTATTTCTGTTTCATGGAGGGAGGGAAAAGGTCTGTAAGAATAAAGACTTGAAGATTGTCTTATTTTCCCTCTTCCCAAATCTGGAGTCAGGCATATATTTTCAAATTGCTGACTAATGAAAAATGCCTCTTGTGCTTGTTCCCACTGTTAAACTTTATCACAAGGATCTTTTAGTCCTACACTCTGTTGTAGTCACTGCAGCAAAGATTCCTCTTTGCACCTGTGCAATATTGTGAAAGTTTTTGAGAATAACGTCTCAAAACCAGTAAGTTTTCACTGTTTCATGTATGTGAACATACAAAGTTGATATTTTTTGTTGGCATAGGTCTGTGGATTAATTAGCATTTACAGGTTAAACACTGGAACGCTTATGTTCTGCAAATACTATTTTCAAAGCATCCAAACATGGACTTAAACATATAATCTTCTATTAATAGATTTTAAATTGAATTTTTAAATATTAACTGCAAGTAAAATATCTCCTTAGTTTCTGAGTTTCTCATTAATATTTGTTTGAATTTGTTTTTCTTTTTAAAGATCTTTCTAAAGCTGATGGAGGAACATATGATGGTGAAAGCAATGAGTGTGAAGAGAAGGCGCAAGAAATTGTAGAAAGTATTGTGCAGGAAATGGTGAACATAGTAGTTGGAGGTATTACATTAATATCTGTCTAGTTAATAGCAACTACAGTCTGAATCTTGACATTAAGAATTATTTTCACACTTCTGAATATTTAACGAAAATATGTCCTAATATAAATAACACTTACATGCTGAAGAAAACAGTTTCAGTTTTCTGACCTTAGCTGTGCGTTATTTAACAGTAAAATGGTCAAGATTTCATACATTAATTTACACTCTCTATATTGGACACGAGTGTTCTTTTTAAAAGACAAATTCTTGTTCCTTTTATTTTCCTGTTTTGTTTCCACATAAACTCTTCACAGATGGGCCTGTCTGTAGTAGCAGTGCAGCACTACGTTTTTCAGGTTGTGGAAAGTGTGTATCAAATCAGTGACTTTTGCCTTCTGCCCCCCAGTACTTCTTGGAAACTTGGTAGAATGGTGAACCTGGCGATGCAAAGTTAGAAGTAATTTTTTAATTGTAATTTTCATTAGTGGAAATTAAGAGTATTTGAAATTTTTTTAGTTATATAATGCCATGTGACTTCTGCCTTCTTATGATACTTTGCTTCTCATTGTTTTAGTGTTTAAATGTTAGATTTAAAAGTTCTTTTTAATTTGCATTGTTGTGTAACATTTGTTTATAATTTTTACATCTTTTCTGATAGATGTGGAAGGGACTGCTGAAAGTGCGGGTGGTGATGGCACAGTTGTAACATTAGAGGATGGCAGTGACAGTGAAAATATTCAGGCAAATGGAATTCCAGGGACTCCAATTTCTGTTGCTTATACACCATCTTTACCTGATGACAGATTATCTGTCTCTTCCAACGATACTCAGGTACAGGCAGTTACACATTAGGAAATACTGAAAAAAGTAATATATTTTAAGTGTTGTCCAACACTTGTGCAGAAAAGTGTTTAAAATAATTCCATAAAATAAGTTACTTAGATGGATTTCAAGTATTAAGTCATGTTTTAAGCATTATTCTATTTGAATGCGCTATTTAAATCAAATTTTTGTAAGTAAATTTTGCATGTGATGCCTTTTTTATCCTAGCATATTTTTAGCTGCCCCATAGAGAACACTGTTCCAAGATTAGAGAACTCTGTTCCCTGTTTTTTGAAGTGCTCCTGACTATAAACTGTAAAACTAGCGTTCAGTATACATAGTGAATAATATAGCCAATTATAGACATACTCGTATAATTTCAGCGTGCTCTTTTCAGAGGGTAGAAATTTCAAGCCTTTAGCATGACCTTATTGCAGTGATTTCAGATAAAAAGTTTCATGCCTGAGAGGATTTGATTTTCATTAACAAAAAAGATGTGAAAATGTACTCCCTCTGTTTTATCAGATATCAGCATGTATACACTATCAGCTGACAGAGGGTATCTGCTCTCAAAGTGTACTGAGTAATTAGGTTTGGGAATAACAGATTTTAAGCTTAAAAAGCTACAGTCACATATGCCATACAAGTAGAAGATTAGCGTTAAACTTGTTGCGTATATAAGGGACAGCAATACAGAATTGCAAGAATGTAGTAATAGAAGTGATTATTGTACCATGGAAGTTTTACCAAATGTGTCTTGCCACAGATAAGTAACTACTTGATTTCTATTAAAATGTCAGGATTTTTTTTTTTAAACTAGTTATGTACTGAAAATGCCTGAAGGCAATTCACTGCAAGTTACCTTACTTAAACTTGACCTACTTAATTTCATGACAGGCTTTAATTAATTCTGACTTTTTATGGAGATGGCAATTTTTGTTAGTGAGTTTGTTCATTTTAACTGGACTGCAGAATATTTTGTTTTGCTTAGATTTGGTCTTGAGACCATGAAGCTGTAGCGAATTGGTTATATTTGTATATGTTAACTTCTTGTTGCTAGGAGGTGGGGGTTTCCCTACACACCCTGGTAGTGCAAAATGGGATACTGAAATATGTTAACTTCTTTAGGAATCTGGAAATTCTTCAGGACCTACCCCTGGTGCTAAGTTTTCCCACATTTTACAAAAGGATGCCTTCCTTGTATTCAGGTCACTGTGTAAACTCTCCATGAAGCCCCTGTCAGATGGACCGCCAGATCCAAAGTAAGTAGAATTAATCGTTCTCATAATGAATCTTTTCTATCTGAAAACTAAAATAAATTATTTAAAGATTTTTGAAAGTCCTCGGTTATTGTGAAAATAGTGGTATGGTAAAAAGAACCTAGAAACCTTGAAAAGGTACTTTTATGTTTTGATGCATCTTCTGTATGTTAAATGAAAGTCACTGCTGCTACCCAGCTACCTGTTTAGAAGTTTTTTAACAACACCAATGCTTCCTGTAAGTCAGTTATGTTCTTCCTAGTTGCTCCTTACAATGCTTTTCAGAAGGGTTTCTAAAGAAGGACTTCAGGTGTTTTTGGTCTCGGCTAATGTTGCCCTGCTTCAAGTAATACCTAGGTTTGTAACTGTTGCCGTTTATGCCACATGATTTCTTACTTCTCTTGCATATTGGATATCCAATACATCTACTTAACTCTGCTTCATCTTAATATAAGCTCCTTGCTTTGAGCTGATACTGGTTATGATAAATTTGTGATACTGTGTTTCATTCTTTTGCTCCAGTTGGACACTTTTGACAGCCTCGTTAACCAAAACACCAATGTTTTGAAAACAAAGTCTTTAACTTTGCAGTGACTGTTTATTTAGTCATTACATATAGCTCTTACAGCTGCTTCTGGGTTTCAGGAGACTGGAGTATTTATTCTGACTGCCAAGGAAAATTCTTAGGCTGTGTTTTTATGAAAGTTTTCCTTATGGACATTGTGCAGTTCGTGGGTTGGCCAATACCTGGTACCTTTTACTGTTTCCTTGAACTGGAACAGGCTGCCCAGGGAGGTTGTGGAGTCTCCTTCTCTGGAGATATTCAAGACCCGCCTGGACAAGGTCCTGTGCAGCCTGCTGTAGGTGACCCTGCTTCGGCAGG
>Ga0065711_1001439_pt1 | contig 43316 bp, 22 predicted proteins | sample Hoacrofraction12_FD_59098 | JGI IMG/M metagenome (GOLD analysis project Ga0065711, IMG submission 59098) | Hoatzin crop microbial communities from Cojedes, Venezuela - Epithelial fraction 12 v2 (version 2) | ecosystem: Host-associated > Birds > Digestive system > Esophagus > Crop | place... | reverse complement strand
GGCCAGGTGGGGTCAGCCCCCACCCCCTGGCTGTGCCCCTTCCTGGAGTCTGGTGAAAATTAACCCTGTCCTGGCCAAACCCAGGACAGGAGTGGTCCCACTTCATCACAGGCCTGACAATGACCCAGAGCAGAGATCATGTGCAAGGCCCTGTGTCAGTGTTTAAAGTGAGTTGTGGAAGTAAAAAGCATGTCCCAGATCCATCTCTCCTGTAGCAGAACAGACCTAGATGGTAAAACCTTTCATTCCATAACAGCAAATTGATCTTTTCTTGCTATGTGTGGTTTTTTCTCTGCCTGGTCCAGGGTCACCATTGGAGGGAGACTAACCTATCTGCTCTGTTAACTGCTTACAACCTAGTAGTGTTTTCTGTTGTAGTGGAATTGATGTCTCCATTATGCTTCTTGTCCACGCACAGCTCAGTGGGTTATACAGGCATTGGGAGTGCTAGCAGAAGAGCAAGAGGGTCAAAGATGCCTCAGATACATTGTTTGAAGGCTGAGAATTAAATGGGTGCAAATTTAGCAGGCCCTAAAAACACCCCAGTCCTTTGGCCTTCAGTGCTTACAGGGATAAAGTGTGGCTTTCTGTTCTTTTTCTCGTTTGCGAGGAGATGTCTAAATGCTTGTTTTTGTTCCTGCAGGGAATTATGCATGAGACCAGACCGATTTTCACAGCACAGTTCTACCCAGATGCAAATCCTGGGCCGAGAGACACAGAGGTATTGTATGAGAGTTGATCTGGGCTTGCTTTCAGATGACCTAGGGAGTGCAGATATGCATCAGCTACAGTGACAAGTCTTTATGTTGGTGATGGTCCCAAATCTTCGTTTTGGAAAAGTCAGGATCCTAACAGGGGGCCCAGTCATGCATAGGCTTGTGTCTGCTTAGCTTGATCCATAGTTAATTACAATCAGCAGCAAGGAATCTATTGACTTCTGTATGCTTTGGATCAATGATTCCATTCATATCATGTGTGTGCTTGGAGTCCTGGTGGGATTATTTGTGTGTTCGAATTTACTGAAGTGCTTAAGCCTTTGCAGGATCAGGCTTAAATCTCTTGTACCTGGGGTGATTGCAAAAGGAGAAGGATTTTATCTTAACAGAAAAAAATACTAGCCAGATGCTTTGTTATAAAATCATTAACTTTCTAATACGTTTTTGTTCCACTTTAAAATTTCATAATTACTGTAGAGTTATGTAAATGGATTCACACTTCTTCACTCTGGTTCTCCTAAGTGAAATGAAATTTTAATCCCCAATCTGTGACTTTGCACAAATTCTATACCAACTGGTTGCATAGTCACAGAGTATGACTTAGCAGCGACAGGGGATGTGGAAGGCAGAGGAGGTATGTTTGAACATAAGTAAACTAGTTAGCGTTTCTTGAGAGAGGAAGATGGAAGAATACATAGAAGTGCTTATTTTCATCTTGATTTGATGATGTTGATTAAACCTGCAAGTAAATCTCTTGATATCAAGAAGTTTCTTGGCAATCTGATTGACTAGTGAATCTCAGAGAACTGAAAACAACCCTCAGCTCTGTCTTTTCCTAGCCTTTGCGGTCCCACTGCTGGGGTGGGTTTGATAGCATAGCGCCTATTCTGCTAGGCTTGCAGGACCTATCCATACTCCTTCCAGAGGTGATTCCCAGCAGCCAGCTTCAGGGGCCTTGTGGACAGAAGCTGTGGAAGTGTGGGGTCAGGTGGGGAGCCTGGTCTATCCCACTGTCTGCAGCTGCCTGCATGCCAGTGGTGGTCATGCTGCCTCCCCTGCCTGGCCTTTTCTCACAGCTGATCTGGGATCTTCTCTGAAAGGACAATACAGATTTAGCAGAACCGATGTTTAGATCTACCTATTCGGATCCCAGCTCTGTAGCAGGTTCCGTTCCAGATGGTTCCCTTGCGCTAGTTAAATAAATGATCTTCTGTTTTGTAGCTTTTAGTGCACGCTTATACATTACACTGCCAGCCCTATACAAGCAGAGCACACAGACGTGATTGGTATGTGCTTTCTTCCTGATATAACCGCACTGTCTTGAATGCAGCTTTTGTCAGATATGTCAAAGTTGTTAAATAAATTTCAACTAATGATGCTCTACTGTGATGGTGTAAATCTGCCTTCTGAAGGCAGCAGTGCAGAGCTGATAGCTTGAGCTCACAAATGGCTTGTTTTTTTCCTTCTTCGGTTAGTATTTATTTAATCCACTCTGGGGACTAAACACATGTGTTTATTTTTTCTAGTTCCTGTTTGATTCATTTATTTCATTGATTAAGAGAGGGAAAAGCACTACCATTTCCTCAGTCCTACCTAAGGCTGGAGCGACAGCTTCCAGAGTGGAGGTCAGTGTACAGATACTCATCATTCACGCCTGTTTGTGAGTCTAGGAACTAGGTAATTCCTACTGAGCCCACGGTACACAATGGCACAAAAAGCTGACCATGCAAGTCAAAGGAGGCTTCCCTTAGAAAACACCTGTCAGCTGCCAGTCTCACAGTCATCAGGCATCTCTTCTGTTATTAGCTCCCTTTTCTTTGAGAAAGTTTTAAGATCTGATGTTCCAAGTATCTTTTTCTTCACAGTTCTCCCAAGAAAGGTACTCCCATAGCAGTGTATGAGGTGCCCTGGGGTAATCTGACCAGGAGACTTTGTGCTAGCAGCATAACATTGATGCTCTGTTGCTTAGCAAAGTCGTCTGAAATTCCTAATGTAAGCTGAATTTCATACAGTTTTGCTATCTGAGAAGGCAGCTCGACTTTATGGGCAGCCAAAGTGAGGCATGGTTTTCTATAAGCACATGATCAATTCAAATGTTCATATACCTTATGCGGAAGTCATGCATTTCTCTAACCAGAGATATATGGGAGAAATCCAGTAGAAATATTCTTGGAAGTAAAACTGCAGTGGCTTCAGAGGTGACTTTTCTTCTCTTTTTAGAACTTCTGTTTTGTAATTTGAGGCTGTTCAGTGCTGCATAGTCTCTGTTATTTCAATATCCAGTACCATGGGACTGATTTTTTTCATGCTGTTTAACACTTTTAGGTCTCCAAAGTTCTCATTCTAGGATCTGGGGGTCTGTCGATTGGTCAGGCAGGGGAATTTGATTACTCTGGATCCCAGGCTGTGAAAGCTATGAAGGTGAGAGGATACTCTGCAAATACTAACCTAATGTAATTTACTTTCCCTTCCCTTCTAAAAGCTAACTATGATTAACCAACTGTAGTATCACTGGGGCAGGGAAGTTGGTGAGAATAAATGACTGTAGGGAAATTTAACCATTTTTTATTTGTGAATTTTTTTGTTGAGTGATATGAGTTAACTACTCAAAATTACCTTCCGAAGAGACATGTTTGTGAGGTTTCCATTGCAGTCTTCAAGCAGTTTGTTGTTTGTTATGCATGACTGGTCACTCCAGGCTTGCCATATTGAATGGAAATGAAGAGGTGGAATATGGTCAGCTACACCTGAGCTGAAATTACTGAAACTTTTGTGACATGCTAGCACACTGCAAGGCAGGCAACGATTTTGGGTCCCCTATCAAGGTAGTTTTTCTGAAAGGTATTTATTTTAAATGGGATTTTTAAAGTTCATATATACCAAGTTTTGTTTCCAGAATAGATTCGTAATCTTGAAAGGAATGAATGAAAAGTCATTCATTTGGATTAATTTTGTCCAGTAAACTTACCCAGTTTCTGATGTTCCCTTTCTGAAGCTTGGAGAGCTCTATTATTCTGAAGCAAACAAAAATGCATGAGTACTTCTGTACATGCCTGAGAAGTGCATGCATTTAAAATAGTGCTTTTGCTGAAGCATCCTGTGTTGTACAATCGCATAGTGGATTTTGGGGTCTAACTCACTCTAGCTGTTTCATGCTGCAGAAGTGCAAAGCACCTAGAAAGTGTCTTAGGAGAATAATTCATTCTAGGAGAAGCTGTAGAAGCATAGCAGTATTCCTGTGATGGGGTTAATACTGGCAATGTCACAGTTACCTGGGCCCCCTGGTTCATGTCTAACCTCATCTGAAGAAGGAGAACTTGTAGAGGTCTGTTTGACAGATTCAGAGCAGATATAGCAGCTGCCTTCAGATGAGGAGGTGATTGTGAGCAGCTCTGAGGCTGTTCTGATGTCAGGGCTGTTGTATTTCTGTGCTGACGCTGGAGTCAGAGAAGGAAAAAATCAATTACAGTAATCTTGAATATAATCTGGAGTTGCTCTGGGTTGGTCCTAGTGTTACAACACATTTTGTACTGTGTGTGCTTTGTGTCCTCTATTGCTATTGCTGGCCGCTAGTTTGAAGCGGCCATGTCATCAAGAAAACAATAACAAGTTAGGAGTGGAGGATCCCAGAGTTGGTGAGTGCAGATGACCTGGGTTGGAAAGGAGGCATCTCTCTCCATTTTCTTCTCTTTCAGCCTTCAAACTCATCTCTGGTTTCTGGAAGGGAGTGGAGTTTTTTTAATGATAAATCTCCCTGGCTTGACCTCCCACAGTGCCCTTTCCCTTCCCATGGCCACCAGCCAGCTGCTCTGATCTGCAGGCTAATCAGCCTTATCAGCGGCAGTGCTTGCACTTTCTGACCTTGCCAGGCAGAGTGATTTACATGCAGGAGAGAAGGTGGTTGGTCAGTGGCTGCCAGGGGAAAGTTGCAGACCGTGGGTGGGAGAGAACAGGGACAATAACAGGAGACAAGATAGTTTTCTTTTCCCTTAGACTTCTTTTTCTATAAATGATCTATATGGATTCTCACTGATGGCCGTTCTGATTCGTTTTGCTGTGCACTGCTGTTCTTCCTAGTCTGCTGGACACCAGTTCATTATAAGAAGGAGTTGTTGTTAATATTCAGTCTTACACAGTTAAATGGGTGCCTCTTTTGAAAAGTAAAACCCTGTGGAGCTGACTTTCCCAGTCAGTGAATTTGTGTTTGCAAGAATATTCATCAAAGGCAGGAACATCCTCTGAAGAACAAGACCTGGAAGCATCTGTGGACAAGAGAGGCTGCCTTGTGGTCATCTGAAGAACCTTCGGGATTACACAAAAAGAGGAATGGAGCCCTCCTGGAGTATTATTAATTCACTATTTTAATTATGTTGTAACAAAGATCTCCGGTCAGGATGGGTGGCTATTGCGCAGAGTGCTATGTGCTTGTAAAAAATTATAAAGGCAGAAGCTGAAAGGAAAGAGTTGCAAGGGCTTACAGCAAGTGAATTAAAATCCAACATCCTGAACAGCTGGGCTAGAGGATGTGTAATCAGTACAATGTGACTTTCTTAGCACAGTGAGCATTAATTCTCTGATTAATTATCTTCCTCATCACTAGCTGGTCCTTAAGATACCTTGTCCCAGACAAGTAGGAAAGAAAGGGCTGAGATGTACAGATATTCCATCTTGTTGGAAAGTGATACACCTCTCCCTCACCCATTCATTAAAACAGAATTATAGCTATGAATTTCTGTATATATTTATTAGAGAAGAATGTTTTTTGTTAGAGGTCTACCCTTTTTCCTCAGCACCACCATGAAAACTACCCAGTCTGGGGTCATTTGTCTAAATCTGAAATATTTCCCATAAGGATTTCTCTTCTCTCCCTTCCCTGTTCCACATATTTCCAAGGAAAGTGTGCTTCAGTGAAAAAAATTCAGCTTTTCATGGGGAAAAAAGATCAGCAGAAATTTACAACCAGTCTTTAAGGCGGTATTTTAAGTTATCAAAGATGGAGAAAAAATGTTACCCAATACTTGAACTGAGCAGTCAGAGCTTTAAGTGAGAATCCCACTGCTGCAGGTGAGCTATATATTTGTTCCCCCAAATCCATGGGTCAAGCAGTCACAAATTTTGAACAAACACAGAAAACCTTTACGGTGTTTTGATGCTTATTGTGAACTGGGGGGAAAATAGCAATTTCTATACTGGTCCCAGTAATACTTCTGTAGGATTTGCTTGAGGAATGGCTGACTTTGCCAAATTCCTTCCTGTTTCTTTTAACTCTTTTTTAATCTCTGATTGCGATTCTTGTTTTTAATGAGAGCCTTCATAGTTGTTTCTTAATATCCACAACTTCCATATAGCAAATCTTTCTCTTAAAATGTGTTTTACATCTGTAATTAGCACTGTTTGCAAATGGTTTGTTTGTTTATAGAAGTTTATTGCCTTACAAGAAGGTGATAGAGGTTAGAATGAGTTCCGGTGAAAATTAGGCTACAGCCTTTGCACTTCCCAGACCACCTTTTCAACAAAGCAGTAATATATTGTTCTTTATCTGCTTGTGGTTGATGTGTTTTTTAAGTATGGCCACATTCTGGTCTCATCGTTATTAGCATAACTTGGTTGGCTCCCTCTAATATTTTGAGAGTGAGGAGAGCTGATCTGCCCGGCTCTGACTCAGACTTTTCTATTATTGAGCAAACTGTAGTGAATTTCTATCTGTAGCTGAAAGTGGCAACACTTCCATTGGTATAGCAGGAAACAGATAAACTTTATTATCACTCTGTCTTGATTTCTCATCTGTGACAGAGAAAAAGCAGTGTAAAGTTTGGTCTAACCTTTATCTTGCGTATAGAGGCAGAGTTTGTCTTTTAGTACGTGCAATATCAAATAAAAACGCTATGAGACAAGATTTTTAAAGTGATAACACCAGGAAAATTAAAATATCTTTATGGAAAGTCAAAACAAAAAATGTGTTCTTATACTACTACTAGTCAGTACAAAAATCTGAGAACTACCTGGATACTGATGATCAAAGACCTACTACTTGGCAAGAAAATATTGGGTTCTGATTAAATATTTTTGCTTTGTCACTTTCAGTCTGACTTCCAACAGAAGGCAGACATGATTATGCTAGTGTTTGCTCCTGTCTCCCCTATGTTACTCCTCAATGTGTTAAACAATTTCAACCAAATTTCTGAATTAGGTGGGAATCTCCATTCTCTCAAGATTCACTGACAGGCAGAGGGACAAAAGTAAAGAACTGATGTTAGCTCAGCCTGGTACAAGATACCAGAAATCCCTTATGGGAGAGTACGTAAGGAACCGGACTTTCTGAATTCTGCTGTCAGTGAATTGCTTGTTGAAACCCATCTCTGCTTGCTGCTGCTGCTGTTAGCTCTTTTTGCAAATATGCCTCATTTTAATGCAGATTTTCATTCTTCAGGAAGAAAATGTGAAAGTTGTCCTCATGAATCCCAATATTGCTTCAGTGCAGACCAATGAGACTGGCTTAAAGCAGGCTGATGCTGTCTACTTCCTCCCCATCACTCCACAGTTCGTCACAGAGGTCATCAAGGCAGAGCGTCCCGATGGATTAATTCTGGGCGTGGGTGGCCAGACTGCTCTCAACTGTGGTGAGTGTGATACAAATACCTTGGCAGGCAAACTCATGGTTTTCACCAGTGTCTGTGCAGACACTTAAGACCTGTGTGCCTTCTACATTGCCCAGGTTACTAAGTGATACAGACAGAGGTACTGACCATGGGAGAGACAGTAATTGCTAAGCTGTGAACATAACATCTAATTGCTGGTTTTGATGCTTAAAAGTATTTCATATATCCTGCTTTGCAACTTAAGTCTAAGTTATCATAGTTGAGTTTAGTTGAGGCTATTCAGATCACTTTGAGGCAGAGATCAAAAGGAAAACTTAGCTTCATTTAGCTTCTTGCAACAGTATCCAATCATGTTGCAGATGATGGCCAAGCAGTAACTTTACTAATAGAGTCCCAGGTTTCTTAGTCTTTAGGACAGAAACTTTCATGTTATGGTTCTGAGTTCTAATAATGATAAAGACTAATAAAATTAGCTGTTGGTGAGACCAGACAAGTTGTTAGCTAGTCAGATATCTTCCGAATACTTTCTTCTTCATCTACCGTCAGTTCTCAAATCTATGGCTTTGTTTGCTCTGCAGGAGTGGAGCTCTTCAAGCAAGGAGTCCTGAAGGAGTATGGTGTGAAGGTCCTAGGTACATCAGTTGAATCCATCATGGCTACAGAGGATAGAAAGCTTTTTTCCGATAAACTGACTGAGCTAAATGAAAAGATTGCTCCTAGCTGTGCAGTGGAATCGGTAAATCAACAATTTTGAAGATGAAATTACTATTACTGTTACCCATATGAGTTATTAAAAAGAATTCATAGTTTTGTTGACTGAAAGCTGAATACAGTTGTGGATACTGTAGCTTGTATGCTTTTGTCAGCACTCCACAGTGGTTGATGCTGGGTCACCATGATTCAAAATGAGAGAAAATGCAATTAAGCACTTGGAAAGTCTAAGCTAACCCATTGACAAGAAAAGTTAATTAGATTAGGGTGACTTCTGTGTTCCAGCACAAATATATATAACATTTCAGTGGCTGCCTTTTTTTTAATGTTGCACAAGCCATTTAGACTTAGGTTTTCAGGCCCTCAAAGTCAGCAGTACTGAAATCCGTCTTGAGGATGGGAGTGTGAAAACAAAAAATTGCTTCATTGGGAAGGCCTGTTTGAGTTTGGAGGAAACCAAACAGGGCTTACACCAGAATGTCTTTTGGAGGGGTTATTTCATACTATGCTAAAGTCTGTGAAGACAGACCAGGTAAGGACATTGTCCATGGAAAGTCAGCAAGCAAGTCCACACATATCTAAGGACAGATGTCACCTCTGTGAGTCCATGTTCCAATTTTCTGCTATTTGGTGGAACAAAGCAATGTTACAAAGCCAACTTTTATTCTTTTCTATTTTATCTTCAGACAGCTTAGTGTCTTACTGATGGGATTTCCTGTTAACTGAATAACCAGAGCTGAAGACTTCGTCTTAATTGCTATCATATCTCTGAAATGTGTTCCCCTCTCCTTTAAGATTGAAGATGCTCTGAAGGCAGCTGAAAAGATTAGCTACCCAGTCATGATACGTTCTGCTTATGCCCTTGGTGGTCTGGGGTCAGGCATATGTCCTGATAAGGAAAGTTTGCTGGACCTTGGTACGAAGGTATGTCTGCAATTGCAAGCTCTGGGAATAGAGTCTGGACACCTGATTTTCTTAGATATTCTTTTAATAGTCACAGACACTGGATTTGTACATACCCTACCTTTCATCTTATCTGTAAAACGTTATCCTGATTCTTTCTAATGCCTTGTTTTTATAATTACTGTTGACTTGGGTAATGAAAATGAGTAAATAACAACCTTGTTAAATTCATGAGAAACAATTCATATTTTGAGCAAGAGTTTCAGCAATTTTGATCTGAAAAGAAGCATAGTGAACTATATTCACCTACTTTCAGGAGTAAATTGCACATGAAAGATGTCAAGGAAGTTAAAACATTCGAAATGTTGAGCGATAAGGTAGTGTCAGGGACACAGGAGCTGGGAAGCTTGGGCCTCTGTTGTGTTTCTGTCTAAAGACAGTATTTTTGCTAGGTCAAAAGCTTGGGTAGAGATTTAACAGGACGACATTTTGTAACTTGACATCTGCCAGCTATCTCTGCCTATAAAGAGAAGCTCTTTTACTGTAGGAAATCTGGGATTGTTTTTTGTAGATTTGCTGTGAAAAGTAAACAGATAATTGGGGAAAACAAAACAAAACCTTTTTTCCTTAGAAAAAATGCAAATTTTTAGGAAATAAATCTCTAGCAATTGGTCCGTAAAATTCTTGGGTTTATCTTTTCCTGATTTGCTGAACCCCTTAATGATTCTTGTATCTCTAGAAAGAAATACTGTTGATGCCAAGAAGAGCTGTACATGAAAATGACATTTTTGTATTCCCCCCACACTGCTGTCATACAAACAGACTTTGGGTCCAGTGTGCTTAGTGCTGAACAAACATCTGCTCAGGCAGTGTCTGTCACAGGGAAGGTCTGTGGACAGGACTGACAGATGCAGGAGGAGGCAGCGGGTATAGTAACCCCATCTTACGGATTGATGGCTGAGGTTGAAAACACTTTGCTTGCCCAGGCTCACACCTGGTCTGTATTTAGACAAAGTAGAAATTCACCCAGAAACCCTGGGAGTGCAGCTGTATGAAGGATTTATATCAAAACATTTTTCAGTACGAAAACCTGATTTTCATCAGCATTACTTGGTGGTTTTTTTTTTTAATGGTTTTGAACATATCTGTTTTTCACTGAAATCTGTAAAACTGCTGCTCTTTATGAACATCTTATTATCTGTAAAATTTTAGGAGTGGGGCAGTTCATATTTTTAGTAAATTCTTCATGTTTCTGAAACTTATCTTCTGCCAAAAGTCTGATTCTGTTTTATTTTCTAAGTAAATGTTTTCATTTTCTCAAAAATTATATCAAAAGAGCTTCAACATTTAGAACAAAGAGCGGTGTTTAAAAATTTACAGTGAAAAACGTTTTGGGTCTTACTGAATTAGCTCAACCTTGGATGCTCGTTTCCACAGCCCAGCAGAAACTTTGTTCTTTTAAGTTATGAATATGCTCTGTAGTAATTTGGTGAACTGAATTTTCAGGCATGGGACTCTGAATTGTAAATAATTCAGATAACTGAACACCCATGGATGTTTCTTAGCACAGCTAGTTCAAGTGATCTGGCCTTGAGTTCATGTCTCCTGAGTCTGCTCATTTTGAGTGAGAGAAGGCAATAGACAGTAACACAGGAGCACCGTAGATTGTTTTACAAGTGTGGTTAGCTGTTCCTGCTACATCACCACAAACTCAGTGCCTGCTTAGGCTGGGTGTGAAGTGCCACTCCTCAAAATATCTTTTCTTTTTCTTTTTTTTTCTCTCTCTTTTTTTTTTTTGTTTTTGTATGAGTTTGGCAACTGAGCTAAGGGCAGTATTTGAATAACAGCTTGAGCTAACTACAGAGGGGACCAGACTGAAGACTGATTCATGGGCAGCATTAAAACGAGAAGGTTTGCTAAAGGATGGATTGTTAATGTGCCTGTTACTTTCTAGGATTTTAAGCAATGATTGACGAATGTTTTCTGTCTGCTAATATTAAGGCCATTTATTCACTTAGATTATGCTCATTTACCAACAAACTGTATTTTTCATTTTTGTCTCGTGCTGAGGAGTGCTTTCAAGATTAGTTTAACAATAAATCATGAATCTTGCTTCTGGTTAGTATGCCAATGATAAGCAGCATTATTAGTGCTATTAATTACTTAGTGTTTGTTGACATCCACTCCCCCAGCACTTAGTCATTTAGCTTTCTGCAAAGTTCTCCTATTGAAGTCTGTGAGGCTGCCCACATACAAAAACAAAAGCATGTGTCTGTTGCATGATTGAAACCTTAGATATTTTTATATTCCTATTTGTTTTTGACATGTCACTGCAAGCTCACATGCCCTGCCTTTTTTTCCCATCAGATCACATAAATATTTTCTATGCTTTTGAAGTGAAGCTGATGCAATTTTTTTTTTAAAAGAGAAATATAAAATGCTTGTCATTGATGCTATAAACTCTGCTTCTCTTCACCTTTCAATTTCCATGTTTGTCTGGGATATCTGGAGATAAGCCACAGAAGCCTTAAATATGGAACATGTTCTAATAAGTTTTTGCTTTTCACTGTTCATTTTCCCTAACATATTCCCAGGCATTTGCAATGACTAACCAAATTCTGGTGGAAAAGTCAGTTGTTGGCTGGAAGGAGATAGAGTATGAAGTTGTCAGAGATGCTGCTGATAACTGTATTGCTGTCTGCAATATGGAAAACATTGATGCTATGGGAGTCCACACAGGTAGGCTTGGGCACAGGGTGGCTCACTGGAAATGTTTCACTAACTTTTTATGCAGTGCCCTTCTGCCTACTCTTATTGACATAGTTTTGTTGTTGATGAAGTGATCTCTAGAAATACTATTCAGGTCTTGGATACAGCCAGCTAGGGTATGAAAGAGATATCATTAGGTTAAACCTACGCCTATGATCCCATTTTCCATAGGATTGCCTGGCCTCTCCAACTCTGGGCTTCTGACTATCTGTGCTTTTCATCAACTGTGCATCCATAGGTTTGAATGTCTGTGGTAACTTCATTACTAACAAAGGGTTAGCAAAGATAGTGACCTGTGTGGCTAGAATTGACTGCTGCTGAGCTGCTCGTCATTTTCATTCTCTGCTACCTTGTGACAAACAGGAGATTCTGTTGTAGTGGCTCCAAGCCAGACACTCACTAATGAGGAATTTCAGATGCTGAGAGATAGTGCCATCAAAGTTGTCCGACATTTGGGCATCGTGGGAGAGTGTAATATCCAGTTCGCTCTGCATCCAACTTCCCTGGAATACTACATCATTGAAGTTAATGCCAGACTCTCAAGAAGTTCAGCTTTGGCCTCCAAGGCGACAGGGTAAGATTATTTTAGAAACCCACAAATACTGCAGAACAAACAAATGAATAAACAAAAACTGAGGGGAGAAGAACAGAAAGAGAGAATTATGGTAAGGGACTTGGATCAGTGTAATATTTAAATATGTAAGTGACAACTGCAAGGAAGAAAATTTCTTGCATCTGCTCTCCATGCAGTTAAGACAGGGAGGCACAGGCTTAATTTGCAGCAAGGAAGACCGAAGTTGGCTCTTAGGGAGAACTCTGGAGCAGCCAGGTCAGTGAGGTGCAGATTTCTGCATGTGAAGCTTCTAAAAAGAGTTCTTGTCAGCATCTGGTAGGATTGACCCTTGCAGAGTTGGTCCTGCTGGGAGATGGAAGGAGGGGTTAATGAGCCCACCAGGTCCATTCCAGCCTGCTGATGCCGTTATTACAAATGGGAAAACTCCCAGGAGGTGTGTGTGGGGAAGCCTAATAGCTATCCTTACAAAGCATATCCACTGTATCCATATGTTGGCTACAAATCATCGCTGGGACCCAGAGGACACAGTTATTAATGAGCTGTCTGTCAGATTGATGCAAATAGTTATTGCTAGCTGCCTTTGTTTTGTTGGTTAATCATAAACTAATAAAGATAAGGATGGTCAGAGCAGGCAGTTTAAAAATTGGCTTCTTAATTGCACTTTGCAGATGCTGTTGAGAGGCACAAATTAATCTCTAATTTGCAGTTCTCAACAACTCTTGTGACTGTTGAAGTGCCATAGCAGACTGGAGATAAGCCAAGATGTTGGACAGTGGGTGTTTGATTGTTTTCTTTTTGGATGACAGACTTGCAGCAAAACATATCTGTTTATATGGTCTTACTGTGGGTGTAACACATATTTAAAATGGTGGCTTTGCAGGTAATAAAGCAAGTCTCAGATCTAGGTAGGTAGCTCTACAATGTGTTAGGGTAGGAAGCTAGATGGGCCCTGCTGTGCTTGAGCACAGTAACCTTCTGTTGTGCTGAGGAGGGACAATCATGTCACGTCTGTTTAATTTGATCCACTCCTGGGATTTGCAAAAGCAAAGTATTTCCCACTCTACCATTCACTACCTTTCCTCTATGACAGGTATCCATTAGCATTCATTGCTGCCAAAATTGCCTTGGGGATCCCCTTGCCAGAAATTGAGAATGTAGTGACAGGAAAAACCTCTGCCTGCTTTGAGCCCAGTCTGGATTATGTTGTTACCAAGATACCCCGCTGGGATTTGGACCGTTTTCAGCATACGTCCAACCGGATTGGAAGCTCCATGAAGAGCGTGGGAGAGGTGAGTGCAAGACATTCTCCTTCTATTCCATTGCTTGGGAGAGTAACTTCTCTTTCTTCGAAACCCTGAGAATACCTGTCTTCAGGTACCTAATGGCTTTTGAAGATATTTATTTAGCTCAAATGATTTTTTTCCAGTACCATAATTAATTGAATTGTGTTAGAACTGTATAGTCTTGGATATCACAGTGTGGTTTCATAAATAGTTTAACTCTAAGAGAACACTTTGCATCACCTGAGGTTGACTTCACTCTCAAAACTGACTGCAGGACTTGGAGATTTATATTTTATTTGGGGTTCTGTAGTGGTGGTTAATTTCAGTGTAACTTCGGGTTGTAGTCTGTTAAGATTTTCAGTGATGCTGATGAGCCACAGCTCTCAGTTGGTTGTTCTCGTAGTTATTTGTCCTCTCTGTTATAACCATATGCCAAATCTCAGCCTGCTTCTGCTCTCAAAATCCAAACACAACCTGTAATCTTGCTTTGAAGTTTTGACTGCTGTTAGTGATGAAGTCTCATATGCCCAGAACATGACAGTGTGACTTTTAAACCCTGAAGGTGACTGGGACAATGACAGCATTTTCAGACCATGTTTGAAGAGGAGACAAATTAAGCAAAATGGGTAAATTACCCACTTAATTAGTTAATTACATATCAGCTACCAAAGCAAAATAATTAACTGTGTATTTTTTCAGCTGCCTTTTTTTCCTAATGCTATTTAAGTAGCTATTTTATTAAAATATTTTGACCTTCCTAACATCAATTCCACCTTGCTCAGACAGCAAGCCTTCATCACAACTGGAAGGATTAATTAGAACTTGATTTTCCAGTGGCAGTTTTGCCTTTTAATGGCAATAAGGTTTTTTTTCAGTGAGCTGATGCTTACTGATACTACCCCGCTCTACTTAGGGGTTCTTGGACTGTTCTGTGGAGCTGGGATCCCTAAATACAGTTGCCTTGTGCACCGTCAGTTGTAAACACTTCCTGGACATACACATTTGCAGGAGGAAGTATTGAGTCCTTCCAGTTGTCATGTATCACAAAAGCAGAACTGCATGAACCCCCTGTGCTTCTCAAGGCAGGATGCTGGGTAAAGCGAGGAGGGAGATACAGGAAGAGTCCGTGTTCCAACCATGTACGTCTATGACTGCTGGGGGCTGAATGGAAAGGAGTTTAAGAGATGCAGTTTGCAGCTGGTGGAGGTAGTCAGCAAAAAGGTTAGTCTCCAGGGCCTGTGAGTAGGAGAGGGTGTCTTTGAAGCAAAGTGCTTCTTGCCGGTGTGTCTCTATTAGCATGACACTGTTGTCTCCCTAGGCTTGAGCTTGAAGCCAGATCACAGCACCTACTGCCTTTTTATTAATTGAACAGCCTGGCTTGGCCTGGTTTTTCCTGAGCGCTGTTGTGCTGGGCAGTGGGCCTAGAGCTGTGAGAAAAGAGAAAACAATGTTATTTTTTTCTCTTGATATTTTTCAACATTGTGTTTGAAAAGATTTTTATGCTGTTAGGGTTTCACTGCACTGGGAAATAAAAATGTAGAAATTTGAGAAAGGGTTTTGTTACCTTGCAGATTTCCACAGAGAAAGGCTTGTTTTCTTATTAGATGTGATGTCAAGATTGAAGGAGGGAAACCCCAGTGCTGCTATGCCAAGGAGGAGTAATCCTTTAAGAGAGCCCTCACAGGGAAGAGTGTCTGTTAAATATAATTTAAAGGAAGAGGAGCAGATTTCTTCTGAACCTTATAATTCCCACAGTGAGTTTCTATCTCTAACAGGTTGTTAAACAGAAATATCCCTCTATATTACTACACCCATGCTGCTGCATAATGTTTCCCTCTACTGAAGTGCTTCAAAGCAGCTTACAGAGGAGAGCAGGAACTTCCTATATTTTACAGATATGGAGGCAAAAGCGGAAAGGAGTCACTTGTCTGAAACTCCCTGTTGAGAGTATTGGCAGAGTCAGGCCTAAAGTGGGACTCCAAAGGCTCAGTCAGGTGCACCTGTCTTAAATCCAGCAGGACTATCTTAGGGAGGAGGTCCAAAGGTTGTAGACTTTCTGTATTTCTATCTTCATGGTTTAAATTTGCACTCCTCTGTTTTTCAGGGGATAGCTGGGCAACAGCTCACCATAGCTAATGTGGAAGTGCTCTCTGTTACAGGTCATGGCTATTGGACGCACTTTTGAAGAGAGCTTCCAAAAGGCCCTGAGAATGTGCCACGCCTCTGTAGATGGCTTCACTTCACATCTGCCCATGAATAAAGCCTGGCCAGCCGCCGTAGATCTCCAGAAGGAGCTATCTGAGCCATCCAGCACTCGGATATATGCAATAGCCAAGGTAACAAAAATTAGAAATTCCTTGACCTATGTCTCTTGAATTATAGCTACTGGGTTGTGTCAACTGAGGTGACACAGGTTGAGTATTCTTCACCCTCTTGCTTTCCTCTGTCAAGCACACTGGGACCACCTTGTGTAGGATCCTTGCTGTTGAAATGCAAATGTTCTCTATCACGTGTAATTTCCTGTGTGGAACATAATAACTGGGTGGGTATATGACTTTAATTGTTCCTGCTGACATCTGTATTCTGCTGCATCTTCTGTATTCAGGTAATGTGTTAGTGTTTTGGTACAATCTTAGCCCATGCTCCTTGCATTCAGCAGCACATGCATTCCTGTGTCCTGGCACTTCAGTTTGTAGCTAAGTGTTGGTGGAGACCTGGATCAGTTTCCTTTGCTTATTCCTATAGCCAATATTTAATAAACAATTATATTAATGTTCAACCCTTATTTATACTGGTGTGTCAGTCAAAGTTGGCCAGTTTTGCAGATTGACATTAATTTATAGGAAGGGAGGAAGGAAAAAATGAAGATACTTTTGAGAACTGAAATAAAGGATGACAAAGAATGGCAAGCTGGAGTCTGAGAGAGCACTGTCTTTATGCAATTGTTGCATTGGTATGGGCTTGAAACTAAAAAAAATAATTTTAAAACTCTGTTAAATCTAACATACAGAAAATCCTCTGTTCTTTGCTAGGGGAAATTGAGCCTATTTCATTCTTTTAAACCCTCTTCTGTCCCACTGGGCAAATCACTTCATCTTTCAAAATGCCTGGGTAACACGGGGAGTTGTTGTAAGGGGAGCTAGGGTGTGAAATTCTTCCTTCAGCTCCACAGTGTTTGCCTGTATCTATTATGTGGTAAATGTGGGTTAAGTTACTTTACAAGGTAGGTGCAATTTCACACTTTGGCTTTGCTGCAGCTAATTTGTCTATCTGTCCATACCTTCTATGGAGAGGAGGGGACAGCTGTCTTTTGTAGCTCACATCTGTGGGTTTTTAGTTTGTTTGTTTTTTTAAGATTGCAGACCTTCCTGGCAGTCAACAGCCAGTTACTATTTTTTGTGCCCCTTGACTTTGCATGATGGAGTCTTTAAGCCCTTTGTGCTCATGTGTCGATACATCTCTTTACATCCTCCACCTAAGTTCTGGGAGCTGAGGTTGTGCTGTATTTTATAAATGTTTTCACCATTACAAAAGGCCATTCCTTTTGTAAATGGCCTGAATGGAAAGCACAAGATGTCCTATAAAAGTATGGCTTGTCCAGCTGTTGACTCCTTTCAAGCTGGGGAAATGTGTGTCTTCATAAATTTAGAACATTCTTCAGCAGCTGTGCTTGGTCTTTATTATAGCTTTCTCTTGTGACTGAGAGAAAAATCTTGATTCTTGTCTCTCTCAGTGGCTCAGAGAGCTTTTATGAAAGTTTAAACTTAGCCCAATGTTAACACAGGGGATCTGGGGAGATGAAGGTGAGTTTGGGCCCCACTGAACCCTCTAGGTGTTCCCAGCTGGTGGCATTGTCACTGGGAGCTGTCGAAAAAATCGAGAGCGAATTCTTAATCCCTCCCTATAAAGAGCTACCTCTGCCTGACACAGCGCACTAATTTGTCCTTGTTAATAACTGAGGCAAGCAATGTCAGTAAGAGGTACTTCTGGCAGCTGGGGCTGCCTGCCTGGAAATCCCTTTCCAGCTTGCTGACATTTAAAAGCGAACAGTTAGTCACTGTTAGTTGTCAGCTTTGTTTGAAACAGGACGGAGCTTCGTTGTATGTCTTCTCCTCTGCCCCCCAAGCCCCACTAGTCAGCTCTCCAAGGCTTTTTACTTTTTCTCTCTCCTTTGTCTGTTCTATGATGAAAACAGTAACTGTTCAGGTGAAAGGGAAGGGATTTCAGCTACCATTCAGAGCCATTGCTGTTGTAATGGGGCTCCCTGTTGTAATGTAAAAGAAGGCACTAGGAGAAAGGCTGAAATAGATGAGACTTGTTCCTTGGCCAAAGCGGCCAAGTGCTGCAAGGATCTAACTGCCTGACGAGCAGGGCTGCTCAGGTTGTATCAGATCTTTTCTGGGCTGTCTCAGAGATTATATACAAATGGCCTTAGAAGACTTACGCTGTAGATTCAGTCCACGCTCTGTTTCATACCAGGGCCCTGGTCTCCTAGTTGTCCACAGTACAGACCTGTTAGTTTGCCTTTGCGTTCCTGTCCACAGGCAGCTAAATACTTTTTTGGTGGGAGGCAGGGGTGGGACTGAAAGGAACAAGGGTGCCGGTTCTAGAGAGTGCATGGGCAGCTGAGCTGCCCTCCCTTGCTTGGCCTAGAGACCAGGCTTGCTCCCTGACTCATGGTGTGAAGGCAGTCCTATAAACCCCTTGGCTTCCAAGTGTGGGGACAGTGTCTACTGGATGGGATGCTCTCGGAGGCAAGCAGGGCTCAAAAGTCACCCTGTCCTGCTGTGGCTCCCTCCCCCTTCTTCCACTGTGTACTCCTTCATGTCGGTTTGAATAGAGTTAAAGCCATCAGAATTCTGTCCAGGGCCCCTGATCAAATCCTACAGGGATTTTCTGCATGGAAACCTGATTTGCCCCTGTAGTGTGGTGATTTGGGAGCAAGAACTGTCTGCAAACTCATTCTTCTCTCCCAGTCTTCAGATTTATGGCACAGCAGTGAACATGGTTTATTTTCTGTGCCCCTCCTCTGATTAAGGAGGGGAAGGCATTTGTTTTTTCAGTTTCACTTGACGATCCCTAGGACTTTTAAATAAAGTGTCCTAAGCAGGTTAAGTGCATGTGATCATGCTATTTGTGTGTGTATGCATGGCTCAGAGACCATTGGCTGAAGACTGGAAATCCTCAAGACATGCAAGTCTGCATGTGTTTTGTGAAAACAGGTGAGCAGAAGAAGGACTTGCTCACATCCCGCTAATGTGGCAGTGTGACCTTACCCTCCAAGCACTGAGGAATCAGGATGGGATGGACCCCTTACCAGTTGCCTCACACTGGTATTATATCCAGCAAGGTGTGAGCAGCCCAGCCTTGTTATTGCCAGTGCTCAGGGACCACTGTGATAGCCCCAGGCTTCTCTTTACAGGCATTTGGAAGAGCAGTGGCTGTTGGATGCCAAGCACCAGCTGAAGATTCAGTGTGTAAATTGACTGGTTACTCTAAAGGAGCAAAATGTGCATTAGAGATTTTCACCACGGCTTGTGAGCAAGTGGAGTATTCAAGTCAGCAGCTTATTACCTCTCAGGACAAGAGAGTGATTGTGAGAGGGAGACGCTGGCAAGCTGCCTAGAAATCCTTTAGAAAAAGTGGAAGGTGATGGTATTTTGCAGTGCCTGATGAGAGCTCTCACCCAACCCTTGTCCATTCAGGTGGTGCCTTCTTGGAGCACAGCAATGCATTTCTCTCAGCTGTCATAAAGTCTCCACATCACAGCGCCGAAACACGCAGTGATGGTACAATGGTTTCTCTGCAGCTTGATAACTTGGAGCAATAATGCTGGGGTGCAGTGGGCCAAACTTGTTCCTGGTTTAATGCTGGAGTCTTTCAGTGGCATTTCTCTGGCTTTGTTCTAGGAATGCTGCCCTGCAAGAAAACAATTAAGCATGGTAACTAATTAATGGACCTGATTACTTCAGCTCAGCAAAGATACCATGCTGGTATTATCATTATGGTTGATTATAACTGTTTTATCAGGAGAGTTGTAACTGTACAGCACTACTGAGATCCAAGAAGTATCAGTGATAGTAGACACAGCTGCAATGTATTAAGATACAACCGCTCCCCAATGCAATCATATAGGTGGGGCTTTCTAGCATATTCCTCTGAGATTTTTTCTTTTAATACTGCAATGTCCTGTAAAACATTGTCATTTGATTAATAACTCAGTGTGGTTCCTTTTTACCCTGTGGTTCCAAATAGTTTGATAAAAATAAAATACATTAAAAAAAATAGCTACACCAAGATAATGCAGGGGAATTTGAATGATCTTGACATTAACTTGAGATGTAGAGAGAAAAGCCTGAGCTACGCTGAGGCTGCAGTGTGTCACCCAGGACTGGACTTCCCCTTGCTTCAGGGGTATTTCAAGGCCGTATGCTTTAATTCAGCTTTGTATTTCAAGGGTAAACCAAGATTTATACTCCAAAGCAAAAAAATTCCTCCACAGCTAAGAAACTGGACCTTGCTGTTTAACCGTTGCAGCTAGGAGGTTGGCATCAGGTCTGAGGTTTGGGCAACCTGATTGGTAAGGGATGCAGGTGGAGGAGTCAGCACACCAGGCTGAATATGCCTTGCTGTAGGTAATTAAGGCACATACTCAGTGGCCACCAAGCCTTGTTGCCATCAGTTTACATTTGGCTGTTGGCTCTGTAAAAAGCAAATTGTCTCTCTCTTGTGCAAACAGAAGCCAGCTTTTGGTGTGAAAGCACGTGCAGAAGTGGCTGATGCCTCCCTACACTGCTTGAGGGGCACGTTTTCTGTTGCTGCGGGAGACAGGATCCTGGGGTAGATGAACCTTTGACTCGTTGAGCTTAGTCTGTAGTACTTTTTATGCCTTTACATGATGTAGTTGCTGCTACCTATTTGCAGACTAAATCTCTGTATTTGCGAAGCATGTATTAAGGGGGCCGTTTGGCACTGTCCTCTTTTTGGCAGGCCTTGGGTAATGAAGTCCCCGTGGATGTCATTCACAAACTCACAGCCATTGACAAGTTGTTCCTGTATAAAATGCGTAGCATTGTGAACATGGAGACGATCCTGAAGGAAGGAGACAGGTAAGAAAAAAACAACAGCCTTGCCTAGAACACAACCAGGGATCCTTCTGCCAGAAAGCCTGTGATGCCAGAAAGCCTGCCAGAAAGCCTGAGCACAGATGCAGTCAATGCTGAGAAATTTATTTCAGTGCTTGGAGTTGTCCTAAAACCCAGTTCACTGTCTCACCTGGACAGAGGAAATTTCTGAGAACACTCTTTTTTGGTAAAAGAACTCCTATGAGTGCTTAGGCATCTTGGCTGTTCTTGGGGATTGTGGAAGCTCCAGTTTATATTGGAAAATCCTCCTTGTATCTCTGAGGCTAAGGCTGGGAATGTGGATGGCCTGCAATGAGTAACAGCAGGCTGCACTCATGTACCTAGGATAGAGCTGGCCTTCAAACAAAGGAATTGTCCTGACTTACTGCTACATCTGAGGGTCAAATACACTGCATTTTTTTCCAGCCTGGCCAATTGACTTTTATGCTTTTCTGCCTTGCTGTGATCATGTGGTATGTGTTGCTTTTCCACTGCACTTTCAGACATCTATAATTCTAGACATATTTAAATATAAATCTTCCTCTTTCTTCAAGAAAAATGACCATATAAAAATGAGCAGGAAAGACAGCAGTAAATTAAAGCGCTGGGCTGTATTTCAGTTCCAGCCTCTTGCTAACTTGAGCTTTCCCTTCGTGGTTTACGAGGCTGGGAGGGCCTCCTTGCCGAGTTATTGGCTGTGTGCTGGCCGGCTTTTCTGCTTCGGGCACCCGTTGTGTTCACCGCGTTTCACCAGGGGATGGCACTGGGAGCGCGCCGTAGCCAGCACATCACTAAGGTGCTCATTAGCTCATCTTCTGTGGTTGCGGCTGCTTTGACCAGCTGCACGGTTTTAATTGAGCAGTTCTTGCTCTCCTTTACCCACCGGAACAAGGTGGATCTGGAACTAAACAAAAATAAATGTGGAGAGAGATGTCGAAGAGGAGGAGTAGCTTCATTATTTACAGAAATCTGTTGTTTGGCTGCACAAATTTCTGCCCTCTAACACCCTTGTCATGTTGCATTTGTCCCAAGTGCCTTAAATGTGTATGTGCAGCTCCTGAGGAAGAAAAACAATATATCTGAATTTCCTCACTGTTGGAGTGGCACGCTCTGGAATGATGCACTTGGGACCCCGGAGGGTGGCCCCATCCTCAGCTGTTACAAATCCAGCATCACTCCACAGAGGCTAATTGTGCCAAACTGTCCTGTATCACTGAGGTTGCTTTCCCTTTCTCTGCAGTGGGAGGCAGGCAGTAATACTGCTACTAATGTGGTCCATAGTTGGTACCATCCTACACAGCTTTTCATACTTCTGGTGACTAGGCAGTGGACTGTATAGCCGGCCTGCTACAGCAAGTGATTTTGCAGTATCCAACCTTGCATTTGTATTGCGTGCAAACAATGTTGTGGCCTGTGTTAAGTGGATTTGTGCAATTCTTCTCAGATTGCAGGTGGTATAAATTGACTTAGTCTCATTTACTTATCAATGCAGATTTTTCACTCTGGTATCCTCGCTCAAATCTTCCCCAGGAAACCCTCGTACCTCGCAGCTTGCATTGGAGGGAGGGGATAGACTGTCTGGCTGCAATATGTTGAAGGCACGTTGGCACAAAGGCAAAGACCCAGGGAAAAACACCTCTGGTCTGAACTAAGAGGCTAGTCCAGTGAGCCACATCAGGAAACACATCTCTGCAATAGCCAAGGGAAAGCTAATTGAGTGAGGCAAATGAGATTTGGCACACAAGTGCTCTTCCTGCAGCCAGCTGCTTCCAGTCCCTGGCATGCCTGGCATGAGTTTTACCTGCGCTACAGGATTATTTCCAATTGAAAAGAATGGGCTGTGACACCATCATTGCTTTAAATCTTTCTCTTGTTGAAACACAGTTACCAGAACCAGAAGTAGTTGCCCTGTGCCCAGGCACTGTTGCTGGTTACAAGCTTGCTTTCTGTTCAGTCGAATCTTTCTCTTCCTTTTTGTCTCTGAATTGGTTTGGGGTTTTTTTGCAGTGAGATTTTGGATGCAGTTGGAAGTAATATCTCTGCCAAGAGTCTTCATTTGGGCCCTGCAGAGCTGTTGTAGAATCCGGTAACAAGGAGATGGTCTCTGCCAAGAGGAAATTCAGAGCTAGAAGTAGTGGATATGACAGACAGATGGGGAAGGGGGATCAGAGGCAGATGGAGGCCTTTGTGAGTAGTTCAGCAAGCAGCATTCACACACTGCATGCTGCCTTGCATCCTTGCCACAAGAACCAATTCAGAGGTGAGCAGAAGGCCTCACCGATTTATGCAGGGAATCTGTTTCCACACATGAAAAGTTGTATGGGATAATGTTATCGGGGGAAAAACCTTTCTGACCTATAAGTATTTGTCCATTCTCAGTGGTGTACAGGCAAGGCCAGCCATTTGCAGAGACTGGGAAGGGCACCCTCTGCCCCTTTTACATTTGTCCCAGCGAGCTCCTTTCCAATGAAAATTGGACCTGGTGCTGGTGAGACTGTATAGCTTTTGTCATGCTGCAGCAGTGTTTCCATTTGACTCTGCCTCTGCAACCTCTAAGACGGAGAAAGAGTTGTTTCAGGTTATGTGATTTGGCTGCAGGAGAGCAAATGGCCTGAGTTGAATTGGGAAAAGAAAGCCATTTTGAGAGTACGTGCAAGAACATCCAGTCATATCACGCACACGTCAAACCTGTACCTCTGCTGTTTCTCCTGTGACCTATATATTTTTCATTTTAAGTGGAAACTTACGTTGGTGGGGGTTTTTGGTTTTTTTTGACCAATTACCTTCATACTTTTGGTAACATAATCTTAACTATAACCTTCACCACCACACACATACACATGCACACAGACAACCAAAATCACGTATATGTACACACAGAGAAAGAGCAAGCACTAGTGCATACTGTCAGTCTGTTAATAGGCAGTGCTGTATGAAGCAGTGGCAGTGCAATAGGATAAGCTGTTATCACGAAATTTTTTCCCTAGATTTGGGCTGATCTATCCCATATAAGAAAATGGAGCAGAAGGGCCCTGGAGTGACCCCACTGTCTGTTCATCACACTGACAACTCATGAAGAAGATGGAAATTTGAACAGACCATGTCTAGCTGTCTGAGGCAGTGAGGAGTGAGATGTGACTTTATGACCAGGGTTATGGACCCAGTCCAAAGTGAGTCAGATTTTCAGGAGGGTCCAGTAACACCATTATCCCCAAGAGCACAGCTGAAGTCAGACTCGAAAGGAATATCTAGGGCCTGTTCAACTCGAGACACCGATGACCTGGGTGCAAGGGAAAGCCTGTTTTGGAATTCGCATCTCTTCTTTGGCCATCTGCAGTGAGGATTTGTTTGCATGTGCCCATGGTTATTTTTATCTGTTCCTGATTTTGTGATCCATGAGAACTGTGGCTGTATGCAAGGAAAATGTATAACAAATACTGTTAAATATAGGTAAAGAGGTAGGCAGCTATGGTGAAATCATCACTTATGCCCAAGTGACATGGGGACAAAAGCCTTGCTGAAAATTAGTAGGACTTGTACTCCTAAGTCACTTAGGCATCTCTGTAGCAATTGAGCCTTCAACTGATTGTATTTACCATTACTTGGGAGCTCACAGGGACAGGGGAAAATGAGCGGTAATGGAGTCAAGTTCACTGCTGAGGAGACTCTGAGTAAGACCCAGGGAAGATTGGGACACCTTGCAACAGGCAGAAGCATGGCTATGTTGCCCAAAGAGGAACATTTCAATATTGATAAAAGGCTGTATTACAGAATTCAAGTGAGAAAAGAGGAGCATGATAAACCCCCATTTTGCAGTCGAGTAGCAAATCGTAGAGATGGTAAGCTTGCCCAAAGTCTCAAAGACAGTCTGGCAGAGCAGTGAACTGGATTCTGCCTTCTTAAATCTCAATTCTTTAAATTAACCTTAATGAAAACAGCAAAACTTCCTTTTGGTGGATACCAAACTAGCCAGCCTACCAGCAGTAGCAACAAAGGCACCAATCAAGTATTGATAATTTTATACTTTGGAGCATTGCTTTGGAGGAGAATGTGCCCTTGCTCTGTGGGCACTGAGTGAAAACACTCCCTGGCCTGAGGTTTGCTTGACAGGGGTAAGTGCAGTCCTGAGTATTGCTCTTGTCATTCCTAAGGAGACACAGGTCAATAGAGGGGAAAGCAGAAAAAAGTGGGCGTGTGCAGACCCACTTCGCCCAGCATTTGTAGCCAGGTGCTCTGCTCAGTGGCCCAAGGAAGTTGTTGTTTATTGCAAATTTCTTTTTGAAGCTCATGTCCTTGGGTCCGTGAAAGGTGTGCTTTGAAAGCTGCTTGTTGGAATTGTGACTTGGTTTCAAAACATGACTGTGATAGAGCAGCCACAGCAGTACAGGTGCTGGAATTAAACCCCGGCTCCAGCAGGTGACCTGGGAAACAATACAGGGAGGAAAGAGCAGACAGGCCATCAGTAACCTGTGCTCTTCCATGGTGGTTGTTGCACACCTGCTCTTCTCAAAAGCAGTGTTTCTGCACACTTCAGTGCTTTTGGGACAGGTCAGGGAGCACAGGTCAGATCCTGTGTGGATATAAAGCAAAGCAGGTCCAGTGACGCTAAATGAGGCTGCACTGATTTATACTGTTTGAGGAACTGTTGCTGATGTATTTGTAGTACTCACTTTTGACTAACTGGGAAGATTACTTTTGTCTTCTTTCTGAACTGTGGGGCAAGGAAGACTCAGGAACAAATTAGGAATTCAGTAGTTGAGGAGAATGTAGTATAAGCAGTTATTCAATATTGTTGTTTGTGCTTTGTGTGGATCTGACATAAGATGCTTTCTCTTTGTCTTACAGAGCCATTGGTAATAATTTCACAGCTGTATTTTCTTTCAAAGCCTGGGTACATTTGTAAAAATGCAAGATGCGTTTTTTCCTTAATACAGAGGGTATACAGGCATCGCCCTTTAAAAGCCGTTGGGGAATCTCTGTAACTGGTATGTACAATACCAGAAACAAAGGAATCTGTACCATGGACTAGTGGTCAGACATTGGAACAGGCTGCCCAGGGAGGTGGTTGAGTCCCCATCCCTGGAGGTGTTTAAAAGCACTTGTAGATGTGGCACTTCAGGATATGGTTTAGTGGGCATGGTGGTGTTGGGCGGATGTTTGGACCTGATGATCTTAGAGGTCTTTTCCAACCTATGATTCCATGGCATCCCAGCAAAGACCTCAAAGCTCTCTTTTACCAGGGGTAGAAAATAGGCTTTGAGGAAGCATGTATGACCCATTTCTTGGCTGTGTTTTGGTGTGAGATGCTGCTTCAGCACATTACTTAATCCTAGGTGCGGGTCATTTAGGTCTTCGGGTACAGTGTGAGATTCGTGTTACTTAAATCGAGATGTCCACAATGAGATTTATTAGTCCAGGGACCTGAATGTTAAAGATGCAGAGTGCTGGAAGGATGGTTGTTCAGTGAGCGAGATTTGTTGGGTTACAGTTCCTGCTTCCCTAAATGTTTCTTTGACAGCTTTTTGTCAGTCATCTCATGAGTTTTTCAGGAGGGGAAATATGGTGACAATCTGTCTCCTTGAGAAGAGAAGCAGGGAGAGAATTTATACACCGATCTCATTATTTTAATTGTAGCATGTTCAAAACCTTGTAAAACATCAGTAGTGATGAAGCAAGCCACTAGGAGCCTTGAAGCACAGCAGGACAATGAGGAAAAGAGGAAGCATATGTCTTGGACCTAATCCAGCCTGAAATCAAGTAGGCTTTTGAAACCCTCCAGGTCTATGACTACTGAGAAAGGAAGAGCTCTCTCAGGACTGGGCATTAGGGATTTTGGGTTCAGTGCTTCTTGCTTTTGGTCTGGTTTGCTTGCCATAGCAAAACTGTAATCTGGGTTGAAAACCACCCTCTCCAGATTTAGGAGGAGCTCAGTTCAAGACTAGTGGGCTGAGCTGAAGTGTGCTCTTCTTTGCAGCTTCTATGTGTGTGCCCAAGCCACATGAATAGCTGCTGAAATAAACCAGAGGTGACCTGTAGGGGTGAGTCTGTGGGCTTACAGGGCAGATGTTAACTGATACAATAGCTGTGTCCCAAATCCTCCCAGCTCCAGTTTTGGCCCTCAGTTCACAAAATATTCCTGATCCTTTTGATCAAGACCTGTTAACATGAGCCTAAGTAATATGTGGACGGGCATAAACTTCACAACATACCTAAAATGAAGCAGAGCCTGATTTGGGAGACAAGAAAAAGAGTGCTGCTTCCCATCTCAAGCTGGGGCTTTCTGCCAGCACATTTGTTCAGCATTATTCCTAAACTGGTGGATCAGGTGAAAGCCAGTCAAGTGGCAGAGAGGGCCGTGCTGAAGCATGCAGCCTCTCCTGATAATTGCAATGCTGCCAGCGTTCCTCCAGTCAGTTAATAGATTTCCCCAGGTCCTCTGTGCCAGGTGAGTATTTCCTCATTAAGAGGAATTTATTTCATTTCCTTTTATCATTTATTATTGAAAAAGTGAGTGAATGGAGTTCCAAAGATGACAGGGTGGAGTTTTAAACAAAAAGCAACAATAAATCAACACTGGAAACTGAAACAGAGGCACAAGCAAGGTTCGGGAAAGGCTTGTGTTGTTTATAAACTGCAAAATGTGCAGAGGACTTTAACTTTCCAAGGAAGTGAACAGCCACTAAATGATGATGGCAGTATGCAAGAGTCTAATCGTCTGGTTTTGAAGCTCTAAAACTTCTGACTGTCATTTTTCAAAGGTGTTAGGAAAAAGGAGCATTATAGGAGTCTGGAATCATGGCCACTTAATCTTTACTTGTTTCAAAGTGGATTATAAACCAGCAAAGGAGTTTAATCTTTGGAAGATTTTTTGCTCTGTGTTTGAAAAGTAAGTGATGCTCCAGGGGAAAATGTGTGGCGGTGATGTAGGACTGGGTCATGTGTTTGGGAATAGCCAGAACTCAGATATTTTTTTTTTTTTCTTCTTCTGTTTTTGGTGCTGGATTTAGTGTCTCCAGCAAGTCTAAAGGGCTGTCTTCAAGCAAAGGCAGTGGGAATGCTGGATCTTAAAAATCATCACCCCTTAAACTCTGCGTGTCTCAGTTTTGCTATCTGTAAGATAAGCATCACCCTACCATTTGCATGTGTGTCCTTATATTCTTTCCATGAAAGTTGAGATATAAATACTAAAAATTATCCTTAGTCATAAATGGTAGTTATCCAGGTATGAAGATGCACATGTGTCCAGTACCTGCAGAGAGGCAACCTGATTTCTATACCAGTACTGAGGGTGTGCAACTCTCTGATCCAGTTTCCTTTAAACACGGTGGAGCAATTCTGCTGGCTTACTCTGCCTGACCCTTCTTCTGGTTGTGCCTCCAAAACCCTGGGAGCTGCCTTGGAGGCTTTTGGCAGTTTCTCATCTTGTGGCAGATTCTGCTTTCAAACACTTGGAAAGCAGCACTGCTGAATGTTTGACTCTTGCTGATTTTCTGTGACATTATTAAATGGCAAAACTGTTACATCCCCAGGGCTGGGTTGTCAGTTCTAACATTTCCTGCCTCGTGGTGAGCTGGGTATGTTTCCTCCATGGCGGTGAGAAATGAGAAAACCATTCCTGTCTAGGTGCTGCCTGGGTAGAGGTTCCCACCGCATCTTTCTTGTTTGCCACACCGAAAGCCCCATCGCTTATCTTTTCTTTATCATGCATTGGGAGTAGCAGAGGAAAAAATGCACGATTTCATTTCCCCTTTAGATACTCAGCTTTTGCACACTGGTTGTCCTGTATGAAACTGGTTGCCTTTTTGCATGGATTAGCAAGTGTCCTAACCTAATTTAAGCTGCTAGCCCAAGGCAAATGAATCACGCTGCCAAATAATCACTGCTTCTCTTCTACCCACCCTTCTGGGGGGGAATGAGGATGAATGATACCGTTATAATGAGATACAAAAAACTGAATTAAAACAAGCTGCAAATGAAGGCAATTTTCTTTCTCTGTCAGTAATCAAATGACAGCCAGCTATGTGTGTTTCTGAGGCAGAAGGGAGGGAGAGCAAGGAAGAAAACTGCACTGAAACAGGCTCATTTTCTTGGGGTCATCAGGTCTACTCACTCGTACTGAGCCAATGCTGAATCTAGGAGAGAAATCTACTGTGGCTGCATTCCTCCTAATAGCCAGTGACGGCTAGAATCTCTTTTGCCACAGAGCTGGCAGGTTTTGCTTGCTGTGTTTCCTCCTGTAAGACACCCATCTGTGCCTTCTGTTCTGGTGTTCATGCTTTGTGCAAGAAGTCCTGCCTCTGAGCTGAGATCAGGAAGTAGAAAGGGCTGAGGAGAAACAGAGGAGTTTTGCGGTGTAGGAGTTAGTACATGGAAACTGCAAGCTTTAATGTACCTGTTGTGGTGCTGCAAAGTGGATCTTATTTTAGGAAGTCTTTCTACACCCAGAACTAAATCCAAAACCTGGGAAGCTCGACCTGCTGGATTAGGCAGGACTGTTTCCTTCTGAAAATAGCAAAGAGCAGGATCTGCTGGGGTGATAAGGTGGAGGGGTTGTGGAGAAGATCAAGGATGTAGGTGGTACTCCTGCCTGGAGTCCCCTGATGGCAGAGCAGGCTGGTTGTTAATGCTTGGCTGGGACACAGTGCAGAGGATAGCAGTTACAGCGAGCATTTCCTTTCTGCAAATCCTCACTAGCTGTCTGCTATACTATTGAAGACAGGTGGAGCACGCTGTTCTCTTATTGCAGGGGAAGGAGAGGTGGCACTGGAGAATTCGTAGAGGAAAACCCATCTACGCAGGGATTTGAACACAGAAGTTTCTGGTCCCCAGTTCTGCTCTCAGAACTACTGGTTTGACATTTCTGTGACTCTCACCTGTTAGCCTGACTCTCACACTAGCCTGACTTCACTGAGGGTAGCAGAGCTGCTCTGTGCCTAAGCCAGAGTGGAAAATTCAATCCAATGACTCTCTTTCATGCTTCAGCTTCCTGACACATTCCAATAAAGTAGCCTTACCCCTCTCCTCCCACTCAAATAACATAATGCTATTTATTTAAGAATACCATCAAGCAAAGAACATGATTCAAAAGCTCTGATTTAGGAAAATTGCTAGTTTTTTAATCGTTTCCTTTTTCCGGATTCAGAGCTTGCTTGCTCATAAAATATTGATTTACTGGGCAAGCAAGGATGTTCTTGGCAATGAAAATGAAAAGCAGAAGTGCTGATAAAAATATGTAGGCTTTTTTATGTTTTTGCAAAAGCTAAGCTTAGAAAAGGTAGCTTAGAAACAGAGACAGGCAGAAACTAGGTGGATTCAAAATAAAGTGGAATAAAGATAGTGTGGGACAGAAAAAAGTGGAGGGAATAAAGGAAGCATGGAGAAGATGAAAAACTCAAAAGCAAAATGGGCAAGAAACTGTTGAACTGCAGAAGTGGCTGGGGAAAGCAATGCATTTGAAATAAACAGCAAAAACTAGGACTCCTGAAAAGCAAAACCAGGAGAACAAGAACATATGAAAGTATTGAGACACCCTGGTTTGCAAATACGAAATCAAAAAGGTGCCCCTGCTTTACCCTGTCTAGCCCTCTCTCCCTATTTTCATAATGCAAGAAGCAGCACAAAGGATACAGAAAAAAGTATACTTGAGACTGTCAGAAGGAAAAACCTACCTTGCATGTGACCCTCTGAAGACCATGTCTTACTATGCATCTCTGAAGTCAGATGCTTTTTCAAAAGACTGGCCATTTCTGAAGGTAGACAGAGCATCCTCAACAACAGAAAGAAGGGCTTGTTTGGGAGACACTGTAGTGTTTTCAGGCAAGTTGTCCCCCAGCTCAGCGGGGTCAAGGGACAGTTATGCCTCTGAATGGCTCATCCTAGAGCTTCAGGAATTTCATGCCTTTGCATGGAGCAGACAGCTGCAATGAGAGGCAGGAGATGCAAGTACATACATGATTATTGATCCAGCTCAGTCTGGTGAGGCCTATATTTTAAAATTTAGACTGAGCAGAGGAATGTAAGGGAGAGACTGAGTTAAAGTTTGGGCATGGAGGTGTGAGCATACTAAATCCAAGAAAGGAATCACTGTAGGTCCTCTGTGGAGGCTGTAATGGTAAATGACCATACAATTGTTGTGGACACAGTGACCCTGTACTGTCCTGGCGGAGAATGGGAGATGATGGACCTCATCATGAGTCACTCATTCCCATCTCAAAAATGTAAGGATAAAAAGTGTTTCACTTCCTAGCATAGCAGTCTGCCTGTAGTCTTTACCTTATAGATGTTTAGGAAGGGGGCATCCAGTGCAAAAAAAAGATCTTTTACGTATGAAGATTGCGTAGCTTAGCTGGGTCTTCTTCCTTTTTTTGCATTTATGTGCAATAGCATCCTGGCTTGCATCAGGAATAGCATGGCCAGCAAGAGTAAGGAAGTGATCATCCCCTTGTACTTGACACTGGTGGGGCCACACCTTGAATACTGTGTTCATTTTTGAGCCCTTCACTACAAGAAAGATATTGAGGTGCTGGAGTGTGTCCAAACAAGGGCTACGAGGCTGGTGAAGGGGCTAGAACAAAAGTCTTATGAGGAGTGGCTGAGGAAACTGGGGCTGTTCAGTCTGAACAAGAGGAGGCTGAGGGGAGACCTTATTGCTCTCTACAACTACATGAAAAGAGGTTGTGGTGAGGTAAGTGTTGGTCTCTTCTCACGAGTAACTATTGATAGGACAAGGGGAAATGGCCTCAAGTTGCGCCAGGGGAGTTCAGATTGGATATTAGGAAAAAATTCTTCTCTGAAAGAGTTATGAAGCATTAGAACAGGCTGCCCAGGGAAGGGGTTGAGGCACTATCTCTGGAGGTATTTAAAAGATGTATAGGTGCAGAGCTTAGGGAGGTGGTTTAGTGGTGGAATTGACAGTGTTAGGTTAATGGTTGGACTTTATGATCTTGGCAGTGTCCTCCAATGAAAATGATTCTATGATCCTATATCAACTCGATATAGTATATAAGACAAGCACTCATTTATCTTTTAAGTATTCCTGTAAAGCCTCATGCAGAGGTGTTTTTCTTATTCAACCCCAGTGAAACAGTTCCAGAAGAGACACTGAGAAGAGCCAAACAGATTGGATTCTCAGACAAACAGATTGGGAAATGTCTGAGGCTGACTGAAGTCCAGTGCCGTCAGCTGAGATTGAGGAAGAGTATAGTGCCCTGGGTGAAACAGGTACGTGACAAATATTGCTGTTTGTGGTGGGGGCCTCCATGAGTGCAAGGAGCAGGAGACTTCCATGCCTGTAGAAACAGCTGAGGTAAACAAAGTGGAACCCCTGGCTCTGTTAACATCCGTGGGAGTTTTGATGTTGACATTAAAGGCGAACAGATTTCACTCACGTAGCTGTTACTTCTGCGCTGCAGGCATCAATGTAATTACATAAACATCCACAAAGAGAGGCTCAGAATATTCTTGTTCATATTCTGTGTGATTGAGGGGGAAACACAGCTACCTGGCTTCATGAAAAGGCTGAGAATGCTGGCCCACCACAGTGTGACTATAAGAAGTGTCATATGCCTTTTCTCTTGGTAGCAACTTTTTACAGGGTAACACTTTATTTGAAGTGTCCTGCTATGGGTTCATTTGCTATTCATTGTGGTAGCACGAGCATAATGAGCTTATCTAATATTCATGGCAGTGTCATGAGTGCTTTGCTAGGTGTTCTGGTGCTGCATTTAAGCCTGTTGGTATTAAAACTGCCACCAGCTGGTTTTTATACCCTAAAGGAGAAAAAAAACCCCAACACAAACTACTGACTGTTTATGAAAGAGTCCGTCTGTATCCTCAGGCCCAATTCCAGGTGCCAAATCTCCTTCTGTTCCGCAGCTGCTGTTTTCCTTCTGTATGTCCCCACCTGGCCCACAGGAACATGCCTGGTCTTGCACTGCATTCTTTCAGCTGCATATGGCACTGCAGTGCTGGATTGATTTGTTTGCCAAGGTACTCTTAAGAAGGTCATTGTGCTTATACCCGTGCTTGTGGCTTCAAAGTGTATGTTTCTCCTTAAGCCATGAAGTATAAGTTGCAGTATTAGCAACAGTAATGAGCAGCAGACACATAGTGCTAATGACGTAAGGTCACAGTCTTCATTATTCACACGCATTTGGACAGCCAGTGAGGATTCTTGAAAATACTTGAAGATTGAACAGATTTTTAAGTAGTATAGAATGCAAAAATTCATGTCAGGACTGCTTCAATATTGTTCCCTGATCAGTATTCTATGTAGAAATATTTCAGCTGTTCCTTCAGGGAACTTCAGCAATTGCTGGTGACCTGGATGGACTAGTTACCAAGTATAACATGCAATAAGTAGTTGACACAAATAGTTTGTGAACAGCCTAGTCGGCAAATTGTTCTTCTGGGCTCTGTGATGACTAATTACATAAGAAATTGTTGAAAACTACATATGAGGGGTGGCTGAAAATCACTTTTGCTTTGTGTAACATTTAATTATCAAAGCATGAGTTATATTGTAATATAAATATGTAGTACTTGCACAGCTGGCTGCTACTCGGCGTGATCTCAAAGTGATATTGTGTGGGTGTTTGTATTCAGTGTGGGGGTAAGATGGGGTCAAGAGTATAGCATGAGGATCCCAGACAGCGCAGCTGAAGAGTACAGGAGGACGTGGAGGAATGGAGATCTGTGTAATTAATGCTACCAAACTAACTAAAGAATGAGGGCCTTGGCAAGAACGGATGGATGGGGAAAGTTACTGGGCTGTGAAGGTGTTTTACCAAAGAGGTGTGGAGCCAAAACTGCATCTTAGAAAGAGATGGTAGATTCTCCTGTTGACTGAACTGTAAGTTCTGGGGGGAAGGCCAGCCATATGTTGTGTTGCCAGCATATAAGAGTTCAGATCACCTCCTTTTGAAGAAGGGAAAATACTAGAACAGAAACAGGAGTAGAAAAGGAAAGAGGGAAAAGAAAACCCCATAACACCTGCATGTGAGAAGGATCTTGCGCTGGCCAAGAAACAATCCCTCCTCTTCTTCCCCATACAGATCGACACACTGGCAGCAGAATACCCAGCGGTAACTAATTACCTCTACGTCACATACAACGGGCAGGTAGGCACTTTCAGAAACAACAGACACATTGCTGTCTAGTTTGACCTCTTTCCCCTATGCTGCGTTATATCTGGACATCTTGCAGGTGTCTAGGTCTCTGTAGCAGTTATTTTGGATGGTGTTACATATAATCCCCTTACAGCAGGCCTGGAACTTTGTCTTGCTCAAATACTGATCCAGTGCATTTAGCGTTAATGCCCTTATGTTGTTAAAATCCTGCCCTTTATCACCTGTATTTGCATCCTCTGTGCACAGGTCAGATGCTGGGAGTGCAGAGCTCATGTTTCACTCATCCTAGCATTCATTTTTATGTGAAACTTAACAGCTCCTTAGCTTGCTCAAATAGCCAAATCTGAAGTGCTGTGTTTCCTTTGGTTTGGGTGCAGCAACACTAATTCCAGTAGAGTTGCACTTGATTTACACTGCAGGAAATGAGATCAGACTTGAGCCCTGAAAGATCAGACTGTTGGATATGGGCTGAGCACCAGGAACTGTCTATTCTGCAAAGCATGGAGTTAGGTGCTGTGGAGTACAGATCCTAATGACTTTTCTCCCTCCCTTCTCAGGAACATGATGTAAAATTTGATGACTGTGGAGTGATGGTATTGGGCTGTGGACCATATCACATAGGTAAATCTTTCTTACAATTCCTCTGTTCTCCTTGCACCCTTGAGCCTTCTTTGGATATTCTTGTGGTTCATTTGTTCCTCTTCTCATACGATGACAAAACCCTCCAGAGCACAGTGCACAGGACATCAATTCCTAACACAAAGTTTGCCTTTTATACTTGCTTGGGGACTTCATTTGGCACTCTGGAAAAAACAGGAGAATTTTATTACTTTTTACTTGTCAGTTAGTTATGATTTCCACAAAGTTTTAGGGAATTTTTTTAATCTTACTTTTTGCACATGTTAAGGTCTTGACAACCTGATACCCTGTACAGAGGTTTGTTGCTCCCAGACCTATCTTATACATTTACTGCCAGCTCATGACTATGTTGTTATATACTGTGCATTTTACTTCTGTAAGTATATGCGACTATGAAAATATTTTGATATCTTTAGCTGCTTTTGTATAAGCAATTCTCTGTGTGACGGTTTTTCAGCCCACTCGGATGATTATGCAGCATAAGAGTTTCCTCATGGCTATGAGTACTGGTTAGACAGACTGCTGAATTCTGTATATGATGACTTTCACTTTTTCTTTTCATAGATCCTTCCAAATAGCTTGCAATTAATGACAAGAAAAAAATTGCTTATTATTCAGAAATATTTTTTGCTCTGCATCTCAAAAATAGTGGTGATGGTTCTTGAAAGCTGAAATTTAAAATTGCATCCATTTGTTTTGCTTGGATGGACAGGTCATGTGTTACACTCCTGCTGCTGTTTGGAGGATGTGTCTTTTTGAACTCTGTTTTCAGTATGAATGTTGAGATGAGTGAAATCAGGAGGAATACTCCATGATTATGCTTATTTTTTGTGAACACTGCTGCCAGTCAACATGCTGTGTAGCATGGTTACAAAAAATGAACTTAAAAAGGATGACAGTGTTGTTTAGTAACTTGATTGAAAGTATGTGAATACATTTTGCAGTGTTCACCTAAAACTCCTAATTCCGTAGATTAGACATACAGGTCTGATCTTGGTCTTACCTATTCTGTAGCTTTGATGAGATCAAGACAATCTTTGGAAGAGGCTGCAACTAAATAAAAGCTCCTAAAGGAAACCATTACTTGCACCTCTGAAAGATTTTTTTTTTTTTTTTTTTACCTTTTATTATCCTTTGAAGGCAAGTAAGCAGCATGCTTTTCCTCTATGCTTTCAGAGTTGTAATCATAATTCAGTGGGATCAACTCAGTGTTCCCTGTGGATTTACATTTACAAACCAGGAACAGATCAGAACGAGCTAAATAATGTGGATGGAAGTTAAACATGCAACACTACTTTTCTTTTTTTAAACAAGATTCTTATTTCCTTTGTGAAAACTGAGTTTTAGATTAAAAAAAAAAACTGATTAGTTTTATTTGAAAATATTTTGAAATATATTACAGGAAAATCCTGGATATGTTGACACTTATGCAAAGAAATAAAATTATTTGGGGGAAGTATGAGGTCGCTTCAAAAGATGTGCTATATTCTGTATTATAAAAAAAAAAATATCCAAACTGAAGTGTCTGGTTTTTTTGAAGCTTTCTTGTTCTTGTTAACTAATATGCCAAAGAGAAACACTATGGGAACTGGTACAGTTGGACACTCTTGAACTTCAGCATTTGCTTTGACGCACCTTTCATGCACGTGTAAAGACCTCTGGCTCACTGGGAGCCTGAGCTGCAGTGTCTGACCTGTGCTCCGCGGGGGTATTGCTCATATATTCAAGGCAATGCTTACTCTTCACTTGCTGCCAGGAGGGTGTCTGCTATCCTGGAAGCGAGGTTTGTTTGTGTGAAAGTCAGCCCTGAGAGCAGTATCAATAAGCTGTTCCACCAATGGCATGGACCAGCAGAATGCTCTGTAAATTTAAGGTGTGCACGTAGGTTTAACATGAGTGAAACCTGAAAGTGAGTTCAAAAACATGCCTGCATTGCTGTAGTAATTATCTTCTGAGGAGCAGTGTCTGTCTATGTTACAACAGTCATTACTAGTATTACTAATTATTTGCTGTCCTCTGTTTTCCCACTGTTTGGCCATGACCATTACTGCATATGGCTGGAGTACACTTAGAAGTGTTCAGCTGTTTTCCCAGGTTGTATCTAAAGCAGTCAGACGGGACTCCACATGACGGTTGTGTTCCAAAGTTGAGGTTTCTTATGTATAGAAGAATACCTGAATAAGAGAAGTGGAATACAAAAAGTGAAAGAGCATCTGCTGACCCTTCTGGGAATCATCCAGTTTCAGATTTGACCTCCCTCTCTCTTCTGTGGGGTTTTAGTTGAGGCCTAGGCATATTTTGAGGTTCCTGTTTGACCAAAGTAGGGAGATAAATTGTGTGCCTGTTAGTGAGTGACCTGTGACAGCCATCTGCTTGTTGACTAGGTTGAGGTAGCAGCAATCAGGCACAGCCTGAATTTCCCATGTATCTTGTCATACAACTATATATAAAAATAATGATATCAGTGGTTAATGATCATGTAATATAAACACATCATGATAAGGCCAAGGTTTTCTTGTAGTCTGTAAGCATAACCATTCAATGATGATTTTTAGTATGCATCATTCTCTGCTTATGGTACCCCTCTCAGATATTTGAGCGTAGAATTTTATGGGACAGTAGCTGTTAGCACAAGTCTGGACTCCAGCGTTGCCTGAAGCATGCAGTGTTGCCCACGTCCCAAGTCCTGCAACTTGCCCAGGACCAAGCACCATGCCTGGTGCTCTCCTAAGCCCTGGGTGGCTCCTTCTGTGCCGCTTTCCTGTAGAGATGGCCACAGTGCTTACTCAGGGTTCAGCACAGTGAGATGTGCTTGCTCCACAATGTTGCCGTAGTCACTGTGGCCTTTAAACCAAGATAAAAGGATCACAGAGTGGCTCTAAAAGTGTTGTTCTACCGATTTGCGTTATCTAGAGTCAGCACACAGGAAGGTCAAACCCACTGAGTTGTAATTTTTCTGTTGTTAGATTCGCTGTACTCTGCTCTTCTGGAAGGTGAAAAAACACTTCAGTCTTCTCTTTAAACTCCATCTGTGCTTCATGTTTCCTGGAGTAAACAGCACTGTCTTATAATAATGGGCCCTCAGTTTGGTCACCTCTAAGCTTCTGCCTCTTAAGCTTATCTCAGAGCAAGTTGGTTGGGAGGCAGAGGTAGCTGGATGGGCAGCAAGAGCAGACATGAGGGTTTATGAGCGTGGGATGACAGACATGTCAGAGAGGCCTGTCACTCCTGAGCAGCTAAGCTAACGTACCTGTTGTGTTTAGAGGCTCACGTTTGTGGATGATTAGTTTCCATGGAAGGACAATTAGATTTCTTGCTCTGAGCTGACAGGAGGCAATGCTTTTTTTTTTTTCCCTTTTTCTGTTTTAACCTGGAGTATGGAGAACGTCTGTTTATGTTTTCTTCTCTACATCCTTCCTTTCCTTGCCCACTTTTTTGTCTCCTGGCAGGCAGCAGCGTGGAGTTTGATTGGTGTGCTGTCTCCAGTATCCGCACGCTGCGTCAGCTTGGCAACAAGACAGTCGTAGTGAATTGCAACCCAGAGACAGTGAGCACAGATTTTGATGAGTGTGACAGACTGTACTTTGAGGAGCTGTCATTGGAAAGGATCCTGGACATCTACCAATGTGAGGTAAAGAAAAATGGAAGCACAATAAAAAGCCATGAAGCAAACCAAACTTTTCAGGATTCATGTCACTAGCTTGCAGTGGCAGAACAGCTGGGGGCGAGAGGGCAGAGCTTGCTAGCAAAAGCTGTTTGATTTGGATACCAATGTTGCATTTTACACATAGCTGATGTTCCTAGCAGACTGCTCAATAATGAATGCCAAATAAATATTAAATTATTTTACAAGATGCCATATTGTGCAATATTTACAAGCAGATTTAATTTGCTGCACAATCATTTATTGCACAAATTGTTTTGCCCTTGTAGTGCTCAGCTTTAGCACTTAAGCATATCTTTGACTTTAAATACATTGCTCCCCATGAAGCAGGAGAACAAATTATGTACATAATGCTAATGTGTGCTCAAGAACTTGCAGTCTTGGCCTTGCAGTACAGTGACAATGTGGTGGATGTGGTCCAGCGTGCAGGCAGGCCCATCAGAAAGGGGCATTCGAATTGCCATCAAGCCGAAACAATTCCAGCTCCTGATCCAGACATTGCCCTTGTCTGTTAGGATTTTTAAAGTGTTCAGAAGTGCTGATACTAAAAGATGGGGAAGAGTCCCGACAGATTTGGGAACGGGAGGGTATGTAATGTAGATGACTGGTCCCAAGACGGAAAATGTTGATTTCTAACTGGTAACACACTCATCTTGGATTTGTTTTGGAGGCTTTCAAAGGTGCTTATAGGAACTTTGTCTTCCTTGAAATTCAGTGTGAGTTGGCTGTGTAACTTGCTCAAGTAACTTTGCAGAACCTAGCTCTTGTTAAACTCATGATCATTTTTTTTTGGCTCTTTTTCACAGTATATGACGATTTGTTCTCATCTCCTTTGTGAATGAGTGCAAGTTTCTGAAGTGATTTTATAACCTGGCTACATTTTGATCATTCCCAAATTTGGAACCAAGCAAAAGCACATCAGACCTCAAGTCCCGGTCTCTGGGCTCTGTTCTTAAACCATTTTCAAAATACTGCCTAGGACCATTTTTAGACTGCATGTTCATACTTTCATATTTGTATATGTGGTTTTACATCTTCTTTAAATTTTCATAACAACGGAAACTGTTATTGGAAAGCATAGATTTAGGACAGGCCAAAAGACTCTGATGGCTCTCTGGAGTCTTAAAGTCTGGTTTTTGAATGTTTTAGGATTATCCATAAGGCTCAGATCTGCAAGCATTGAAATCTTGTTTACGTGAGCAGAACAGAATTTCTGAACTTGGGGCATGGAGGAAACTGGAGTGAAAGTTTGTCAGACAAATAACACTGATGAAACAGCATCTAATTACTGCAAGATCAAAGAGAAGGTAGAGACAGGTGATGAGGGAGCAACTCCTCATTTAAACACGTAGTGCTAGTAATTAGCAAGTTGGGTAAGGAAAATATGTGAAAAGAATAATGCATACATATTGAAACTTGCATTATCCTGCTTGTCACAAAGGGCTTGCTGAGTTTAATGAGAGGTGTGGCAGATCTCAAGGTCTAACAGCAGTATCCTGTGGTACCCAGAGCTGAAAGGAAAGGGTGCTCCGTTAGCAATTTCCCCGGCTCAGCTAGCTGTGCTCATCAGCTGGCTGTGCTCACGCTTCTGGGCACATTTTTGGCCTGTCCCACTTGTGAAGTAAACCAAAAAGTGATCATGAGAGGAGAGAGGGCAGGGAGGAGGCAGCAGGAGCTGAGGTGGTGGGAATAAAAGAATAATAAGGAGGAGAAGAGAGATAGCTGGGAGTTAGCAGAGGATTCTGCTATTCTGACTTGGGTATGAAAGCAAGAAATTTGATGCTTGCTCTGGAGGTGTTAAAGCCATCAGGGGCTGAGCCTAAACATCCAACGTTAGGGTTGTTCTCTCTAATAAATCCCAAGATGAATAACTACTCATCTCTTTTAGAACACTTTTCTTAAGTAGCGACAAAAGGGAATGGTGTCATTATGCCTAATTTGCAAGTAGGGAATCTGAGTCTCTGGGGCAAAGAGAGACTGCACAGTGTCATGCAAAAGGACATAGGCAGACCTGGGGACAGAATCCAGACCTCCAGCAGAGAGTAGTCTAACATATATTATTTGCTATATGTCATTTTTTAAAAAATGAGTGAGCCAAATGCTAATATCCTTTGAACAGAATACTTCCTCAGGTAAATGCAGCTGGAAGTCACTCCCTAAGGAAATCATCAAGTTAAAAAAATCAGGATCTGATTCTGAGATTCGCTAGAGATCCTGCAGATAAGCATCTCTCCCAGCTTCATATACAAAGCATGAATAGTGCCAAGATTTCAGACTGATCTTTTAAACTCTCCTGCTCTTTAGCCTCCTCAAGTGTTCCAATGTGTAATGAACAGTGGCAAATACTCTGAAAAGTCCTGTATCATTAGCAAACCGTAGATAGAATCATAGAATCACAGGTTGGAAAAGACCTCTAAGATCATGGAGCCCAACCATCCCCCCAATACCACCATGCCTACTAAACCGTATCCTGAAGTGCCACGTCTACATGTTTTTTGAACTCTTCCAGGGGTGGTGACTCAACCACCTCCCTGGGAAGCCTATTCCAATGCCTGACCACTCTTACAGTAAAGAAATTTTTCCCAATATCCAATCTAAACCTCCCCTGATGCAACTTGAGGCCATTGCCTCTCATCCTACAGCGAGTTACCTGGGAGAAGAGACAAACACCTGCCTCACTACAATCTCCTTTCAGGTAGTTGTAGAACCATCAGAAAACAATGGATATATCCCTTTGCCTCAGTATAGATGATACATCAACTCCCTAAACATTGTTAGGATTAGCAGCAAACCATGGGCAACTCTTAAGCTCAAATAAATAGGTGCCTGACTTGTCCCAGTTTTTCCAGTTTGACAGGTTAGGCTGCATTGAGGAGCAAGGTTACCAAGGAGACTGAAGGGGCTGGAACCTGCCTACCAAGAGCTGCTCACAGCTTTGCACAGTCCTGTCCCAAGGATGTACTCAGCTGTCCATCCTCTTTTTCTCCCTTGTGTCCCCTTTTACTGCTCCCTTTCCAGTCGACATTCACAGCTGTTCTGACTCACTGGAGACTGAACTTTGCACAACAGAGCCATCCATTGGAGGGAAGTTTAGTTTACTGTGAATGTGCAAAGTTAGGTGGTAGTCTCTGAGGATAATAATGAAAAAAAAAAAATTCTTCCCTCAGATTTATTGGCTTTGTGTTTCCAGAGAAGATGGTCCCTTTTTGTTTTAATATCTGTCAGCTTGAGGGCCTCTTCTGATGCCTTTTCGGTTTCTAGGATCATTTTGAAACAATTCATAAAACTAAAGGAGGCTCTTAGGTACGATTTTAATGGTCTAATTTGTTTTCAAACTCGGGAAAAAAAGAAAACCCAACTCTATTACTAATGACATAAAAGCAAGTTAGTAATAAAAAGAGTGATTTCTGTTATAAAGGGGAAAATCATTCTCTCTAGGCTTCTTTCACTAGATTATGTATCGCGTGTACTTTAAAGATACCTAATGGCAAGGATGTTATTCATTTTCTTTATAATTAAAATATGGCTGATGACAAAGAGGTATGCAGTCGAGTCCATTTCTGTCTGCCCACATTTCTCAGTGGAGCAGTCCTGTTCCCTAGCAGAGCAGTGGGCTGCTCTTTGGACTGGAGCTTGCTTTGGGAAATAACAGCAGAATTTTAAAGAAGTAGTAAGCAGCAGCTGGGTCTCAATTTATGATTCTTTTTGAGTAAAAATGAGTATATGATTCTTTGCTATCTGATTGAATAAGCCATCTCCTCTGTCTCCTTGGGGCTGGAGTCCCTAATGCCATCCCAACTTTGATGCAGGCAGTATTTGGATTTTAGAGGCTCAGTGACTAGACTTGTTTTAAAGGAAGGAACAAGTAGCAGCCAAAGAGATGCTGTTAGCTGGGACATTTGCATTTCAAGTGTGCTGAGGATAGATTAAGATGTTTGTTAACCTTGGCAGAAAAGCTAGGTGGACTTGTTGTCAAACAGGAACCATTCCAAGCTGCAAGGAGGAGTTTGCTTTATTCATTGTCTGGTTCTCATCCATGTGGAGTGACAAGGTGTCCAGGGACTAGAAACAAGTACTGTATTTTGAATGGGTCTGGAAGCAGTAAGGAACAGACTTTTCATCTGAGTTGGAGATGGTGAGCTCCGATGCCATGAGACAACCCCATGTGACCACAAAATAGCCTCTGTCCTTGCTCTACCCTCTACTAATAAGGCATTTTTCACTCCCTGTCCTAAGCTCCTGCACATAGTTCCTCTTGGCCAGCAGCAGCATGCTATCCTGTAAGTGACTGCATGGTGTAAAGGAAAAAAAAATTGTCTCCAACACTGTATATTAGCAGCAAATAGTAGTATTGTAGATCTTAGGATAATAAGTGCTTCTTAAATTCCAGGCTTTTTAAGTGGCTTTTTATTATGGTAGGAAATTAACCACATTAAAGTTGAATGGGGTTTGTACTGGCACTTATCTTCTGTTTTTCCTTAGTCGCTTCTAGTCCATCCTGCTCTCAGCTTGCAGATCTGGCACTCTAAATCCCTTTAAATCCCTCATTAAGAAGTTCCTCTTCCAGGAATGCCAGTGGGGCTAACCTTCTTCAGGAAAAACACAGTTAATTAAAAGAACATTGATACTCTAAAAGATAGAGCCAAACCATGTATCACTTGATTTATGTTTGGCATTTGTTAGAGGTGGGTAAAACTGTGTAAAACATATTTGGTTCAAAAGAGCCCTTCACTACAGCTGTACTGTGGGTATGATTCTCCTTCGGGCAAAGTTTTATTGGCTTTAATTTGGAAGAGAAGTTCTCATTATTTAATTACCCTCGATTATTACACAATCTAAATGTAATTCATGTCCTTATAATTGTTGCAGGTACTCCAAGGGATTTTTTTTACTACTGAAAACTTTCACACCAGATTAGATTGTACTTGAAAGCATTAGGGGTTCTGTGCAAATAACTTGCATAGAAATGAGCATGTATGACAGTTTAGCTGAAATACTTGTTACTATCGAGTGCACTATCAGAAATGAGGAGCTAGGCAAGAATAATGATGATGAGTTAAAATAAAGGGCTACGTGTATCTGTAGTAATTACAGAATGGTCACAGAAGGTTCGGGGTTGGAAGGGACCTCTGTGGGTCATCTAGTCCAACCCCCCTGCCAAAGCAGGGTCACCTACAGCAGGCTGCACAGGAGCTTGTCCAGGCGGG